>Ga0078972_1009556_pt1 | contig 19042 bp, 22 predicted proteins | sample YelNatPaOPGAMG01_FD_67568 | JGI IMG/M metagenome (GOLD analysis project Ga0078972, IMG submission 67568) | Hot spring thermophilic microbial communities from Obsidian Pool, Yellowstone National Park, USA - OP-RAMG-01 (SPADES assembly) (version 2) | ecosystem: Environmental > Aquatic > Thermal...
ATCGCACAAAAGATCAAAACCGCCACATATCCGGGCGCAACTCCACCCCGCATATTTTTCCCACCATCGGGCCCACACAACCTCGTCACCCCACGATTTAAAACATGGCGCAGGACACGGCTGCCGCACCGGGTTTCGTGAACCGCTGAGACCATATCTCAATCACCTCCCGCCACCGGATTAATATCCCCGGCTCACAGATAATACCGGGAACCATGAAGGCCGTCTGCCTGCTCTCCGGAGGACCAGACAGCGCTGTGGCCGCTGCCATTGCGAGGAATGAGGGCCACGAGATCTACTGTCTCTCCTTCGACTACGGGCAGAGGGGAAGGAGGGAACTGGAAAGCGCAAAAAAAATTGCGAGGTTCCTGGGCGCAAGGGAGCACATGATCGTTGACATGTCCTCGCTCAAGAGGATCTACGGGCGCGGGGTCACTGCGCTGACGGACGAGGGAATGAGGATGCCGGAGAGGTTCGAGCGCAGCGTTATAGTGCCGTTCAGGAACGGGATAATGCTTGCAGTGGCAGCCGGGTACGCCTCGGCGATAGGGGCGGATGCCATATTCTACGGAGCGCAGGGGGACGATGCGAGGTTCTACCCAGACTGCAGGAACGAGTTCGCCACTGCCATGGAAGCGGCTATCCGCGCCGGAACGGGTGAGGACATAAAGGTGAGAAATCCGCTCGTGAGGATGAAGAAATCCGATGTGATAAGGCTCGGGGTTAAGCTGGGACTGCCGCTCGAGGACACGTGGAGCTGTTACCTGGGGGGAAGGCTGCACTGCGGAAGGTGCGAGTCATGCAGGAACAGGAAGCGGGCCTTCAGGGAGGCCGGGGTGAGGGATCCCACAAAGTACTCTGGATGAGCCCGTCTTAGACCTAAAACTCCTCTCCATCGAGGTCTTCCTCCGACTCCCAGGACTCCTCGCAGTCCGGGCACACTCCGGAGGACAGCCACTCCTCAGCGCACTCCTCGCAGTAGGGCTCCCCGCACTCGCTGCAGTACACTACATTTTCCTCTGAGCACTCCTTTCCGCATGAGGAGCACACGACAATCCCGATCTCCTCCACTGGGTCTGGCTTTCCCTTTTTCGGCGCGCTCTTCCTCGTCTTAACCTTTGCCATCCGATCACAAATTTCACCCGGAAAATCCCGGATTTAAGGATTTCGCAGCAGGGCCTCGCCATCCTTAAACAGCAGGAAATTGCGGTGTGGCCCCGAGCAGAAGTCCGATGAGTTCGGCAACTGAGCAAGTCTCGAATGTCTTGTACTCCATCCTTCTTCTGGTCCCTGCATGGGTACTATCCAACCGTTCTACAGGTTAGCCCGGAAGACCCTCATGAAGACAGCCTGCGTAAATCATGTTTTCTTGGGCGTAAACAGTCTGGTCACCGACGAAGTTTTCCCAATCGCTCATGAGCCTCCACACCTTTTGCTGGTACTCCTCTGACAAAGCGTTATCAAAGAACTTGAAGGGAGCATAGGCCACACAATTCTCATGGACCGCTTTGACAATCATTATTTCAGTTCTCCCGAGCATCGGGTCGTGCCAGTTGCCAGGTTTCCCCAAGACTTGTCCAGCGGAGACTTTGTCCCCTGTTGAAACAGTGGGATTTAAAACATGGTCATGGTCGATGAACCAACAAGATCTGGGGTCTGGAGAAATCCCGATTGCCCAGTCCTGCGTCTCCTCCTGGAACTCCACATATTTCACCACACCGTCGGCGACAGCGTAGACATCCGCATTTTTGTCGACATAATATTCAAAGGTGGGAAGAACTTTTGTTCCTCCTGGCCACTCCACCGTGGCCCCGAATTCTAAAAAGACCTTTGAGCTTGTGGTGGAGAGGTCCCTGGCGAAAATAAAAGCACCGGCACGCCCGGTACCAGGATCCCACGGAGCAAAATCGACCCCCAAGTTCTTCAGGACAGGCGGAACGTCTGAACATCCATATCCGCCCAAAATAAACTCTCCGACACAGAAAATCACCACGGCGAATCCGACCACGACGAGTCCAACCACAAGCTTCCGCATACGTACCAAATTTTTTGTTTACTGCGCTTAAAAATCCTGCATTGGGAGGCAGACCCCTGAGCGCACCTCCGCTGGGTCGGCGGCCCGGTGGACCACTTTTTCTCCTTATATCTCGCCTCCTTGCAAACCGGCGGTGGGGGAGTTTGGTCCTGGTCCACTACGGAACCCTGGAGGAGGTTGGACCGAGCGAGCTGCGAAGGCTCATGAGCCTGAGAAAGGAGCTCCGCAGGAGGGGACTGAGGCTGAGGCTGTGGAGGAAGTCGGACATAATCGACGGGCTGGAGCCTGCCGGTGCACGCTGGGGACACGTGAGGGCGCGGTCCGAGCAGGAGATCCACAGAGCTGTCACCGCCATATCCCTGCTGTCGAGGGCAACCCCGGAAATCACCTGGACCGTCTACGTGGAGGGAAACTCTGGAGAGATAATGCTTCGGGGCGGAAGGTGCTTTCCGCTGCACCATCGGTCCAGCCAGCAGCAATAAGATTAAACCGGCATCTGACAATTGAATCTGAGACGCATGAAAATAACGTACGAGGAGGAAAAGAGGGTAATAACAAGACTTCTCCTCGCAGCGGGGGCGGGTGAGGAGGAGGCCAGGGCGACTGCTGAGGTGCTTGCCGAGGGAGACCTGCGAGGATTCTCATCGCACGGAATCCTGCGCCTCCCCTACATCCTCAGGGCTATAAGGAGGGGAACCATCATCTGCAACGCAAAAATCAGGGTTGCGAGGGAAACTCCGGCTGCCGCCCTCGTTGACGGCGGGCACGGGCTGGGGCACTATGTTGCAAAGAGGGGAATGGAGATCGCGATCAGGAAGGCGAAAACCCAGGGGATCGGATGCGTTGGCATATTCAACACCAATCACTTCGGGATAGCCGGCTACTACGCGGAGATGGCGATGAAGGAGGGAATGGTCGGCATCGTGGCCACAACCACGGACGCGCTCGTTCACCCGTGGGGGGGCGTGGAGCCGCTTCTCGGGACAAATGCGCTTGCGATCGGCTTTCCCACAGATCCTCCCGTCCTCCTTGACATGGCGATGAGCGTTGCAGCAAGGGGCAAGCTCGTTGACGCAGCGAAAAAAGGTGAGAGGATCCCGGAGGGATGGGCAATAGACAGGGAGGGCAGACCAACCACAGATCCGGCGGAGGGACTGAAGGGGGCGCTCAGCCCGTTCGGCGGGCCGAAGGGATACGCGCTCGCATTCGCGCTTGAGCTCCTGGCTGGACCCATGGTGGGCGCGGCTGCTGGTCGGGATGTAGTTGGTACCCTGGAGCCGAAGGAGGGGTTCTCGACGAAAGGGGATCTGATGATCGCAATAGATCCTGCCGCCTTCACATCCATCGAGGAGTTTCGCTCTCGCGCCAGAAAGTTCATAGATGATGTTAAGGGATCGAAGAAGGCCCCGGGGTTCAGCGAGATAATGATACCCGGAGAGCCCGAGCTGAGGGCCAGGGAGAGAAACCTGCGGGAGGGTATCAAGATCGCTGAGGGGGTCTGGTCTGAGCTCGTCCAGCTCGGAAAGGAACTCGGGATCTCCCTGCAGTCCTAACAGCGAGCCTCCACGGCTTCCTCAGGTATGAGATTAGGCGACTCGAAAGGAGCGGTTTTCCATCAACAACGGGATAGGCGTAGGGAAGAAAGACAGAGTGGCCCTCGTGCAGCTCTATCTCCACACCGATCCTCACCGGCACCTCCCCCAGCGACGCTCCCTCCGCAACTCGCTTTGCAACGTAAAGAGCGCCGTCTATGGAGAACTGATGCCTGCCGATGTTTCTGACCGTGGCGCCCCTGACCAGCTCAGTCAGCATTTTTCTCGTTCTCCCCTGGGGCGGGTCATCCCCCAGTATCCCGCCCACGACGATCGCACGCTTCCCGCGTGCGTCCCTCTCGCACATCGCCTTCTCCGCAGCTGGATCCAGCAGCAGGAGCTCCTCACCCCTGAAGATCTTGAAAACGCGCCTCCTCTCGACATTTAGGACCCTCGACAGCCTCTTCAGGTCCTCCCTCCTCCTGACGTTTGTCACGAGAAGATTTTCCCGCCCCACCACCTCAGCAGCGTGGGAGTACTCAATGAGCAGCCACTCGCTGAGCTCGGGCTCCAGGTGCTCTATGACGTAAAGCAATACATTCCCCTACCTCAGCTTCCTCAGCAGGGCATCGGCTGCCACCTGAAGCGGGCTGATCAGGTCCGAGGCGCACGGCATGTAGCAGTGCTCCATGTCCCTCAGCTCCTCAGGGCCGCACCCCTTCCTTATGGCAAAGGAGAGCATGTCAAGGGTCTCCGCGACGCCCGATTTCCCGGCGACCTGTCCTCCCACCAGCCGCCCGCTCCCGGAGTCCGCTATCAGCTTAACCGTCATCGCGGACGCGCCCGGAACGTAGGGCGGCCTGTCAGAGACCCTCACCCTGGCAGAAACCGTATCAATTCCGCTCTGCTGCGCCGAGGATGAGGTGAGTCCGGTTGATCCCACGAAAATGTTGTCAGCCCTCACCACAGTGGAGCTGAGGACCCCCGGGAACTCGGCCCTGCCCCCGGCCGCGTTTATCCCGGCCACCCTTCCCATGAGGGCTGCCGTGCTTGCGAGAAAAGAAACCGCCGGCTCCCCGGTTACCGCGTTCACCGTCTCCGCGCACTCGCCTGCCGCAAAGATGTCCTTCGCGCTCGTTCTCATGCCGCTGTCCACCCTTATCCCGCCCGTCCTCCCTATCCTTATTCCAGATTCCCGGGCGAGGCCTACCTCAGGAACAACGCCGACCGCCATCACCACCATCTCCGCCTGGTACTCCTCCCCGCCGGCCACGACAGCGCGCGCCGAATGCTCCCCCTTTATCTCGGAGACCCTGCCCCCGCAGACCACCCTCACCCCGGCATCCTCAAGCTTTCTCGTCACGATCTCCGCCATGTCGCCGTCGAGTATCCCAGGAAGCGGGTGCTGCATCTGCTCGAACAGCAGCACATCCAGCCCCCTCCTGCGGAGGGAGAGGGAGACCTCCACTCCTATCGCCCCGCCTCCAACAACCGCTGCCCTCCTCACCCTGCCCGCGGTTTCGATTATCGCCTCGCCGTCCTGAAGAGACCTCACCGTGAAAACCGCGTGAAGATCGGTTCCGGGAATCCTCGGCCTCACCGGGCTTCCTCCGGTCGCGAGTATCAGGCGGTCGTACTCCACCTTCTCCTCAGCACCGCTCTTCACGTCGCGAACCGTGAGGATCCTCGAGCCAGCGTCAATCCCCACCGCCTCCGCGCCGCACATCATCCTGACGCCGGGAGGAGTGGAGTCGTGCACGAGGTCCTCCAGCCTGACCAGCCCCTCTATCGCCAGGGGGATGCCGCACGGGTGATAGAGGCCGTGGGTCCTCCTCTCAACGATCAGGACCTCTGAATCCCTGCTTTGGAGCCTGGCGAATGAAGCTGCCGTGAAACCCGCGCTCTGGCTTCCGACAATCACGATGCGGCTCACGGACGTACCTTCGTGAGCATTTCCACAACGGGGAGCTTTTCACCCGAGAGGAAGCTTATGCAGGCTCCCCCTCCAGTGCTCACGTGGCCCATTTTATCAGCAAGGCCGAACTCCTCAGCCGCTGCCACCATGTGCCCGCCGCCTATCACCGTGAACGCTCTGGATTTCGCCATCGCCTCGAGGACCCCCCTCGTTCCCCTTTCGTATCCCTTCTTCTCAAACACACCGAGCGGACCGTTTGCAACAACTGTCTTTGCACCCATAATCATCTCTGAGTACTGCCTGACGGTCCTGCTGCCAACATCCTGGATCTGATACTGGGTGGGAAGCTCCTCCACCCCTATCTCGGCTGGCGTGCCGTCCCTGTTGATCACGAGGTCCACGGGAGTGACTATCCTGTCCCCGTGCTGGGAGAGCAGCTTTCTTGCCCTTTCAACCTCCCTGTCAAATCCCTTATCGGCAAGGATCTTCATGTTCACGTCTCCGATGCTGATCCCCTTCGCAACAAGGAAGGCATGTGAGAGAAGCCCCCCCGTGAGTATCCTGTCAGCGATCCCCCTCCCCAGGATGTTCTCTATCATCGCCATGGAGTCCTTCGCCTTTCCGCCGCCGAGCACGTATATGCAGGGCCTCTCCGGATTGAGCGCCCTCCCAAGTCCCTTCAGCTCCCTCTCCATAAGGCGCCCGGCATATGTGGGGAGCACTGCGCCAAACCCAACAAGCGATGGCTGATCCCTGTGTGCAGCCCCGAAGGCATCGTTCACGAATATGTCAGCGACGCTCGACAGCCTCCTCACCAGCAGCGTCTTCGCCATTTCCTCCGGGCTCCCCTTCAGGGTTTCCTCAGCGCAGAACCTGACGTTCTCAAGGAGGAGGACCTCTCCCGGCTTCAGGGCGCGTATTGCGGAGAGGGCTGTGGACCCGAAGACATCGTCGACGTACTTTATGTCGAGACCTGCTACCTCCCTCAGCCTGCGGGCATGCTTTTCGAGCGTTGTAAAGTCCTCGTCTCCGGGCCTCCCCTGGTGGGCAAGTATCACCACCTTCGCGCCCCTGGAGGAGAGCTCCCTGATCGTCGGCGCGCACTCCCTCATCCTCTTGTCGTCCATTATCTCGCCCGTTGAGGGGTCTATGGGCGAGTTTATGTCAACCCTCAGCAGAACGGTCTTTCCATTGACGTCCGCGTCGTCGAGCGTCGGAAAGTTCATCATGATCACTACTTCATGTGTTCGGCTATCTTGTTTGCCATGTCAACGAGCCTGTTTGAGTAGCCCCACTCGTTGTCGTACCAGGCGATGACCTTCACGAGGTTGCCGCCTATGACCGTGGTGAGGGCTGTGTCAACTATGCACGAGTGCGGGTCTCCTATGAAGTCGCTTGAGACAAGCGGCTGATCCTCGCACCTCAGGATGCCCTTGAGCCTCCCGGCCTCAGCCTCCCTGAAGGCCGCGTTTACGTCCTGGGCGTTCGTGGTTCTGCTCAGAAGGGCAACGAAGTCAACGACCGAGACATCAGGCACCGGTACCCTCAGGGCGATGCCGTGCATCCTCCCCTTCGCGCTGGGGATGACCTCGCCCATCGCCTTTGCGGCCCCGGTGGTCGTGGGTATTATGGAGAGCGCGGCTGCCCTTGCCCTCCTCAGGTCCTTGTGCATTAGGTCAAGGACCCTCTGATCGTTCGTGTACGCGTGGGTTGTGGTCATCAGCGCCTTTTCTATTCCAAACTTTTCATCGAGCACGTTGACTATCGGGGCAAGGCAGTTCGTGGTGCACGAGCCAAGTGAGATTATCACGTGCTTCTCAGGGTTGTAGAGGTGGTCGTTCACGCCTGGCACGATCGTTATATCGGGATCCTTCGCTGGAGCCGTTATCAGGACCTTCTTTGCTCCCGCCTTCAGGTGCTTCGCAGCGCCGTCGCGATCAGTGAAAACGCCCGTGGACTCTATCACAAGGTCAACCCCCATGTCCCTCCACGGAAGGTTTGCGGGATCCTTCTCAGTCAGCAACCTCATCCTCTCACCGTTCACAACGAGCGCCCCGTCCTCGGCCCTCACGTCCGACTTCAGCTCCCTGAACACGGAGTCGTACTTCAGGAGGTGCGCGAGCGTCTTTGCGTCTGCGAGGTCGTTTATGGCAACAACCTGGAACTTTCTCGGCCTCGAGAGCGATGCCCTGTAGAACAGCCTTCCTATCCTGCCAAACCCGTTAACCGCAACCCTCAATGTCTCACTTCCAAATGTCTGAAGAGCAAACTTATTTAAGTCTTTTGGGACTTTCGTCAGTTCCATTTTTTAGACGCGTTCCTTAAATGGAAATATATAAAAGGGATGAGGAGCACCGGGTTGCTGGTGGAGTGATGGATCCGGAGAGCCTCATGGTCCTGATGGCGCTGGCGAAGGAAATCCGCGGGGCGGGCGAGGCGGAGATCACGCTCAGGCAACTCTCGGATCGCCTGGGGGTCTCAAAGCAGACAGCATCCCGCAGGCTGCAGGATCTGGAGGAATCGGGAATGATAAGGAGGATCACGGCACCCGGAGGACAGAAGGTGGGCATCACGCCGAAGGGTTTTGCGGCCCTGCGCTCGCTGCACAGGGAGCTCTCCACGATCCTTCAAACAAAACCTCAGCCGATCGAGCTCTCTGGCACCGTGATAACCGGGCTGGGCGAGGGGGGCTACTACCTGTCGCAGGAGGGGTACCTTAAGCAGTTCCAGGAGATGCTGGGGTTCAGGCCCTACCCGGGCACGCTCGACATAAAGCTGGACGAAGGATCGCTTGGGCTCAGGGAGATGCTGTTCCGGATGCCGATGGAGGAGGTGAAAGGATTCAGGACTGAGGAGAGGGAGTTCGGCCCTGTGAAATTCGTGAGGGCGAAGATCGGCAAAAACGCTGCAGCCGTGATATTCCCAGCGCGCACGCACCACTCGGACGTCGTTGAGCTCATCGCTCCCGTGAACCTGAGGAAGTCCCTGGGGCTCAGGGACGGATCCCGCGTGACCGTGAGGGTGATCGCATGAGCCTGAAAAGGGCAACCTCTGATCTAGCGGCTGGAAAGTTCGTTCTGCTCCACGACTCTGACGGAAGGGAGAACGAGGTTGACATGGTGATCGGTGCGGAGTTCGTCGAATGGCAGCACATCGCAAGAATGAGAACGGACGGAGGGGGCCTCATATGCGTTGCGCTCCATCCGATCATCGCCGAAAACCTCGGGCTTCCCTACCTCGCTGACGTTTACGCGTCATGCTCCGACAGGTTCGCGGTCTTCGGGGCCATAACCCCGAATGACATCCCATACGACGAGAGATCCGCATTTTCCATTTCAGTGAACCACAGGAGAACCTTCACCGGGGTAACGGATGCGGACAGGGCGCTGACGATAAAGGAATTGAGCGGGATAGCGACAAGGGCCATGAGGGAGAGGTGCGTCGAGGAGTTCGGAAGAAACTTCAGGAGTCCGGGCCACGTGCACCTGCTCAGAGCTGTGGACGGGCTGCTCGATGCACGCAGGGGGCACACCGAGCTGGGGGTGTTCCTCGCGGAGCTCGCCGGCATAACCCCCGCGGTTGCTCTTTGCGAGATGCTCGATGCCTCAACGGGCGGGGCCCTGAGCGTTGAGAAGGCTGAGGTGTACGCCAAGAGAAACGGGCTGGCGCTCGTCGACGGATCTGAGGTTTTTGATGAGTTCAGGAGGAGGACCACGGAATGAAGAGGGTTGGCATCGTGGACACAACGTTTGCAAGGTACGACATGGCGGCGGCGGCAGTTGACGAGCTGAAGGGACTCTGCAGCGTGAAGTTCGAGCGCAGGACCGTCCCTGGCATAAAGGATCTTCCGGTGGAGGCGAAGAAACTGCTGGATGAGGGGTGCGACATAGCGATGGTGTTCGGGATGCCGGGCGCGAAGCCGATAGACAAGCAGTGCGCCCACGAGGCATCGCTGGGCATAATCATGGCAAAGCTCATGACCAACAAGCACATAATCGAGGTCTTCGTGTTTGAGGATGAGGCGGGCGACGAGAAGCAGCTCGCTGAACTCGCTGAAAGGAGGGCGCGGGAGCACGCGCGCAACGTCTACCGATTGCTCTTCAAACCCGAAGAGCTGACAAAACTGGCCGGAACCGGGCAGAGGGAAGGAGGCCCGGACGCCGGACCAATAAGGAGGTGAGAAAAGTGGTGAAACTGGCGATCTGCGCGAGCGAGTTCAACTTTGATGTTGTGGCCCCAATGATGGAGTTCGCGAGAAGGCACGCAGAGTTCCTTGGCGCACAAATCACGGCGGAGCTGCTGGTACCCGGAGTCTACGACATGCCGCTGGCGGTGAAGAAGCTTGCCATGAGAAACGACGTTGACGCCGTGGTTACCCTCGGAGCGGTGATAGAGGGAGAGACGCAGCACGACGAGGTCATCATGCAGCAGGCGACGCGGAAGATGATGGACATAGCGGTGGAGACCGGAAAGCCTGTGGCGCTCGGCATATCTGGACCTGGGGTGACAAGGCTGCAGGCGATGGAGAGGGTCACCGACTACGCCAGGCGCGCCGTTGAGGCTGCGGTCAAGATGGTGAAGAGACTGGAAACCGTGTAAGGCGTTGCCAGTCCTCGGATCTCACAGGAGAGGGATCACCAGCATCCTGACTCCGATCAAAGCGATGATCAGGGCCATGATCATTCTCAGTGTTCTCGCTCCTGTCCTGCCCGAGAGATGGGCTCCGAGCTGCCCACCTATCACACCTCCGGCCGCAAGAGGTATGGCGTATTCGAGCAGAACGTTCCCCAAAATCCAGTGCGGAATAACGGCGGCAACCGTGGTTAAGGCCATGCCGAACATCGCGGTGCCAGCCGACAGGTGAATCGTCATCCCGAGCACGAAGATCATGACCAGCTCATCGACAACCCCTCCGCCGACCCCGAACATGGCTGAAACCACGCCGCTGAGAAAGCTGCCCAGCATGCACGCTGCCACCACGCGGGTGCTCAGCCCAAGCCAGCATTCCCGGCCTTTCTGATTTCTCCTCCGTATCATGTAGAACGATATGAGGAGGAGGAGCGCCCCGAACATCCCGGCCAGCAGGCTCGACCCAACGAGGGTGGTGAGGTATGCCCCGAGGAAAGCTCCGGGAACGTCAAGCGTGTCGAGCAGGAGCCCCACCTTGAAGTGTATCCTTCCCTGACGGGCGAAAGCAAGCGCTGCGGATATGGTGATGAAGGTCACGGCGAAAAGGCTGACACCGATCGCCTTCTGCGTGGCTAGGCCGAACCCCAGAACCAGCATCGGGACTATGAAGGTTCCCCCGGCAAGACCGACCATCGAGAAAACCGTTGCGATGAGGAGTCCTGCGAGGAAAAGGATCAGCTCTGTCATTCCGCCCCCGTTCCTGACCTCAGGTGATCCAGCTCCCTTCCGGTCTCAAGTATCGCCCATGCCCAGACAAGGCACTCGAAGCTCCTGATGAGATCGCGCCTCTCCAGGAAATGACCGGAATCGCTGCGGTAGGCCCTTATGTTCTCCATCATCCTGCGACCGACCTCATCCGTCGGGCTGACTCCGCGCAGAGCATCATCCAGCTTTCTGGACCACCTTTCGATCTCCCCTGCCAGATCGGATTCCAGGCTCATGGGAGGGCCTCCGTCTCGGCCTCTGGCGGTATTCCGATGTTTGCCACGACCAGCAATCCGGTGGTCTCCGCACGGCCGATCAGTCCGGTCTTGACCCTGTGGAACGTCACGGTAACGTCAGCCCTGACCGCCCGCCCGCACACCCTTCCGGTGAGGGGGTCAAGGCCAGATGGAACGTCCACCGCCACCCTGAAAGCCCTGCTGTTGTTTATCATGTCAATGACCGAGGCATGGGGATCGCCGAGCTCCCCCCTTATCCCTGTGCCAAAGATCGCGTCCACTATGACATCCGCCTCCTCAACAGCGCTCCTGAGCTCCTCCATGAAGGAGGGGCTGGAAAGCGTGACCACGCGCAGGGACTCCCGCATCCCGAGTATCACCCTCAGGTTGTGCGACGCCTCCGGTGACCTCACATCGCCCTCCCTGCCGACGATGAAGACCCTCACGTCAAATCCGTACGCTGCGAGGTGCCTGGCAGCCACGAACCCGTCCCCTCCGTTGTTCCCCGTCCCGCATACCACCACGACCTTCCTGCCGGCCGCATCCATCCTGCCTGCGATGAAGTCAGCAACCGCCTTTCCCGCGTTCTCCATGAGCATCAGTCTGGACACGCCCAGCCTCTCTGCCGCCTCCTCTGTCCTCCTCATCTCCTCTGGTGTTATCGGCCTCACCTGATCAGCTCCTCCGGCGCGCCCGCGAAAGCCCTCAGGGCCTCGGCCTCCATGAAGTGAAGCTTCCCGGGAACCACCAGCACGTGCGGGGGTCCGCCGAAATCGAATTTCATGAGCTTCACGGCCCTGTCCGCCTTCACCACGCAGTCCTCCCACCCCGCGCGCGCTATGCCGACCGCGAGCCTGTCTCCCGTGAACGCTCCCATGCGAAGCCTCCCCTCCAGCCCAAGCATGATCTCAACTGCCTCGCGTATCGTCATGGCGCGTCCCTCCTCAGCCCTCACGTCGAGCAGCAGAAGCGTGTGGAGCCCTGCTCTCAGATTTTCCGCAAGCACCTCGTAGGGCCTTGCGGAGGGGTTGTCCGGGAATGGAACAGTTGCCGAGGGTCCGAACCTGTAGCTCTGGAGGCCCGTGATGCCGGGGGCGGCTGAAAAAATTGAGGCGGCGTGGACGACCCTTGTCTCAATTCCCATCCTGGCCGCGCGCAGGCGGAGGTCCACGTGTGTGGTTGCCACCATCGGATCGCCCGGCACCAGGAGGACCACATTACTCTTCCTCGCATTTTCCAGGATCTCGGCCGGATTCTCCTCAACGGTCTTCCTGTCTACTATGCTCACCGGCCTTCCTATCATCGCCTCCAGATCCTGCGGGGGAAGGGAACTCGTGTACAGCTCGGCGTAAACGAAGTCGGCCTTCCTGGCCATCTCAAGCCCTCTGAGGGATATGCCCCCCGATCCGATACCAAGCCCGATGAATGTCAGCATCGAAAATAATTAATCCAGTGCCTGAATAAATCAGTTCATACCAGCGCATGTATCCGGCAGGAAGATTATTTGATATTACACCAACGTCTTCGATGAACCTGACCATCTTTTCACATCTTTCCGGTTGAAAAATGAGCTAAAAGACTTCGCAGATGCTGTAATAAAAGAGAACTATAGAAATATTTTTGGATTTTTTGTTAGAAGAGAATGTACGAAACGAGAAAGAGCCAAAACCATGCGGGCATGGAGAAAAATGTGCTACTAAAGCAATTCTTAAAAGGAAAACCAAAATAAGTGAATAACGGGCCCGGGGCCCGTGAATGGAACGGTTCCATCGGGATGCTCAGTCTGGTAGGCGCGAAAAGCGGCCAAAAGCGATCGGCTCTTAACGGTCGATCCGGGAGCCAACCGATATGTCGTGGGTTCGAATCCCACCGGGCCCGCCATTTAGCATAAAACTTAATGTGACCGCCAGGGAGCTTGCTATGTGAACCTGAAGGTTTTCGCATCAACAGGAGTGCCGGGGCCTGTGGTCCGGGGTCTCCTGCAGGCCCTCTCCCCCATTTTCAATATCCCACCCTCAAGATGCTCGGTAATTCCAACAGATGATCTGGCAACCGGGGCTTACGATCAGAAGAGAGGGCAGTACATGGCAGAGGTCATGCTGAGCAGGCTGCTTGGGGAGGGAGGCGATGACAATGTTATACTTGGGATCGTTGATGTGGACATCTACGTTCCGGGGCTGAACTTCGTGTTCGGGCTTGCCCAGCCGCATGGAAACGCCGCCCTGATATCCCTCTGCCGACTGGACCCGACGTTTTACGGAAAACCCCGGGAACCGGATCTCCTCCTGGAAAGGGCGATCAAGGAGGCCGTGCACGAGCTCGGCCACGTCTTCGGGCTCAGGCACTGCTCCGGTCCAAACTGCGTCATGCGATTCTCAAACAGCATCCGGGAGGTTGATGGGAAGCCGCGGGAGTTCTGCGGGAGATGCAGGGCGATCCTGAGAGAAAATCTTGGGATTTTCAAGGCAAAAAATAAAGGTGGGCGGCCGGATCAGAACGTCCAGTCGCCGCTGTAGGCATCGTACATCACGGGGTTCATCTGCCCCCCGTACTGCGCTGCCACGAAGTCGTGCGCGAGCGGGGCCGCGTAGCTGAACGCGCCCTCCACGGTCCCGTATGTCTGCAATCCGGAGCCGCTGGTTCCCACGTAGTAGTAGGTGAAAACGCCGTTTGCCTGATCTGGGGTCCCGTCGTAGGAGTACTCCGTCTCGCCGCATGCCGCCACGACGACGCGTCCGCTTCCGCTGAGGTCATCCATCCCGCCCGAGAAGCAGCTGTCGAAGATGAACGCGATCTTCGTGGACGATAACGCTGAGAACCTCTGCCTGAGCTGACCGTCGAGGATCAGGTAGAGGTCCGAGGACACTATCGCCTCATCCGTGTACTCGGTGTCACCATCGTTGTATCCGTCGTACGTGCTCCCGTGCCCGCTGTAGAAGAACACCACCTCCGAGTTTGGACCCGTCACTGACTTCAGCCAGTCGATCGCAGCCATGATGTTCTTTGCTGTCGCATTTCCGTCAAGGAGGAGCTTTATGTTTCCCGCCGGATAGCCCTTCGAGAGCAGGTAGTTGTACATGTCCCTGGCATCGTCATCGCAGTACCTTAGGTCATACTTTGTGCCCCTGTAATCCGAGATGCCTATCACCACTGCCCATCTGTCAACGGATGGATCTGGCTGGGGTCCGGATGGGGGCTTTAGCTTTGCCCGCTCCGCTCCAGGAGAACCTCCGGCTGCCCTCTCGTTCCAGACCTCCTTCGGACCGTGGTATACCCTCGCCCCCGCTGAATCCATCGACGCTGAGGCCCAAGAAACCGTGGAAGCCATCAGCAGCACAACCGCAGCGCACGCCATCACTTTCACAATCGCTTTCATGGTCTCCTGGTATACTTGGCATCATCGCCATATAAACGTGTGACGAAAAGTCCGGCTCCGTTTTCAAAGCCATTTTCCAACCGCGGAGAACTGCCTGGCATCCAGAAGTGAACTGAAATTTGGATGAGCGGCCAGTTTCCGCGCGCTCAGATCAGGGAAAGAAAAGCCCAGTAAACCGCTGCGTTGATCAGGGTGAGCGGCGCTCCGACCTTCACGAAGTCAACAAAGCTCAGGGTGTGTCCCCTCCTCTCGGCATTCTGAATTATTATGACGTTGCTGGCCGCGCCGAGTATCGTCAGGTTTCCAGCTATGGTGCTGCCGGCTGCGAGCGCCATGAGTTCCCTGACAGAGGACCCGGCGGCAAGGATCGGGAGGAAGAGCGCCACCAGCGGGACGTTTGATATGAACTGGCTCAGGACCACGCTGAAGAGGATTATCGAGAACACGGAGAGGAACGCATCCCCGCCGACCATCGACTGGATGAAGCCGGTGTTCCACACGCTCTGCATGAGCACGAACATTGATGCGAAGAACACCAGGGTGTGCCAGTCCATCCTCCTCACGATCTCCCTCCTCCTGGGACCCAGCAGCAGTATGGGCGCGGCGGACGCCAGGGCTATTAGGGTGAGGCTGAAGTCCATACCTGCTCCGAGCAGGCCGAGCGCAACCTTGAGGGCGATCATCCCGCCCAGGATGGCCAGCGAAATTTTGCACGTCGCCGCCAGCCTCCTGTCCCTCAGGGGCTCGCTTGAATGGACCAGGCCCCTCGACCTGAACTCCCCCCTGAAGAAAACCCTCAGCAGGAGGTATGCCAGGATCATGTTCACCAGCGTGGGGATGAAGAGATGCGTCGAGAATGTCACGAACGGGTTGCTCACCCTGCCGCCGGTCGCTATCAGGAGATTCTGGGGGTTGCCTATGGGGCTCGTCACGCTGCCTATGGTCACGGCAAACGCAAGAGAGAGCAGCATGAGCCTGGGGGAGATCCTGTGCGCCCTCGCCAGGTGGAGGACGAGCGGGGTTCCTATTATCGCGATCGTGTCGTTCATCAGGAGGGCCGACGCAAGCCCCATGAAGACGATGACCAGGAGAACAAGCGAGTCGACTGAGCGGGTTCGCCTGAACAGAGCCCAGGATATGCGCGAGATGTACCCGCTCTCCTCAAGCGCCTGCCCGACCACGAACATCCCGAAAAGGAAGAGCATGACGTCGAGGTTTATCGAAAGTGCTGCGTCCACCGGGGAGATCTGACCCGTCACCAGAACTGCGACCGCACCTCCCAGCATTATTTGCCATATCTGGAGCCTGAGGTTCCCCACCTGCCTGACCGCGATGAGCAGGAAGACCGCGGCAAGCACGATCACGGGAATCGGCAGCACAGTCATCAGCCCTCCGGATCCTCACGTTGACATATTTTTAGCCTGCGGGGAAAGTGTAAAAAGGTAGCCCCGTGGTGTAGATCCCCGGCTTCCGGAGGAGCACAACGGTCAGGGAAAACCCCGTAAAAGCATGCGGGCCTTTGGAGCCCGTGACCCCGGTTCGAATCCGGGCGGGGCTACCAACTCAGTGGACCTTCTCCCGGGCGACCACGTGGAAGGAGTCCTCGTTGCTCGCAACGATCTGACCGCGGTGTTCCAGCGTTCCCCTCACCCGCCACTCTCCCAGCTCCGCATCCTCCGGTATCTTCACGGTCTCCATAGGCTTAAGGGGATAGACCGTCACCACGCCATCCGCCGGAACGTCAACCCTCCCCCTTCTCTCAAAGAGGATCCGGCCTGAGGGCGATTCAACCCACCACCTGTACCTCGCGCCCCTGAACTCCCTCGGCAGGTCGTTTATCACCGCAAAGTCTCCGAAAAACCCCGCCCCCTGCGAGAACTCCTCCCTCGGCGGGGTGAGCATCATGTAGACCGGGGAGTAGACCCTCTGGAGGACGAAGTACCCCCTCTTCGGCCTTCTGTAGTAGTCGACCACAGACCAGGTGATGGCGGGCCAGGGGTCAAAGAACATGAACTGAAATATTCCGGTCGCGCCGGTGTACTTCCGCCTCCTGTAGTTCTCAATCGCAAACTTCAGGAGCCTGGCCTGGTACTCCTGGGAATTCCGTATGAAGTCCATTATGGACCTGCCCATCTCCACCTTCGCGACCCTGAAGGTCTCCTCGTACTGGAAGTTGTGGAATGCCCACTTAGACCAGTTCGGGGGCCAGAGGTCCTGGGGAGCGAAGGTCCTTCTCATGGAGCCGAGGTTCATCAGCGCCTGAGCACCGAACTCAGTCGGGCATGGCGAGCCCGGCAGCCCGATGTACATGTGGTAATCCCCGTAGTACCAGCCGGGGTATGGGTGCTCCCTGAACTCGCTCGCGAGGTGGACGTGCCTGGTTGGGTCCAGCCTCCTCGCAAACCGGTAGAGCGCCACATCCAGCTCCCTGAGGTTGAACTCCTGGGGCTCGTTGTGGCAGCACCACACAACGATGCTCGGGTGGTTGAAGAATGTGCGGATCATCTCCTCCATCATCGGAAGGGCCCTTTTGACCACGCCGTTGTCATAGGACCACTGCAGCGGGAAATCCTGCCAGACGAGGATGCCCATCTCATCCGCGACCTCGTAGAGCTCCTCCCTCTCCACGTGCGCGTGGACTCGGATGAAGTTAACATTGCATTCCCTCACCATCCGGAGATCCCTCTCGTACCTCCTCCTGTCCATCTCGGAGAGCCACTGGGTGTGTATGACGTTGGTGCCGCGCGGGAAGAACCTTCTTCCGTTGATGCGCCAGTTCCAGCCGCGATCGAGAGTCAGCCTGCGCACCCCGAACCTTCCCTGAACGCGATCGCTGGTCTCTCCGTCCACCCTGACCTCGAGGTCGAACAGGTAAAGGTTCTGCTCACCCTGGTCCCACTGCCACCAGAGCCTGGCCCTGTCGAGGGTGAGCCCGAGGTCCACCCTCTTTGTTCCGTGGCCCATCCTCACCCTCCTCCTCACACTGCCGGCGTCCGCCCTGAACCCGCATCCCCCCACGCGCATGCTGATCTCCGCCTCCACCGGCTTCCCGAGATTTCTGAGGAGAACTGACGGCCGCAGCCTGGCAGAGCTTCCCTCAAGGTCCTGAAGGACCATGACCGAGTCAACCTTGACCTGTCCCGTGAATATGAGCTCCACGGAGTTCCATATGCCGCCTGTGTTCCACCTCTGTCCCTCCTCGCTCATTCCCCCCGGCCTGCAGTCGTGGTGCCCGTAAACCCCCTTTATGATCCTCTTGCGGTTTGGCCAGTCCTCCGGTTTTTCCCATGGGGAGTCAACCTCCACCGCCAGAAGGTTATCATCCTCCAGGATCCCGCTCACGTTGAACTCGAACGGCGCAAAGTATCCCTCATGGCTCCCAAGGTACCTGTCGTTGAGCCATGCCCTGCAGATGTAATCAACTCCGTTGAACCGCAGCGTGGCGTACTCCGTTCCCCCTTTCCCCATCCTGAACCTTCTCCTGAACCACACCCTTCCGTGATAGTCCTCCAGCCCGCCAAGATGCCAGTTCACCGGTATCCTCATCGTTCTCCACGGGGAGTCGTCAAGATCCCGGGCAAATCGCTGCTCCCCCTTTTCCTCACGGGACTCCGTTTCAAACCTCCAGGTTCCGTTCAAGGAGCACAGACTTTTCCTGTCCCTGGAAAAAAACATGAAAGCCCGCACCTACTGCCTCAGATAGTTTCTCCAGTTGCGCATGACAACTGCGGCTCCGCCGAAGACCAGCGCTATTCCAATTATGGTCAGAAGGATGCCCGTGAGGGCAGGCTGCCACTCCCCGGACATCAGAACAACGCCCACGACGAGAAGGCCGATCCCGACCGCGATCAACACGAAATTGTTCAACGGCTTGGTCTTCCATATCCTGCTCGCTCCGGCAAATATGAGGAGGGTCCCGCACACGAAGGTGCCAACCCCTCCAAGGACCGTGCTGGATGAGCTCATTGTTCCTATTCCGTAATTTATCAGGACGGCTCCTGCTATCACCATGGCAAATCCCAGCACGATCAGCAGGAAGTATCTGGTGGCCTCCGGGACCTGAGGAGGAGTGTACGCAACCTCTGACATCCCCGCACCTTCCAATATCCCCTTGCCCGCCTTATCAACCTTTTGCCGTCAGTTGGCATCACCACGCTCCGACCCCCGAAACTGCCAGCTCAAGCATCAGCGTGAGGCACGCGACCAGCATCACGGGGATCATCACGGCAAAGCCGTACTTGGAAAACGTGGAGAAGGAGAGGGACTGGCCCCTGTCGGAGAGTATCCCGGCCCACATTATCCCGGCCAGGGCTCCGACGAGCGTGAGGTTTGCGCCGAAGTTGCTGCCGGCTATAACCGCCAGCGACGCGCCCAGCCTGCTGCCGGCCGAAAGCTGGGAGCTCTGGAGCCCCCTGACGAGGAGTATGACCATGGGATGGTTGTTCATCACGCAGGCGAGCAGGGAGGAGACGATACACATGCCGAGCACCGCCCCGGGCATTGAGCCGGAAAGCCGGGCGATCCCCGACGCGAGGAGGGAGACCCACCCCGTGG
>Ga0078972_1009559_pt1 | contig 19036 bp, 16 predicted proteins | sample YelNatPaOPGAMG01_FD_67568 | JGI IMG/M metagenome (GOLD analysis project Ga0078972, IMG submission 67568) | Hot spring thermophilic microbial communities from Obsidian Pool, Yellowstone National Park, USA - OP-RAMG-01 (SPADES assembly) (version 2) | ecosystem: Environmental > Aquatic > Thermal...
TGCTAAATCCTGAAATTATGGCAGCCGGAAGGAGGGTGGCTGAGGCGTTAGCCCAAAATGGTGCTTTGGGCCCCCTCAATGTCCAGTGCATTCATAGCCATGACCATGGAATTCAATTCATTGAAATCAATCCCCGTTTTGGCGGGGGCTGCCCTTTGAGTATTCATGCCGGTTACCCCTTCCCCCAATGGTCTATTGAGACGGCTCTGGGTATTGCCTTATCTCCTATAGAGAATAATCTGGGAGATGGTGAGATCATGCTACGTTACGATGAAGCAATTTTTATCCGGCATTAGCAAACAAAAATGGATGCTTTTTCTCTGGTGGTTTTCGATCTCGACGATACCCTTTACCCGGAAGTAGAATTTGTCATAAGCGGCTTTCGGGCGGTGGCCCAATATTTGGCTGATTTAGGGGTAATCGATGCCGAATCTTTCTTTTTTACCTCCATCAGCCTGTTTATCACCGGGTCCAGAGGTAATATTTTTAATCTCGCCCTGGAGAGGTTGGCCGTGGGTTTCCCGCCAGCGCGGATCGGGGAGTTGGTCCGGGTCTATCGGGAACACCGGCCGCAGATTCGGCCATTTGCCGGCTCGCCAAAGTTGTTGAAGCTGCTCAAGGAAAAAGGCGCGGTTCTGGCCCTGATTTCCGATGGCCCGGTCCGGACACAGCAAAACAAGCTCCGGGCCCTGGGTCTGGAGACCTATTTCGACCATCTGGTGTTTACCGCGGCCCATGGCGAGGATTGGGGCAAGCCCAGCCCCAGGGCTTTTCTCGAGGTTATGGAGCGCAGCCGGGCGCCCGCCGCCGCCTGCGTCTACGTGGCGGATAACCCTGAAAAAGACTTTGTCGGTCCCAACCGCCTGGGTTGGCATACTATTCGGGTTAGGGAAACAATCGGCCTCTATGGCGATGCCAGTCCCCCGCCCGGAGGAGAACCAAAGGCCACGGTGGATAGCTTTGCCGCCCTTTGGGATTTGTTGTGCCAGGAGATTAATTGAGATATGACTGATAAAGACAAGGTATTTAGCCGGTTAATCCCCATCACTACGGCGGTGCTGGCTTTAGCAATCCTATGGTTCTATTGGCCGGTTTTGGCAAAGCTGTTCGTGCACCTGGCGGAAGACGAAGATTATTCCTTCGGTCTGCTCTTGCCGTTGGTAAGCGGGTACATCGTTTACTTGAAGTTACCCCAAATAAGAAGCTATCTTTGGCGGCCTTCCTGGCTGGGACCGGTGTTCATCGGGCTGGGGTTCGCCTTATATGTGGTGGGCGAGCTGGGCGCCGATCTTTATGTCCCCCGGGTTTCTTTCGTGATAGTTATGGCCGGCTTACTGTTCCTTATGGGCGGCTGGGGCCTGGTGCGCCTGCTGCTATTTCCCCTCTTCCTGCTGATCCTGATGTTCCCGCTGCCAGGATTGCTGACGAAACAGCTCACCTTGCCGCTGCAGTTAATCTCCTCCCGCCTGGCCACCGCCATGCTCCAACTGGTGGGCATCCCGGCCTTTTGTCAAGGCAATATCATTGATCTGGGGGTCCGGCAGATGCAGATGGTGGAAGCCTGCAGCGGACTGCGCTATATTCTGGCCTTGTTGGCCCTGGGGGTGATTTTCTGCTATTTCTTTCAGCGCCGCCTCTGGAAAATCCTCCTGCTGCTCCTGGTCCTCATCCCGTCCGCCATCGTGGCCAATGCCTTTAGAGTCATGGGGATGGGCCTCTGGCCGGCCTTGCAGCAGCCGGGATTCTGGCACGCCTTCTCGGGTTGGCTCATCTTTGTGTTTTGCCTGGGCATCCTTGGCTCGATAAACTGGATATTAAATAAGATCCAACCCCTGTCCCCCATACCTCCGGACCCGTTGGCGCCCCCAGACCCCGCCCCCAGGCGGGGCCTGGCGATAGAGTCTTACCTGGTTATCGCCTTGGCCCTGGTCTGCCTGGGGGGGCCGCTGGCCATTCGGGTGGCCCGGGCCCCGGCCGTGGAGTTGCATCAGAGTTTCGATCGCTTCCCCCTGGAGCTTGGCCCCTGGCATGGCCAGCTTGCCTACATCGACCCAGAGATGGTCAAGGCCACCAAATCGGACGCCCACCTGAACGCCGAATTCCGGCAGCCGGGGCAACCTCCGGTCTCCTTATGGATCGCCTACTACGAGACTCAGAAAAAGGCCGGGGGGTTTGTGCACTCTCCCAAGCTTTGTCTCACCGGCGGCGGCTGGACCCAATTAAACACCGGCATCGGGCGGATCGGCAAGGATATGCCGATTAACTATATGGTTATCGAGCAGATGGGCAATCGCACCTTGGTTTATTACTGGTATGTACAGCGGGGGCGATGGTTCACCAACGAATACCTGAATAAGCTTTACATGGTCCTGGATGGTCTTACCCGACGGCGCACGGATGGCGCCCTCGTCCGTCTGATCACCCCGGCGGAACCAAATATGGAAGAGGCCAAAAAACGCCTGGACGCCTTTGCCCTGCAGTTGGCTCCGGTGCTTCCCAATTTCATCCCCAATTAAAAAATAGTTCCCTGACCGGGAGGTGAGACCGGTTATAAATTCATGATAAATTCCGTAATTGATCTTTTTTTAAACATTTCCCCCGGCTATTCATGGATGGAATGATATCAAAGAGATAAGATAAAAAATACAGTCAACCTCTTGGATAATCCCAAATTAAAGCGTTGCCTGGAATGGCTCATCCATCACCGGCTACCCTTTCTGATCCTGTTCCAAATAATCTTGCTGGTCTTGGCCTATGTTGGCTCCTATCTGCTGCGGTTTGAGGGCCTGATTCCCCAAAAATTTTATAATACCATGCTCCTGACCCTGCCGCACTTTGTGCTGGTTCAGGGTTTGGTGTTCTACTTCCTCGGTCTGTACCGGGGTCTGTGGCGTTATGTCGGCTTCACGGACCTGCGCAATATTATCCGGGCCGCCCTGATCAGCATGGTGATCCTGATCACCCTGCAATTTTTCCTCAGCCCCTATGTCGGCAACATTCCTATTTCCATTTATATTTTAAACACCATTCTACTCGTTATCCTGATCGGCGGCACCCGCTTAATTGTGCGCCACTTTCGAGAAGTATATCTGCCGGCCGGCGAAATCCAGAGGGTCATGCTGATTGGTCCGGTGGACCAGGCGGAAACCTTGATCAGGGAATTGAGTAGCCACGCCGGCAACTATCTGCCGGTGGTGCTGGTCTCGCCCAGTAGCAGGTTCCGGGGCTTCCGGCTTTATGATGTCCCCATCCTGACCGGCCTCCATCAAATCCTGCCAGCGATTAGGCGCTACCGGGTGCATGAGATCATCTTTGCCTGGCCTGATGCCCCCCGGGATCAACTCAACGAGATCATCGCCGGGTGCAAACGCTGGCAGGTGCGCTACAAGATTGTCCCCTCGCTGGGGGATATCCTGGAGGGCCGCTTCCGTCTGGCCGACGTTCGGGACATTGAGCTGGAAGACCTGTTGCCGCGTCCTCCGGTTTTCATCGAACAAGACGAAGTTAAGAATTTTATCGCCGACAAGGTCATCTTGGTGACCGGCGGCGGGGGCTCTATCGGTTCGGAACTTTGCCGGCAGGTGGCGCAGTTTCAACCCCGGAGCCTGATTATCTTGGAGCGCGCCGAAAATTCTCTCTATGAGATTGAATTGGATTTGCATCGCCGCTTTCCGGATCTCGATCTGCAAGCCCTGATAGCCAGTGTCAAAGATGGTCCCGGCCTGATGACCTTGGTGCAGCAATACCGGCCGGATTTGATCTTCCATGCCGCCGCCTATAAACATGTTCCCTTGATGGAACGCTGTCCCCTCGAGGCGGCTTATAATAATATCCTGGGCACCCGCAACCTGGTGAAAGCCGCCCTGGCGGCCGAAACTTCGCACTTTGTCATGATCTCCACCGACAAGGCGGTCAATCCCACCAGCGTCATGGGCGCCAGCAAAAGGATTGCCGAGAAATATGTGGCGGCCTGCAACGGCGGCCATAAAACCCGCTTTATCACCACCCGGTTCGGCAACGTCCTGGGGAGCGCCGGCAGCGTCATCCCCATCTTAAAAGAGCAGTTGGCCCGGGGAGGGCCCCTGACCGTCACCCACCAGGAGATCGAGCGCTTTTTCATGACCATCCCGGAATCGGTCCAGTTGGTCCTGCAAGCCGCTTATATGGGTCAAGGCGGCGACATCTTTGTGCTCAATATGGGTTGCGCCGTCAAAATTGTCGACCTGGCGGAGAAATTGATTGTCCTGGCGGGCAAGACCCCCGGTAAGGATATCCCTCTCACCGGCCTCCGTCCCGGTGAAAAACTCTATGAAGAGTTGTTTAACGTTGACGAAGAATTTCAAGCCACCGCACATCCACTCATCAGCCGCGCCAGCGGGGCGCCGCAGTCCAAAGCGGGTTGGGAAACGCACCTGAACGACATTCAAGCCCTGGTCATTAAACGGGACGCGCCAGGATTAATCGCAAAATTTAAAGAGATTATCCCTAATTATAGCCATTTATGCTCAACCAATAGTCAATCCCATCATTGATTAAAGAAGTTAGGCAAAGTAATTCAAGTCAGGAGAAACGCCATGGGTAAAAGAATAATTTTGCTTAAGTCGAATTGCCCGTAAAGCGCGTTTCCCTGGAGCCGCAAGATTTGCGGCTGCATAGCTTTATGCCTCCTCGCTACTTTAAAAAAAAAAATAAAATTGCGCCGGGTAAACTGAATTCCGGGATCGCCTCCGGGGGTCGTTAGTGAGGAGTTTTTCCTTCAGGGCGATCGGGTAAAACCGAACCCATCATGGCTTTCTTATTATAACAACCTTTGATGCCATCGTAGTTAAAATAGAAGACATTGTCCGGGTTATTCCCCTCATCTTTGAAACCGAATGCAGAACCTTTGGCTCCCACCAAGGTGCACCCCTGCACGCAAACCTGACTGCCGGACATGATGTGGACCGCATAGTTGGTCCCGGTGCCGAGGCCAAAGAACAGCATTCCCGAAATGGTTACTGGAGAAGACGTGATGCGGACCCCATCAGCGCCATTCATCTCTATCCACCCTCCGACAATGCTCACCCTGCTGTTGTTGATCACTTTATAGACTTCTAATCCATGTTCTGCGTTATGTTCACAATGCATTCCGGATATTGTACAACCGCCACTATAATTCGCTCCATTTTTATCAGTAAATCTAGATAGATAAACACCAGATTTCTTATTGGCGGTTGCCGAAAGCGAGTAAAAAGTCGCGGAATTGCAGCCAAGGATGGAAATCCCATTACCTCCATTATCAAAGGTTTTAATATTTCTAAATGATCCTCCCTGGCAAGCTGCCAGGACTATCCCATCTCTAACTGCTTTATAAGCGATCACCCCATCCAAAGCGGGAAAATTATTCATGCTGATTTTATACAGGTAGATGCAATTATTGGCCAATTTGTTTCCGTCGATTCTTAAATTCTTAATACTGAATTGCTGTGTTCCATAATTAGGATTTATAGTAACGTTGGCAGTCATAACTACATCCATAGATTTCCCCGCCTTAATTACAGTCCCGGGGTCCGCATCCAAAAAAATCTGCTCGGGTAATACGAGCATCTGAGATGTGAGATAGGTGCCATGTTTAAAATAAAGCACCTTTCCCCTTGCCGCCTGAGCAGCTTTCGCGATCGCCTCATAATCATCGGCAACGCCGTCACCTTGAGCTCCCCACCATTGCGGATAAATAAAACGGGCCGTGAGGTTGCCATCGACGCGGCCCGGACCGCTGAATATCTGATGGAAACCCGCCTCGATTTCACTGTTAATGGTGATTTTCACCCCGCTGTCCACGCTGAATATCGCGCCTCGCTCAAATCTAAGGGTGATATTCTTAGGGAAGTCGAGGTTTTCATGAATCACCCAGTTTCCAGGAGAGATGTGTAAGGTTGCCTGGTTGGCGCCGATGGCGCTTAAAGCTGATTTCAAGGTGTGCTGATTCATAACCGGGCCGAAACTGCGCGCCTCGATCGTTCCTGTGGCAATTGCGGTAGCATTGCGGGGCGCCGCGGGCTTATCAGGTAATTTTGATTCAGGCGGGCGAACTTCTTTCTTTTCCCAGGTGGGCCCTTTAGGGAGGGAGGACTGCCCCATCAATAAGGCTGCTCCCAAAAGTATTGCCATAACCAGCCCCACAGATTTCATGCCGTTGCCCACCATTACCCTCCTTCCTGGGACCCGATCGCTGCCAAATTTATGGCGATTCCATACCCGCCGCGCCGTGATTCGGGTTTCTGAAGATTATCGATGCCTTTTTGCCAAGTGATCACGTGGAGATTCTGCGAATGGCCAGATCCACCAGCCGGCGACCGTAATAATACGGCAATCGCCAACCGCTTTGAATCCGATAATGGGCCCGCATCCAGGTCTTACCCGGGAATAGTCCTCGAAATAACCCCTTAAGATCGTCGTAAAGCAATGCCGTAAACAAAACATACCCGGCCCGCCCGAACTTTGGTGCATCGGGATTAAACAGCCCGACGCGTTGCAGCCAGCCGGTAATCAGGGCAAGCTTCCAGGGAGGGGGTTCCAGTTTGGCCAGGACCTCGTCGGGAATGGGGGTTCCGAAGAGGAACCGGGGGATCGCCAGAGAGAAATAGACAGGCGTTTTGACTTCCAGGGAAATCACCTGAGTCAGAAACACCTCCCAATTGAGCGGTTGCCGGCGCACAATGCGGTCCACGTCGAGATGGAGGCGGAACCCGGGCGCCCGCACATAGGAGTGCTTGGCGGTATGCAGGGCCACTTGCAGCAGGTTGTCCTCAGGGGCCAGCAAACGCACCGCGCTCCTGGGAATGGAAATTGAGCGGGCCAGGAGTTCCTCGGCCTTGGGCTCCTGGTCCGGCCGAATCCACCGCCCCGCCACCGGCCGCCACTGCAGCTCCAACCAGAGCTTTTCTTCCCCAGTTAAAATTTTCCAGTATTCCGCCCCGCCGCCTTGTTCCGCGGCCTCCAGCGAGGGCTTTTCCAGGGGGCTGCGAAATTCAAACTTATAGCCTTGGGCCAGTAAAATTTTGTGGGCCCGGCGAAAATGGCGTATCGAAACCAGCACATCCAGATCGCCCATGGGGCAACATCCGGGACAGGGGAAGATGCCTCGGGCAATACCGCCATTTTTTAAGGCTACCACAGGAATCCCGGCGGCGGCCAGCCCGGCGGCCAGGCGGTCCAACTCCCCCAGATAGAGGGAGATGCGCGTTAAGGATTCCTCATGGGCCTGACGCCAGGGGGCCGGAACTTCAAAGCTGCCAGTCTCCATAAGGACATGCGCCAGCAGGGGAGCCACCTGGTTGGCCTGGGCCAGGGCAAAGGCCGCCTGGTCTCCGAGTTTCTCCCCAAGCCGGCGGGCCGCCACCCCCCGGACTGCGACCGGCTCATCGGCGATGGCCCGACATAACAGCCTTTGCGGCTCCGTAAGAAAAAAATCTGGCATCATGGAGTGAGTGCCTGTTCTATCTCAGCCGCTAAATGGCGGGCAATCTTATCCCAGGTGTAGCCGGCAGCCACCAGTTGCCTTCCCCGTTGGCCCATTTCCCGGCGATCCGGGGCCATAGCCATCCGTTTGAGGGCCCCGGCCAGGCTGTCTTCATCATAGGGCACCACCAAACCGCAACGGTTTTTCTCCACTTCCCGCCACAGACCCACCCGATCGGTAACCACCACCGGCAGGCCCGAATAAAGGGCTTCCAATAAAGCTATGCTGAGCCCTTCAAAACGAGACGGCAAAACAAACAGGTCGGCATCTTGCAAGGCGGCCAATTTTGCTTGGCCCGAGATCAAGCCGGTGAGGGTCACGGCATCTTCCACCTCATGCTGCAGAGCCAGGTGGCGGATCAGCCTGCCGCCTTCATCCTCATCCGGGCCGGCCAAAACCAGATGGACGCCGGGGCAAACCCGTCTTAACTGGCCAAATGCCGGTATCAGAAGATCTAACCCTTTCTGCTGGATATCCAGTCGACCCAAGAAGAGGATGAAGGGCTTATCCTGCAACTGCGGATAGAGTTCTCTAAAATAGCCCGGGAGCGGCATAGTGGCAAAGCTTGCCGGATCAATGCCGCTGGGGATTACCTTCCCAAGCTCGCCGAACATCGAGGCGTCTTTCTCCTCCGGGGCATTGAAAACAATGAATAAGGCATTTTGAAAGTTAATTCGCTCCATCAAGGTCAAATAAAGTTGCTTGAGTCGGGCGCTTTTGTGTGAAATACCCTGGAAATGCAGGCTGCCGTGGGCAAAAATAACATAAGGTTTTCCCGATCTTCTCGCCAGCTTGGCTCCGCCCCAGTTGGCAAATTGATAGTGGGCGTGAACCAAGATCACGTCCGCCCGGTTCACCTCCCGGGCCATCCTGGTCCACAGACCGGGAGAAAAACCCCAGTACCGGAATAAGAAAACAGGCTCATAATAGACTTCTACGCCATCCACCGATACGGGGGTATCTACCGGAACGTCCAGATTTTCTTGGTGATTTTTAAGGTTGGTGGTGCAAACTGTAACCTGATGGCCGGCCTTAACCAGGGCCTTGGACAGAGAATGGGCCACGTTCAAGGGACCCCCAAAGTGATAGGCCGGCACATAATGCGGGCAGATAGTCAGGATGCGCATCTCATCTGGCTTTACGCTTGGTGACCAGGACCTTCCTGGCCGTCTCCAGCACAATCTCCACCCCCCGCGCCACCGGCCATGCTTCGGCGGTTTTCCGGGCCTGGGCTCCGATCTCCGGTAGTTTCTCGGGGTGGTTCACCAGGTCCAGCATGATCTTGGCAAGTTGGTCCACATCTCCCGAGGGGAAAGAAAAGCCGTTCACGCCCTGGATAATCCGGTCTTCCACATTGCCGCATACATCGGAGCCGATCACCACCTTTGACCAACTCATGGCTTCCGAAATTACCCCGGGGTAAGGGTCATTCCTAGCCGGATGAAGCACAACATCCGAAGCAAGGTAGACCGCATCCATCTGCTCGGGTTCTTGCCATCCCAGAATGGCGACCGATTGGCTAACCCCCAGGTTTACCGCCAAATCCTGCAACCTTTGCCGCTCCGGCCCCTCGCCCGCGATTAACAATCCCAATGGCTTACCGGCATCCTTGAAGCAACGAGCAAAGGCCTGCAGCCCTATATCATACCCTTTTCTTGGGACCAAAGTCCCTATCATAGAGAAAACCAGCCCTTCAGATTTGCAGCCAACCAGATTACGCAAATGTTCGGCTGCAATTATTATTTTTTGATCCTGGATAGCTCGGATGGGCTGTTGTATATCGACAAAAAAGGGAAGATCGACGAGTTGCTCTGATCTTGCCCCCATTTGCAAGAGCAGTATCAGGGCTTTCTTGCCGCTTCCAAATATTACATCAACTTTCGGCAACAACCATTTTAAAAATTTTCTTCTTAACCATTTCTTGAGAACCGGGCGCTTAACATCCTCCTGGGGGGTATCGGTCCAAATGGCTACCGGGGCCTCCCGCCAGTAACGGGCCAGGATTACTGCCACCGTGGGCAGATGGGCCCAGTCCCCCACGATGAAGAAGCTATCAACATCGCTCCAGGCAGTTTTCAAAAGGCGCCAATCAATGCCTAATATTGGCTTCATGTAGGTATTATTATAACCCAAGCCAAGTTTCGATTTCCACGGTCTCCGCCAACTCCCCCGCCACAGGTGATAGACGTGCAAATCAATATACTGACTATAATGTAGAGCTTGAAAGAAGAAATCAGTATAAGGGGTGGGCAGCTTATGAATCTGATGGATTCTTATCTGGCTGACTTCCTGGTTAACGCTCATCTCCCGATGCTCCTAACCGGAGATAGACTTGAAGTCGCTTCTTCTACTGAGGCTGGTTGAACAGGTTGAATCTTCAGAGCCATAGGCGCCATAAATACTAAAATAAAAATATTTATTACATTACCGAAGGAAGGAATGATCGAAACCGTAACCATTTGGAACATGATGCCCGCCCAACAGCCCAAAACGATGCGGGCCTGCCGGGATATTAGGTCGTCGGCGGCAAAGACGGCATTAACCCTGGTCCGGCGCATAATTATTAATATTGGAATGAAAAATAATAAGAAGCCGATAATGCCATTTTGCAGGATAATATCCAGGTAGGCATTATCCACATGGTCCCGGGCAAGCTCTTCTGCCGCATAAGTTTTGCAAGGACCAACAGGAAACCCTTTAATCTTATATTTGCCGAAGCCTAGCAGATAATCAAAAGCCGATGCCCGGTTTAAATTTGCATCCAGGGTCATCTTCCAAATTGATAATCGGCCTGTGGCCATATTATCAATTCTCTGAACCGAGGGGTTGATGTATAAAAGTGCCAGCAGGCCCAGGGAAAATATAAAAAAAGACGACACATATTTTACTAGACCAGGCACTTTTTTGCTTAACAGCACATAACCGACGGGCACCAAAACCGACGCAACAAGAGTATTTCTTGAAACAGCTAACAGCATGAATATTGCAGCAAATAATAAAAGTAATGATGAAGCAACCTTAAGCCATTTGTGCGAAACCGTCACAGCATAAAAAAATCCCAAGACAAAAATTACCTGCCAAGAGTTACAATAATAATTGGGGTGCAAGAAGCTAAATATCATTCGGTTGCCATGCTCAACTACATAGTATCTACCCTTTAAAACCCCTAAAGAGATTCCGACGAGCAAGACCAAAAGATTAGTCCAGAATACAACCTTGATGGCCTTCCGCCTTAGTTCCTTATCCTGCAACATGACCGGGAACACCAAATAGACGCCAGTGACCCAGAACCAGTAAAGGAGGACTTCCTTCCAGCTTATTGCATCCCTTATTATATTAAGCAAGGTTACATAAAAGGGAAACAGTAAGGCCAAGAGAAAAAGGTTTGTATCAAAAGAAATGGCTCTACGTTGTAGAAACTGTGACAATATGACAATGAAAGCCCAGGAAACCACCAAGGCACCGAGGATATTCTTGGAATGGTGCAATATGACCAGCGCTATATCAGGTAAGAACCCTAAGACCGAAATCAATTGAGAGGTAGACCACAGGCCGAGCAAGAATAAAAAAACTACCTGGGACGCCTTGGAAGAATCAGTTAAAGAAGTTTTATGATCGGTCATTATAATTATATCAGGCCATAATTAGCTATGCTTCAGCTATTTAAGTTTATTTATTAATTCGGAAAAGCAAATGCCCTGTCCTAACAAATACTTTGCGAATCAATGTATTTTTATTTAAGCATTGATCCCCTCTCAACGAAAACCATGAGATTACATCAAATGGATCAATAGAATTTACCGCATCAGAATCTTCCGTCCAAAAAATCTCAAAATTTGGTGACAGTTCTTTATACCTGAGACCGGCTTGCTTTGCCCCCAAACACGCCAAAATGAGCCGGCCTACCCGGCGAGGAATTACATAGCTAGCCCGGAATATTAGACTATTTCGCAGAGGAATAAAAGCTTTGACCGCCTTCCCTTTGAGGTCGAAGTCCGAATAGGGCCTGACCGCATACCCTTTGGCGGCCCATGGTCGGCAATACCAGGCGGGACTTAAGAAAAGCAAACCGTTAGGTTTCAAAACCCGGCGCATTTCCAGCAAGGCTTGTTCTGGATTGGGAACATGTTCTAAAACATGGATGCTCCAAATGGCATCGAAGGAGTTATCTTGAAAAGGTAAGGCAGTCGCACTGGCGCAGAAAAAGGGCTTATGTAAATATCGAGCCACGGTCTCCGATAAATCAACCCCGACGTACCGCGGCACCAAATCTTGAAAGGCCCCTCGACCGCATCTTACTTCGAGAACCAGGCTATTTTCAAGATGATAATGCGTAATAAAAGAGCTTAAAATTCGCTTATGCCCATGGTCGCATATTTTGACGGCATATTTATCTTGCAAAAATTCACGGTCATAAAAAGTTTTCATCTTGTTGAAAATGCTCGAGAGAAAAGTTATTTTTTGTTTATTTAATAGTCCTTGCCGGGCAAGAACCGGTAATCATAATATTTATTGTCGCCCATGATTGGCAATTTCTAAGAAATTGTTTCCTGATGTTGATAACCATAATAAATTAAGCCAAAATATAGCGCTGAGGTCCCGAAGGTTGTGATAACAACGGCGGTTATCAAGCCAAAGATACCATATCGCGGAACCAAAATATGCAGCATAAATATTTTTGACAACAAGATGATGCCGTTTATAAGGGCATCATGGGCCATCATATGCCGGACAATCAAGACCTGTCTCAACACGGTTATCAAGATATAGGCAATGAGGCCTATTGAGGTTAATTTTATGATCATTGAAGTCAAGGAGGCGGCTTCGGCGGTAAACTTGCCGCGCAGAAACAGCAGCCGGACAATTGCATCGCTGCTAAAGATTAAACCGAGGGTGGCTGCGCCTGCAAGGAGCAGAATGATCCAATAATATTTTGCCGGCAGGCCAAATCTTTGTGACCGGCCCTGTTGCTCCAGGCGGCTCAGCACCGGTAGCAGGACGGCGGAAACCGCCGGCAGGACCAGGGTTGAGGGGACTCCCAAGACGTTTAAGGCTAAGCTCAAGGCTACCACCGAACCGGGGGGAAGCTGGGAGGCATAAGCCCGCTCAACCAGTCCCTGCAGCAAGACCAAAAGAGAACTTCCCAAGAGGAACAGGACGCTTTTAATGGGGAGCCTGGGCCCGGCAGTAGGAGGGGCGAAGCGCTCCGGGTTTTTGATCAGCCAGGCCCTTTTTAGCGGCGATCGGCGGCCGATGAGCAAGGTCTGGACCGCCAGGCCGGCGACGCCGCCCCCCAACATGCCCAGGGCGGCGCTCTGAACCCCCCAGGGAGAGGCCAGCAGGACCCCGGCAATCAACCCCAGGGTGCCACAGCCCAGAAAAAGGGGATAGGCAAAATACGTACCGTAGCTTTCGGACAATGCCTTGCCCAGGCCGGCGCAGGCTAAAATGATTAACAGAGGGGAGAGGATAAGGAGAACCCGGCTCAACTCTTGAAGGCCGGCGTCATTGAGCCCCGGTCCCAAGAGTTTGGCCACCGGCGCGGCAAAATAAGCCAACAGGAGGGAGAGCGGAATCAAGGCAATCATGGAGGCGCCGAGCCAGCGGCAGCTTAGATTCAGGACCAATTGCGCGTCATCTGCCAGGATGAAGGGCGTCAGAAAGGGGACCAACACCCCGGCAACCGCCAACGCCATGCTGATGCCCAAGGTTCTGACAAAGTTCAGACCCAAAAGCAAGGCGTCGAGTTGTTCAGTGGCCCCAAACTTGGCCGCCAACAAAGAGTCCCGGCCCAAGCCCAAGACGATATTGATTCCATAAAAGACCGAGACCAAACCAATGGCCGGCAAATATCGGTAGACCGGGTTTGATCTCATCATTATCGTCATTTGGCTGCTACATTGATTAAATTATCCAACATCATCTGGACATTCCGGGTTCGGGCGAAAGTGCTTTCGGCCAGCAAGCGTGCAGATTGGCGACAATGGTGCAAGAAAGAACTATCATCCCTAAACTTCAAAATCGCCTTTACTAGGCCGTCGGCGTCGCCGGGGTTGACGTTGAGGCCGCATTCAAACCGGTCGATCAGCCTTTGCAGGTCGCTAGGGGCATTGCTGAGCCCCAGCAGGGCCGCACCGGCGGCCATGGCCGCCAGGGCCTTGCTGGGGAAGGCCAGCCCTTCGGCACCTGCCTCTAATGATACCATGGCCACGTCGGCCGTGGCCAGGGAAAAGGGGACCACCGCTTCGGGTTGCCAGGGCAGGAGGGTGACATTGGGGGGCGCCGCCTGGCGGAGATAATCCGCGACGATTTGCCACTTGGGGCCGGCCCCGATAAACATGAAATGAATATCCCGGGCCGGACGCAGTCGGCGGGCCGCCTGCAACATGGTCTCAATATCATGTCCCATCCCCATATTGCCGGAATACATCACGGTGAGTTTGCCGACTTGATCGTGGCTCCGGGCAAACCAGTTGTCTTCTTTGGGCAGGGGGCGCAGCCAGTCGGTATCCGCCCAGGGATGAATTATCTTCAGGCGGCCCGCCTTGGTGCGGGTCGGGTCAAACTGGCCGGACAGGGTGGCGGCCATGCAGTCTCCCAGGGTCATGACCACGTCGGCGTGTTCGTAGGTCACCCGGTTCAGGCGACGCCAGGCCCGGATAACCCAGGAGTTTTCCGAAAGGCCCTGGAGACGCAGCAACACGTCGGGATAGATATCGTGAACCATCACGGCATAGGGCCGGCGGCGCCACCGCCGCGTCAGATAGCCCAACCAGGGAAGCAGCGGCGGGTTGGAAAAGAGCAGACAGGGGATGCGGCCCGGCCAGCGTAGCAGCCAGATGAAGGCATGTCCCAGATAGAGAAGCCAGGTAAGGCCGCGGCTCAGGTTAGTGGCCCGATTATAAGGCACGGAAGGGAAAAGGGTGATGGCCCCTTGACCGCCCTTGGCCAAGGTTTCCGGGTGACCGGTCAAGAGGGCAACGGGGCCCAACTGACGGCTCAAGTCTGCGGCCAGTTCCCAGGTCATGGGCCCCGCCATCTGATTGAGGATGAGGAGCCGGGGCTCCCCGCTTCCTGGCGACAAAGTGATAATCTCCGCTACTTAAGGCAATGGCCGATTTCCTGCTGTAACATATTGAGGCTGTTATCCAATTGAATAAAGACCGGATTATTATTTTCTTCCAGGCGCAAAGCCAGTTCTTCCAGCAGGAACAATGAACCGCATAATAAACGATAGCAATTATCTTGCCAACCATTAGAGTAACAGGAAAAAACTTGCGAAGGCCTCTCGTCCGGCATTCCCTGGGCAATGAATTTCTGTAAACGTCCGCCTAAGCCCTGGGTAAACCGGGATGCCAACATGAAGGTCAAGACATCATAGGCCGCCTGACGGCGGGCGGCATACTCCCAGTCTATCAGCCACAGGCGGTCCCCGTTGACCAGGATGTTGGCCGGTTGGAAATCCCCATGGGCCAGCACCGTGGGGAGGAGGTCCCCGCCAGCCGGCAGCAGGCCCTTGATCCGGGCCACCAGGGCCTCAAGGGTTTGTCGGAACAATCGTTTGCGGTCGGGAGTCATCAAGGCATTGGCGGCGATATGCGCCTGGGCCGCGGCCGAGAGGGAGTCAACATAGGCGCGCCCCTCAACTTCCCGCCTCGTGGTCCGATGCAAGACCTGGAGGGCCTGATGCGCCTTGCCAAAGGCGGCTCTGGCTTGGGCCGGATCCTTCAGCCGGTTGATGGGGGTGCCGCTGATGTACTCCTCGCTGAGCCAGGCGCCATCCGGGGCAACGGTCCGCAGACGGGGGACCGGCAGGCCAAGTGCTTCGGCCTGGCGGCGGACTTCGATTTCCCGCGCCAGGAAATTTGCCGGGAACCCACTCTTGCGGATGGCGTAGACCGTTTGTTCGCCAAAGTCCAACAGCCGAATCTTGTGGTTGCCGGGAATTATGAGCATTAGTTCAGGACGGAGCAAGGCCGGGGTTAGGCTGACGCCGGCGTGGGCCAGCCATCTTGCCACCAGGGGCGAGGTGGCCAGATCGACGTAGAGGCGTTGCGGCCAGCGGCGCCACCAGGAAATACTGCGGGAAAATTCCTGCTTGACGGGGTCAAAAATCGCCGGGTCAGCCTGAGGGAAAAAGATAGCGTTCAGATAGATGTTTGCAATCCAAAACTGGCCCTTGCCATCATTTGCCCTAATGGGGGTTCCCCAGTGCCAGTGAACCTCCTGTGGTTGACCTGAGAAAGACTCCAGGAACTCGCCCAGAGTTTGTTCAAAGATATTCTTGAACGGCTCTCGTTTTAGTAATAAACTTATCCGCATAGTTTAGGTTGAGCTCCAAAGCTTCAGCTCAGGGAAACGTTTTTTAAAGAAGTCAAAATATCTTTCTGCAACTTGGCAGCCGACTCAGACCCGTCCAAGACATGAAATGGCAATTTTTTAGTTAAAGTTAAATAGCGCTCCAGTCTTTCCTGTAAAACCTCAGGCGGATCAGGGAAAGGCTCATCCTTGATCTTGGATCTACGTACCGATTCTTCAACGGTTACCAACATTAAAAAAGCCACGTCGGGCTCAGGCGCTATTTTTACCAACAGGCGCCATAAGAAGTAATTGTCTAACTTCTCCTGTGGGAAATTCAGCCGAAAATCTATGGCAGTGTCCCATAAATAACGATCACATATGACTACGCGTTTCAAACAACGAAACAAGCGGATCTGCACACCGTAAACCCACAGCAAATCAGCCAGGGCCAGATTCAGCCAGAGGCATCGAATCCACCACCGGGAAAAAGCCAAGTTACGTTTGGGGTTGTGTCCTGATGGAGGTAATCTTTTGCAAAACAGCTTCCTCACTATTGCCTTTAATCCATCAAATAATTTAGTATAACCACCACGCGTCCAAATTATTACTGGTGTTTCTCCAATCTTAGTGAAATGATTTGACAGCATATCAATCTGAGTTGACTTTCCTGCTCCATCCATGCCACTGAAGCTAATAAATAAACCTTTAATTGAATTAGAAGACTGCCGTATCATATATAAATTCGCACCCGCAACCTATATAATTGCCGGGCCTGCGGTTATCAAGCCTCTTTGACCGCAGGCACCGTGTTTCACAAGACCAGAACCCCGTTGCACAAATGCTTCTGGATGATCTGGCTGATGGGGCGCCAGCAAAGCGGCATTTCCATTTTGTCCCTGCAACGGATGCTGGAAATTAAAACCTATAAAACCGTGTGGACCATGGGCCACAAGATTCGCCAAGCTATGGCTGAACGGGACGCCAACTACCAACTGGCCGGCCCGGATGACCCCCCACCCATCCGGAAATTGCAGGCGGACCCCGTCAAGGTCAATAAAGGCATACCTGCCCCTAACCCGGCGCTTGATATTTTCGACCACCTGAAATTTTACCTTATCCGGACAGTCCCAGCGGATTTCCGGTGTCGTAACGCTGCCGGGGAGGTCTGCCAGGAGTTCTGAAATGGCCCGGTCGGTGGCCGCCAGAATTTCCAAAAGGCGACCGGTGGCATAGATGGCGTCGTCATAACCGAAATAACGATCCGCGAAAAAGAGGTGACCGCTCATCTCCCCGGCCGCCAAGGCCTTTTCCTCCTGCATTTTTTGTTTGATGAGGGAATGGCCGGTCTTCCACATAAGAGGCCGGCCCCCATGCCGGGCAATATCCTCATACATCTGCTGGGAACACTTCACCTCTCCCATGATGGTGGCCCCCGGATGATGTTTCAGGATATCCCGGGCAAACAGAACCATGAGCCGGTCACCCCAGATAATCTCCCCCTGAGGCCCGACCACTCCCAGGCGGTCGCCGTCGCCGTCGTAGGCCACCCCCAGGTCCAGGGAGTGCTCTTTCACCAGGCTTTGCAGGTCCGCCAGATTGGCGGGGATGGTGGGATCGGGAAGATGGTCGGGGAAACGGCCGTCCATCTCGCAATAGAGGAGAAAGGTGCGGCAGCCCATGCGGTTGAGAAAGCTCAGGGCCACCGGCCCGGCGGTGCCGTGTCCGCCGTCCAGCCCCACCTTCAGGGGACGGGCTATTTTAAGGTTCTGGCACAGGTAATCAAGATAAGTAGGTATCATTTCCCGAGAGTCCCGGGTCCCCTGGCCCACTACCGCGTCCCCGGCCTCGGCCAGCCGCCGGACCTTCTGGATCTCGGCGCCGAAAATCGTGTGGTTGCCCAGGCAGATATTAAAGCCGTTGAATTCCGGGGGATTATGGCTGGCGGTGACCATGACCCCCCCATCGGCCTTGAGCTGCCGCAGGGCGAAATAGAGGACCGGAGTAGGACAGATGCCGATATCGATCACCTGGCACCCGCTTTGTATCAGAGCCTTTTCCAGGTGATGGGCAATTTCCGGCGAACTGGGCCTACAGTCCCGCGCCAAAACCAGCCGCCGGGCCCCATGGCCATAATAATAGGCCCCCAACGCCCGCCCCAGCCGCTCTACCTTCTCCGGCCCAAGATCCGGATTCACCCGACCCCGGATGTCATATTCGCGAAAGGCCAGAGGATTTCTGCCAATAAAGATAAGTGGTTTTGACAATCTTGTCGGAAAAATCGGTTCGAAGAATATTAATAATGATAAAGGCCTGGCGGCTGATTTGCAAGGCTTATATTTCACAAGGAAACCGCTGTTTAACCATACAAGCGGATGGCTCTGGAAGCCCTCGTTGGCCCCCTTATGGAGGATCTGCTTTTGGGATGCGAGGGATCTAAAGTGCTGGGCCGGCACGGAGGCTCAGAGTTTTAGGGCAAGGTGTTTCAGAAGCTGCTCCTGACCTGGCGGGTCCAGGACGAACCGGTACCCAAGGCCCAGCCCTATGACAACGGGGAATATGGAGAGTTTTCACGGCTCGCTGCGGGAGGAGCTTTCGGATACCGAACTGTTTTACTCCCTGGAGGAAGCCCTGGCCAAATTGGGAAACTGTCAGAACTGGTATAACCGAGAACGCCCCCATCACAGCCTGGGATATCGCACCCCCAGAGAATTGGGGGTGGAGGCCGTCCCTCAGCGGGCGGATTACCATTACTATCCGGAGCCCCTTGAGGGGCGGCCGGGCAATCTGAACCATGGTCATGTTAATCCAACCCTCTCATAAAAGTGTCTCACTTCTGGGGGCATCTCAATTACCCTGACTTGGCCTGAAAAATTTTGCAAAAATTTCCGTGGCCCTCATGTTGACCCGGGGGGGTAGGAGTCCCGTCTCCGGTTTTCCGTTTCGGGGCGGGGGGAGGGGGAGGGGGCCAGGGGCGTCCCGGGCCGAGGCAAGGCGAAAGTGGCGGTCTACTCCAGGTGGGCCGCGGCCGGGAAAATCTGCCAGGCTGCCGGGGTAAGCCTCCCGCCGCCCCTGCGACCCTGGGAAAATGTGGTGCCGACCCTCGGCCCGAACTTTTCCAACCCGAATCCTACCTGACGGAACCAATGCTTTGACAAATTTGGTATTTCAAATAATATATCATGTTAAATAGACTGGAGAATTATCTCTTCATGGCTGCTATTCATATTCCTGATC
>Ga0078972_1009560_pt1 | contig 19036 bp, 19 predicted proteins | sample YelNatPaOPGAMG01_FD_67568 | JGI IMG/M metagenome (GOLD analysis project Ga0078972, IMG submission 67568) | Hot spring thermophilic microbial communities from Obsidian Pool, Yellowstone National Park, USA - OP-RAMG-01 (SPADES assembly) (version 2) | ecosystem: Environmental > Aquatic > Thermal...
CGCCGCCTTGCTCGCGCAATACGCCGCATGGCACGGCAGGCCGCGCACGCCGGCGACGCTGGCAATACCCACCAGCGTGCCGCTGCCGCGCGCGCGCATCGGCGCGATGAACGGCGACAGCGTGGCCAACGCCGCGCCCCAGTTGACGTCCATGATGTCGAGCGCGACTTGCAGGTCGTCGGCCTGCGACAGGTCCACGCCGTGGCTGATGCCGGCGTTGGCGATGACCACCTGCGGGCAACCCCACTGGCGCAGCAGGATGTCGGCCTCGGCGCGCAGGCGGTCGAAGTCGCGCACGTCGGTGGCGATCAGCCGCACGCGGCTGCCGTCAGCGGGGTCCAGGCCGCAGCCGCGCGCCACCGCGTCGAGTAATTCGGCGCGCCGGGCGACGAGGGCCAGCCGCCAGCCGCGCGCGGCGTACACCGCAGCCAGCGCTGCGCCGAGCCCGCTGGACGCGCCGGTGAGCACGACGATGGGAGCGGTCGCGGTATCGGCAGTCATGGCTGCAACGCGGTTTGTGCGCCGGTAACGATGACGCCGCGCACCCGGCCGTGCATCGCCACCGTGCCGGCGATGCCGTCGAAATCGAGCGAATCGCCGCTAAACCGCGTCGCTCCCTGCGTGACGACGGTCGGTCGGTTCGACTGCACGATTTGCTGGTTGGGAAAGATGTTGAGAAACGCGCTGCGCACGACGATCGGCTGCTGGCTGCCGCCGCTGCGCTGCACCACGGCGTCGCCGAGTAATTGCACGTTGCTGCCGTCTTTGTTCGACAAGCCGCGCAGCGCCGAGGACGTGACCACCACGCCCTGCGGGTTGACGACGCGCAGTTGCGGCGCGGCGATGTCGAAGGTGTCGCTGGCGGGCAGATGCACCATTTGCTCGCCTTGCAGCACGGCACGGAGGACGCCGCGGTCGTCGTAGCGCGCCGCGGAAAACTGGTGCAGCAGATAGTCCGGCAGCGACGAGCGCGCCGGCGCGATGGCCGCAGGCTGCTCGGCGCGCATCACCACCTGCGCCACCCACCAACTGAACGCCGCGGCGATGGCCAGCAGCGCGATCGGCGTCCAGGCGCTGAGCCGCAACCAGAACTGACGCAGAGACGGGTGCATGGTGGCGTTGCTTTCAGCGCGCGCTGGGCTGCACCGCGCCGGGTTCGGCCAGCGTACCGTGGATCGGATCGGCGGCGGCCACCGGGGTGTGCGGTTTGCCGTCCAGAGCGTCTTGCAGCAGCCGGGCGTAAGCACCGCGCGCGGTCAGCAGCAGGTCGCAGATTTCGCGCACCGCACCCAGCCCGGCAGCGGCGCGGGTAACGTGGCGCACGCGCGCCAGCACCTCCGGGTGGCTGCTGGGCGGCGCGGCGCTGAACGCGGCGCGGGCGAGCAGCGGCAGGTCGGGCCAGTCGTCGCCGATGACCGCCACCTGCTCCCAGCCGAGTTGCAGCCGGTCGAGCAACGCCTGCACCGCTGGCAGCTTGGCGCCACTGCCGAGGATGCTGTGGCGCAGGCCGAGCTCGGCGATGCGCGCGCGCAGCGCGGCGCTGTCGCGGCCGGAGACGATCACCGGCTCGACGCCGGCGTGCAACAGCAGCTTCAGGCCGTGGCCGTCGACGGTGGAAAAGCGTTTGAGCTCCTCGCCATGCGCGCCGTAGAGCAGGTCGCCAGGGGTGAGCACGCCGTCGACGTCGAGCAGCAAGAGCCGCACGTCGAGCGCGGCAAGCACGAGTTCGGCGTCGAAGTTCAGGCGGGGCGTGGCGTCCATCTCGGTTCCTTGCGCTGTCGCCGCCGTTGCGCCGGAGCTTGCCGGGCCAGCGGGATGGCGGAAAATCGTATTTTCGACGGTTTCAAATGACCTTGGCGGCGAACAAATCGTGCATGTTCAGCGCACCTACCGGCTTGTTCTGCGTATCGACCACGAGCAATTGGTTGATGCGGTATTGCTCCATGAGCTGCACCGCTTCGACGGCGAGCGCGTCCGGGCCGATGGTGCGCGGCTGCGGGTGCATTGCCTGCTGCGCCTGTAGCGCAGCCAGCGGCGCGCCTTTTTCGATCAGCCGGCGCAGATCACCGTCGGTGATGATGCCGCTGAGCACGCCTTGCGCATCGACCACCGCGGTCATGCCCAACCCTTTGCGCGTGATTTCCATCAGCGCCGCGGTGAACGGCGCGTCGCCGCGCACGCTGGGCACGGCTGCGCCGCTGCGCATCACGTCGCGCACATGCGTGAGCAACTTGCGCCCGAGACTGCCGCCGGGGTGGGTGCGGGCGAAATCCTCCGGGCCGAAGCCACGGGCGTCGAGCAGCGCCACGGCCAGTGCGTCGCCCAGCGCGAGCTGCGCCGTGGTGCTGGCGGTGGGGGCGAGGTTGAGCGGGCAGGCTTCCTGCTCGACGGCGCAATCGAGCAGGATGTCGGCGTGCCGCGCCAGAGTCGAATCGGTGCGCCCGGTCATGCCGATGAGCCGCGCGCCCAGGCGCTTGACCTGCGGCACGATGCGCGTGAGCTCCTCGGTTTCGCCGGAGTTGGACAGAGCGAGGAAGACGTCGTCCTTGGTCACCATGCCCAGGTCGCCGTGGCTGGCTTCGGCCGGGTGGACGAAATACGCTGGGGTGCCGGTGGACGCCAGCGTGGCGGCGATTTTGCGCCCGACGTGGCCCGATTTGCCCATGCCCGAGACGACGACCCGCCCGGGACTGTCGAGAATGCAGCGCACCGCCTGCGCAAAAGCGTCGGCCAGCGGCGGGGCGGCCAGCCGCTGGCGCAGCGCCAGCAGCGCGTTTGCTTCGATGTCCAGGGTGTCGCGCGCCCATTGCACGGCGCGATCGGCGGAAAACGGAGTGTGCATGTCCGGCAGTATAGAAACCGGCGCCGCCAGGCGTCGCCGGGCAGGTCAGCGCACGATGCCTTCGTGCATGGCGTAGCGCACCAGATCGGCGTCGTTCGTCAGGCCGAGTTTGTGCATCAGCCGGGTTTTGTGCGTGCTCACCGTTTTGCAGCTGATGTGCAGCGCCTCGGCCACCTGATTCACCGTTTGCCCCTCGACCAGGCGCAGGAACACCTGCATTTCGCGGTCCGACAGGCGGGCGTGCGCCGCCTCGGCGGTGTCGCCAGCGTTGATGTATTCGGCCAGTTGCTCGGCCACTCCGGGCGTGAGGTAGCGCCCGCCGTGCACGACTTTGTGGATGGCCTCGACCAGCACGTCCGGGCTGCTGCCTTTGGTCAGGTAACCTGCGGCGCCGCCGCGCAGCGCGCGCAGCGCGAACTGCTGCTCGGGGTGCATGCTCAGCATCAGCACGGGCAGCGCGGGGTGCAGCGCCTTGATGCGTTTGAGCAGATCCAGGCCGTTGCCTTCGGGCATCGACACGTCGAGCAGCACCGCGCTCCAGCGCTGCGTGCGTACCAGTTGCAGCGCAGGCTCGGCCTGGCCGCACCAGTGCGCCTGCATGCCGCTGGAGCCGAGAAAGCGTGCCAGGCTCTCGCCCAGCAGCGCGTGGTCGTCGATGATGAGCACGCGCAACTCATTCATGCCCGCCTCGTTCCGGCCGCGGCATGCATACTTGCACGCGCACACCGCCGTGGGGGGACTGGTCGAGCTGAAAGCTGCCGCCGAATACCGCGGCGCGCTCGCGCATGCCGCGCAAACCCAGCGCCGGACGGCGACTCGGTGCCTGCTGCGGCGTGTAGCCGACGCCGTCGTCTTCGACCGTCAGGCAGATCATCCCGTCTGCCGTCTCGGTGCACCGCACCCACGCCTGGCGGGCGCGGGAGTGGCGGACCACGTTGGTCAGCCCCTCCTGCGCGATGCGGAACAATTCGGTGCCCAGCGGCTCGGCCACTTCGGCGCCGGGGCTGATTTCGGTGTGCACCCGCACGCCGTACCGTTTGGCGTATTGCCCGGCCATCCAGCGCAGCGCCGCTTGCAGCCCGAGGTCGAGCACCCCCGGGCGCAGTTCGGCGGCAACGCGCCGACCGGCCTCGGCGGCGGCGGCGATGAGCTTGTCGATATTGCCGAACAACTCGGCGTGCGCGTCGGCGCCCACCCGCTTGCGCAGCAGCGCCACGTCCATCTGCAGCGCGGTGAGCACCTGGCCCAGATCGTCGTGCAGGTCGCGCGCCATGCGCGCGCGCTCGGCTTCGCGCACCGCTTCCAGGTGCGAGGCGATTTGGCGTAGATCGGTCGATAAATTGAGCAACTGCGACTCGCGCAAATGTGTTTGCGTGACGTTGAGCATGATGCCGGTCGATTCGGCCCACAGCGCATCGAGCGCGCGGGTGCGGGCGCGCACATTGACCCATTTTTGCCCGTGCGGCGTGAGCAGGCGGCCCTCCCAGTTCCAAAACCCTGACGCGGTGCTGGCTTGCAGGCTGCTGCGGAACGACGCCGCGTCCTGCGCGTCGATCAGCGCGACGAAAGCCTGCGCGTCGGCGAGGATGTCGCTCTGTGGCAGGCCGCAGACCGCCGGGCAGCAGGCGCTGGCGAAGTCGAAGCGCAAATCGCTGGCGGCGTGACGCAGGCGGAAAACGAAGCCGGGCAGTGCGTCGATCAACGCCAGCGCAGCCGGCGGCGGGGCGGGAGGGGGGATTGCAGCGGCGGCAGCCGGCGCAGCACTGCGGGGTGCGGTCGCGTCCATCACAAGCCAGTCCTCCGAGCGGGTCGTCAGAAAATTCTGACAGAAAAACAGGAAGTTTCCGACGCCACAACTCAGGGGGCGCTGATCGACCAGGCGCAGGGAAAATTCGACAATTTCGCCTGCTGAATCGGTATTTTGCCGGGTTTGTGCTGCGCGTAGGGCGGTGTGTCCCCTAGTGTAGGCGCGGCACCCCCCCGGCGGAATGCGCGGTTCATGTAACAAAACGTCGATTTGTGTTCTTTTTTTGTGGCGCGTGTGTCGCCACGTCGGGCGCAGCGGTTTGCGGTGCACAAAGCACCCGGGCCGCGCGGCGCAGAGGGAGAGTTGTGATGCAGACATCCATTTACAAAGCCGGCAGCGTGGCGCTGCTGGCGTCGGTGTACCTGTCGGCCTGCGGCGGCGGGGGCGCGGGCGATCTGGCGTCGGGTGGCAATACGTCGGCGGCACCGGCGGCGGCCACCGTGGCCGCGGCGCAGACCGATGCGCAAGCGACGCTCACGGCCGAGGCCGAAGCCGCCAAGCTGCGCTGGCCGTGGAAAAAGCAAACCACCTCGACGACCACGACGTCTCCTTCGCCGGCACCCTCGACCACGACTTCGACGACGTCGAGCAGCACGACGACGCCGACGCCTACCCCAACCACGTCGACGGCTCCGTCCAGCACCACCCCGAGCAGCACGACGCCGACGAGCACCGCACCTGCGGTCGCCGGTGATCCGGCAGCGGGTTTGGTGGACTACGGCAAGGCGTTGCGGCCGTTCTCGCCGTTGGCCAAGCCGGCCAAGGGCCAGCGCGTGGCCGATCCTGATTTTCCCGGCACCAACATCGTGCGCATCACCGATGTGGTCAAAGACTTCAAGGCGAATGTCGCCATTCCCGCCTACCCGACGACGCAGGCGTGGAACTGCGACGAATCGCGCTTCATCCTCTACGTCACCGGCGCGCAGTCGGGTGGGCAGTCGGGCTGGGCGATGTTCGACGGCAAGACCTACGCCTTCATCAAATTCCTGCCGATCAACCCGCCGGACATCGAGCAGTTTTACTGGAGCCACACCGACCCGACCAAGCTGGTGTACATCGACAACCGCGAAAGCAGCGGCACCATCATCATGCGCATGATGCAGATCAACGTCGAAACCGGGGCGCAGACGGTGCTGTACGACTTTGCTCCGCTGATCAAGGCGCAGGGCTGGCCGACCACGGGGCCGGTGCGTGCGGGGTACCCGTTCTATCCGGGCGGTGATCTGGAACTGTGGGGGCTGGGCGCTGGCGGCATCCCCAACGTCAGCGGCCAGCTCGGGCTGAACGTGTTCGGTTTCAACCTCAACACCGGCAAGCTCACCCGCTACAACGGCATCGCGCTGGCGCAGGCGCGCGGCTCGACGCCCTTCCCGCTGAAGTCCGGCCGCGGCTGGGCCTGGCCGGACTGGGCCAACCACACCACCGTGGTGTTCGACCTCAACGGCAACATCGTGCGCACGGTGCAGTTCGATGCCATCGAACACCTGGACAGCGCCGTCAACGCCAAGGGAGAAGACCTGCTGGTGGGCACGCAGTACGACGGCCCCAGCGGCAGCGGCAACCTGATGGTGGCCAACCTCACCACCGGGCAGGTATCGACGCTGGTGGGCATGAGCACCGGCGATGGTTATCCGCGCACCGGCACGCTCATCGGCGCTGGCGCCTGGAAAGTGCCGGGCTGGGTGGCGATGGGGGTGACCGGCTCGCCCTACGGCAGCACGGCGAACAACGACAGCAACAACGCACCGGTGGCCAACCCGCAGACCTATATCGACCAGGAGGTCTGGGTGGCCAACGTCAATACCGGCGCCAAGTTCCGCGTCGCGCACCACCGCAGCACCAGCTACTACGCCAATGCGCCGGTGAACAATTACTGGGCACAGACCAACGTCACCCTGAGCCCCAGCGGCACGCGCATTCTGGTGCAGAGCGACTGGGGCAACGCCAACCCGAAAGCGCCGGTGGTCGATCCGAACGCACCTGTCGACACCTACGTCATCGAGCTGCCGGCGTACAAGCCCAACTGACGCCAGCGCCCGCCGGGCGTGGCCTGGCGGGCGTTCTGCGCCGCAGCGTGTTGCCAACCTGCGCCGGCCTCGCGGTGAGCATGGGGGTGGGTTCGCGCCGCGGCCCTACGCACACGGGGGGTGGGCAAACGGGGGGAATCGGCCTATTTTTCGGGTCTGTTCCAGCGCGATGCGGGTGTGAGCGCCCGCTGCACCCCGAAAAATGGACGACCAGCACCGCCTCAAAGTTCTCGACGGCTTGCGTGCCATCGCCATTTTGCTGGTGCTGGGCTATCACTATTTTTCCCGCTGGGCGCCGCCGCTGTCGGCGCGCGACCTCTATCCCTACGGCGACTTTGCCGCGCGGTTTTGGCTGTTCCGCTACGGCGACCTCGGCGTCGAGCTGTTTTTCGTCATTTCCGGTTTTGTCATCAGCATGACGCTGTTTCGCTCGCGCAGCATCGGGCATTTTTTCTGGAAGCGCTTTGCCCGACTGTTTCCGAGCATGCTGCTGTGTTCGCTGTTGACGTTTGCCGTGTTGCACCTGCTGCCGCAGCAGGCGTTCATGCCGCACTGGCGCGATTTCGCCCCGAGCTGGACGTTCACCGACCCGTTGCTGTGGAGCAAATTGTTCGGTGTGCCGTTCAAGGCGGTCGACGGCGTGTACTGGTCGCTGTTCGTCGAGGTGAAGTTCTACCTCCTCGCCGGGCTGCTGTATTTCAGCGTCGGCGCCAGGCGGTTTCTGCCCGCTGCCGCAGCGGCGTTCGCCGCGCTGGTGCTGGCTTACGCCGCGGCGCGTGCGTTGGCGCTGCCGCATCTGTGGGCGATGGACTTCGTTTTCGTCCTCGGCGCGTTGCCGTGGTTCGCTGCCGGCATCGGTTTTTATGCGCTGCACGTCGATGTCCGCAGCCGCGCCGGTTGGGTGCTGCTGGCCGAGTCGCTGATCGCGCTGGCGCTGTTGCGCCTGGGCACGCACGCCGAGTCTGCGGCCGCGTATTTGGCTTGGGCGCTGGCGGCGGCGTTGTTCCTGGCGTTTTTGCTGCGGCCGCGCTGGGTGGCGTGGCTGGCTTACCCGCCGCTTGCGGCCATCGGTGTGGCCAGCTACAGCCTGTACTTGCTGCACCAGTCGATCGGCGTGGCGCTGCTCGATGTGGTGCGCACCGATCTGGGCGGGGTGCCGCGGGCCGAGACGGTGTTGCTGGTGCCGCTGCTGGCAGCGGCGCTGATCGCTGCGTCCTGGCTGATCTACCGCTATTGGGAAGTCCCGGCGAAAAACATGCTGCTGGCCTGGCCGCGGCGGCGGCGCGCGCTGCGTGCGCCGCCAGCCGATGGTCGGGAGTTGCCGCCGGCGACTTGAGCGAGCCACGGTGCATGGTCTGCGCCGGCAGCCGCGTATCGACGATTACAGGAGTTGCCATCATGCCGTCGCGTCGCCGATTCATCCAAACCACGCTGCTCGCCCTGCCGGCGCTGGGTACGCTGCCGGGGTGCAGCGGCGGAGGCGGCGGAAGCGCCGCAGCGCCCGCCGGCGCCACGTCCAACCCCGCGCCGGGTTCTGCGCCAGTGCCGGTGGCCGCTGGTGTCGATCTGTCGGCCGGGCTGCAAAACCTCGGGCTGCGGCGCATGCCGTATAGCAAGCTGCCCAAGCCGGCCAAGGGGCAGACGGTGATCGATCCGGACTTCGGCGTCAAAATCCGCCGCATCACCGATTGCGTGAGAGATTTCAACAACCGCACCGTGGTTCCGGCCTATCCGACGGCGATGGCGTGGAACTGCGACGAAACCCGCTTCATCCTCTACCTGCCGGGCTCGACCGCGCAGCCCGGCGGGCAGCAGGGTTGGGCGATGTTCGACGGCACGACGTATGCCTTCCTGCGCCTTCTGGACATCAACCCAGGTGACATCGAGCAGTTCTACTGGGACCAGCAAAACCCGGCGGTGCTGTATTACATCGACAACCAGACGCTGGGCAACACCGCGTTGGCCGATTTGACGGCGATCGACGTCGAAACCGGGGCGAAGACGGTGCAATTCAGCTTTTTGCCGCATTTGCCTGCGGGCTGGCCGCGCACCGGCCCGGTGCGTTGCGGCTACCCGTTCGCGCTGGGAATCAACGCCCGGGGCGAGCGCATCTGGGGGCTGGGTGCGGGAGGGATCGGCAACGTCAACGGCCAGCTCGGGTTGAACGTATTCGGTTTCAACCAGAGCACGCAGCAACTGGTGTTCTACGACCCGGCGTATGTCGCGCCGGCGCAGGCACGCGGCACCACGCCGTTTCCGCTGCTGTCGGGCAACGGCTGGGTGGCGCCCGACCCGGCATCGCAAGACGGGCCGAACGGCCGTGTGTTCATCCTCGACAGCAACGGCAAGTACGTGCGTACCGTGCAGTTCGACGCCTACGAGCACTGCGACACGGCGCTGAACGCCGCCGGGCACGACATGCTGGTGGGTGCGCAATACAACCGCGCCAGCGGCGGCAACGGCAATGTGATCGCCGCCGACCTCGTCACCGGGGCGGTGCAGAACCTGGTGGGCGAGTCGAGCTCGCCGGCGTTCGGCTACCCGGTCACCGGCAGCCTGACCGGGGCGACGGCGTGGAAAAACCCGATATGGGTGGTCACCGGCATGACGGGCAATGTCTACGGCACGGGCAACACCGGCCCCACCCCCAACCCGACGACGTTGCTCGACCAGGAACTCATGCTCACCAATCTGAGCACCGGGGCCAGCTACCGCTTCGCTCACCACCGCAGCACCGGCTACTACGCCGATGCGCCGGTGAACAACTACTGGGCGCAGACCAATGTGACGCTGAGCACCAGCGGCACCCGCATCCTGTTTCAAAGCGATTGGGGCAACGCCGACCCGAGCAACCCGGTGGTCGATCCCAACGCCGCGGTGGATACCTACGTCGTCGAGCTGCCGAGCTACCGCCGCTGAGGAGGGTTGAACGCACCGGCCACCGCCCGCGCAAGACCCGCTCGGTCGTGCCGGAAGCACGCTCGCCTGCTGAGTCGGCCGCCTCAGGCGCGCTGCACGCAGAACACCGCCTCCGAACCGAGCAGCCCCGGGGCGAAATCGATGCGCCGGCCACCGCGCAGGCCGAAGGCGTCGACCACGCGCAGCCCGCAATGCGCCGCCAGCCGGGTGAAGTCGGCGTAGGTGGCTATCCGCAGATTCGGCGTGTTGTACCACTCGTACGGCAGCTCGGGAGTCACCGGCAGCCGGCCGGTCAGCAGCCGCAGACGGATGCTCCAGTGGGCGAAGTTGGCAAAGCTCAAGATCCCCAAGCGGCCGACGCGCGCGGTTTCGCGCAGGGCGTTTTCGGTGTGGCGGATGTTGGGCAGGGTGTCGATTTGCAGCACCACGTCGAAGCTGTCGTCGGCGAACATCGACAGCCCCTGCTCCAAGTCCAGCTGCAGCACGTCCACGCCCTTTTGTACTGCGGCGATGAGTTTGTCGGCGTTGATTTCCACCCCCAGCCCGGTGCAGCCGCGGGAGTCGCGCAAATGCGCCAGCAGGCGGCCGTCGCCGCAGCCCAGGTCGAGCACACGGCTGCCGGGGGGGACCAGGTCGGCGATCACGGCAAGCGGAGTGGTCATGCGGCGAGCTCCTGTGCAATGCGGTCGAACCACGCCCGCACGACGCCGTGGTACTGCGGGTGGTCCATGAGAAACGCGTCGTGGCCTTGCGGCGCGTCGATTTCGGCGTAGGTCACCGCGCGCCGGTTGGAAATCAGCGCCTGGACGATTTCGCGCGAGCGTTGCGGCGAAAACCGCCAGTCGGTGGTAAAGCTCACCAGCAAAAACCGCGCCTTGGCCGCAGCCAGCGCCGCGGCGAGGTCGCCACCGCTGGCGCGCGCCGGGTCGAAATAGTCGAGCGCGCGGGTGATCAGCAGGTAGGAGTTGGCGTCGAAGTAGCCGCTGAACTTGTCGCCCTGGTAGCGCAGATAGCTTTCGATCTCGAAGTCGACGCCGAAGCCGTAGCCGAGCGCGCCATTGCGCAACGCGCGGCCGAATTTGGCTGCCATCGCATCGTCGCTGAGGTAGGTGATGTGGCCGATCATCCGCGCCACCGCCAGCCCTTGCCGCGGCACCACGCCGTGGGCGTAAAAATCGCCGCCGTGAAAGTCGGGGTCGGTGATGATGGCGCGCCGCGCCACTTCGTTGAACGCGATGTTCTGCGCCGACAGGCTCGGCGCCGTGGCGATGGCCGCGCAGTGCGCCACACGGTCGGGGTGGCGCAGCGTCCACGACAGCGCCTGCATGCCGCCCAGGCTGCCGCCGATGACGGCGGCCAGCCGCTCGATGCCCAGGCGGTCGAGCAGCCGCGCCTGCGCGTCCACCCAGTCTTCGACCGTGACCACGGGGAAGCGGCTGCCCCACGGTTGGCCGGTGGACGGGTCGACGCTCATCGGCCCGGTCGAGCCGAAGCACGACCCGGGGTTGTTGATGCAGACGACGAAAAAGCGCCGTGTGTCCAGCGGTTTGCCCGGGCCGATGAGGTTGTCCCACCAGCCCAGGCTTTTCGGGTCGCCGCCATAGCTGCCCGCGGCGTGGTGGCTGGCGTTGAGCGCGTGGCACACGAGCACGGCGTTGCTGCGCGCGGCGTTGAGCTCTCCGTAGGTTTCGTACACCAGTTCGTAGCTCGGCAGTAGCGCGCCGCTTTGCAGTGGCAACGGCTGCGAGAACGTCATGCGCTGCGGCGTGACGTCACCGAGGGCGGAAGGCGAGGCACTCATGCATGCTCCCGAAAAACAAAACCGGCGGCGCTGGCAATGCAGCGAAAACCGCCGGTGGTCTGCGCTGTTTTAGCTGGATTTATTTCGCGCCCGCAAGCCCAGGGCAAATCGGCGCGTGAGTGAGCAAGTATAGAAGCAAGACGCGATGCCGGTTCAGGCCGGTTGCTGCGCCCAGTGCTTAGCGCGCACTGCCTGGTCGAGTTGGTCGGCAGGCAGGGCGTAGAGCTGGGCAAGCTGTTCGCGGCGCATGCATTGCGCCGGAGTGCCTTGCGCGATGAAGCGCCCGCCCTGCATCAAGACGCAGCGGCCGACCTGAAATACGCCATGGCCGACATCGCGCAGGCGTTCGAGAAGACGCATCCGAACGACAAGATCGAAGTCGTCTACGGCTCGTCGGGCAAGTTCTTCACCCAGATCCAGCAGGGCGCGCCGTATGACTTGTATTTCTCCGCCGACATTCAATACCCGCGCGAGCTGGAAAAAGCGGGGCTGGCGGCAACCAAGGTCACGCCTTACGCCTTCGGCCGCATCGTGCTGTGGAGCCCGGTGATGGACGCGAGCAAAATGACCCTTGAAAGCCTGACCAACCCGGACATCAAGCATCTGGCCATCGCCAACCCCAAGCATGCCCCCTACGGCAAGCGCGCCGAGGAGGCGCTCAAATCTGCAGGGGTCTGGGACAAAGTCGAACCCAAGCTGGTTTACGGTGAGAACATTTCGCACACCGCACAGCTCGTCGAGACGGGCAATGCCCAGGTCGGCGTGATCGCGCTGTCTCTGGCCAAGAGCCCGCAAATGGAAAGCAAGGGTAAATATTGGCTGATCCCCGACAAGCTGCATGAACCGCTGGAGCAGGGCTACATCGTGACCAAGCGAGGCGAGAACAACGCCGCAGCCAAGGCGTTTGCGGCCTATATGGGTAGCCCCGAGGCTCGTGCAGTGATGGTGCGCTACGGCTTCGTTCTGCCTGGCGAGATCAAGTAGGCCGCCGTTCACGGCGCTTTGTTGCCGCGCCGCCGGCGGTCTGCTGCGGCGGCTGCCGCGCGCCATTCGCAAAATTGACTCACTGATCGATCGATTCCATGTTCAAACGCTGTCAACATCTCATCATCGGCGCCGCGCTGGCGCTGGGCATGGCCTCGGCGTACGCCGAAAAAGTCACCATCGCCGCTGCTGCCGACCTCAAATACGCCATGGCCGACGTCGCCCAGGCGTTCGAGAAGTCCCACCCCAACGACAAGCTCGACATCGTCTACGGCTCGTCGGGCAAGGCGCTGACCCAGATTCAGCAGGGCGCGCCTTACGACTTGTACTTTTCCGCCGACATCGACTATCCGCGCGAGCTGGAAAAAGCCGGGCTGGTGGTCGGCAAGATCACGCCCTACGCCTTCGGCCGCATCGTGCTGTGGAGCACGACCATGGATGCGAGCAAGATGACGCTGCAAAGCCTGGCCAACCCCGACATCAAGCACATCGCCATCGCCAACCCCAAGCACGCGCCTTACGGCATGCGCGCGGTCGAGGCGATCAAGTCCGCCGGGGTGTGGGACCAGGTCGAGCCCAAGCTGGTGTACGCCGAAACCGTGCCGCACGCGGCGCAACTGGTCGAGTCGGGCAACGCGCAGGTGGCGGTGTTGTCGCTGTCGCTGGTGCTCAACCCGCAAATCGCCAGCAAGGGCAAGTACTGGCTGATCCCGGACAAGCTGCACCAGCCGCTGGAGCAGGCTTACGCCATCACCCAACACGGCGAGCACAACGCCGCGGCCAAGGCGTTTGCGCAGTACATGGCGCAGCCCGAGGCGCGCGCCATCATGCAGCGCTACGGCTTCGTCTTGCCGGGCGAGGCGAAGTGAAATGAGCCTGCTGCTGACCGCCGAAGACTGGCAGACCATCGGCTTGACGATCAAACTCGCCGGCACGGTCACGCTCTGCCTGTTCGTCGTCGGCACGCCGATTGCCTGGTGGCTGGGGCGCACCGCCTCGCGCCTGAAGGGGCCGATCGGCGCCGTGGTGGCGCTGCCGCTGGTGCTGCCGCCGTCGGTGCTGGGGTTTTACCTGCTGCTGGCGATGGGCCCGTACGGCTTCATCGGCCACTTCACCAACTGGCTGGGGGTGCACCCGCTGCCGTTCACCTTCTGGGGGCTGGTGGTGGCGTCCACGTTCTATTCGCTGCCCTTCATGGTGCAGCCGCTGCAAAACGCCTTCGAGGCCGTGGGCGACAAGCCGCTGGAAGCCGCGGCCACGCTGCGCGCCTCGCCGTGGGACGCATTTTTTTCCGTGGCGCTGCCCATGGCGCTGCCGGGCTTTCTCACCGGCGGCATCCTCACCTTTGCGCATACGGTGGGCGAGTTCGGCGTGGTGCTGATGATCGGCGGCAACCTGCCGGGCGAGACGCGCGTGGCTTCGGTGCAGATCTACGACCACGTCGAAGCGATGGAATACGCCGGCGCGCACCGCTTGAGCGCGGTGATGTTGGTGTTCTCCTTCCTCGTGCTGCTCGGGCTGTACGCCTGGCGGCCCAACCCGAAAAAGGCCTGAGCATGGCGGCGGACACCATCGACCTCGACCTTACGCTGCGCTGGCCCGAGTTCACGCTGCGGGTGGCGCAAAGCCTGCCCGGCCGCGGCGTCACCGCCCTGTTTGGCCACTCCGGCTCGGGCAAGACCACGCTGCTGCGCTGCGTGGCAGGTCTTGAGCGACCGCAGGGCACGCTGCGCTTCAAGGGCCAGTCCTGGCAGGACGGCAACATCTTCCTGCCTGCCTACAAGCGCCCGCTCGGCTATGTCTTTCAGGACGCCAATCTGTTTCCGCACCTGAGCGTGCGCGGCAATCTGCGCTACGGCATGAAGCGTGCGGGCCGCGGCATGGTGCGCATCGACGACATCGTCGAGCTGCTGGGCATCGGCCATCTGCTCGAACGCAAGCCGGCGCGGCTGTCGGGCGGCGAGCGCCAGCGGGTGGGCATCGCCCGTGCCTTGGCGCTGCAGCCGCAACTGCTGCTGATGGACGAGCCGCTGTCGGCGCTGGACATCAAGCGCAAGCAGGAAATCCTGCCCTACCTGGAGCGGCTGCACAACGAGCTGGACATCCCCATTCTGTATGTCACCCACGCCCCTGCCGAGGTGCTGCGCTTGGCCGACCATGTGGTGATGATGGGCGGCGGCCAGGTGCAGGCCAGCCTGCCGCTGCGCGAGGCGGTGGCGCAGCCGGACTCGCCGTTGTTCGCCGGGCAGAGCCACGTCGCGGTGATTCAGGCGCGGGCCGAGGAAGCGACGGACGGCCTGCGGCGGCTGCAGGTGGCCGGCCAGTGGCTGCGCGTGCCGGAAGACGCTTGCAGCAGTTGCCAGCCGGGCAAGACCATGCGGCTGCAGCTCGCCGCGCGCGACGTGAGCATCTCGCTGCTGCATCTGCCCGAAATCTCGATCAACAACCAGTTGCAGGCGCGCGTCGTGGACATCGCCCCGGCGGCGCACCCGGTCAACGTGCTGGTGCGGCTGGAACTGGGCGACGGCCAGTTGCTGTTTGCCGAAATCACCCGCGCCTCGCGCGAGCGGCTGGAGCTGCACCCGGGCATGCTGGTGTGGGCGCTGGTCAAGGCCGTGGCGCTGGCGGGCGACATGACGGCTTGAGGCGGGGCACGACGATGCTGCACATCCCCGCCACCACGCAGGCCTGCCGCGGCGCCTGCCTGCTCAAGGGCTTTGTCGCGGCGCTGGCCATCGGTGTGCTCGGCGGGCTGGTCGGCCTGGGCGGGGCGGAATTCCGCCTGCCACTGCTCGTCGGCCTGCTCGCCTTGCCGACGCTCGAAGCGATCATCGCCAACAAAGCCTTGTCGCTGCTGGTGGTGAGCATTGCCATCGTCGCCCGGCTGCGCGCCGTGCCTGCTGCTGCGTTGCTGCCGCACTGGGCAGTGGTGGTCAATCTGCTCGCCGGCAGCCTGCTGGGCGCGTGGTGGGCGGCGGGCTGGGCGATGCGGCTGCCACGCAAGACGCTCGACGGCGTGCTGCTGGTCTTGCTCATCGTGCTGGCGTGTGCCATGGCCGCCGAGCAGATATTCGGGCTGAAGGCACTGCCCGATCTGCACCAGGCGATGCCGCCGCTGGCGCACGCCGTGCTGGGCGTGGCGGCTGGGCTAGTGATCGGCATGTTCGCCGCGGTCATGGGAGTGGCCGGCGGCGAATTGCTCATTCCCACCATCGTGCTGCTGTGGGGGGTGGACGTGAAGCTGGCGGGCAGCCTGTCGTTGCTCATTTCGCTGCCGACCATGCTGGCCGGTTTTGCCCGCTACCGCGAAAGCGCGGCGTTCGCCGTGCTGCGCCGGCAGCGCGCGCTGCTGCTGGCGATGGCCGCAGGTTCGCTCGCCGGTGCCGCCGCTGGCGGATTGCTGCTGGGCGTCGTGCCCACGGCGGGACTTGGTCTGATTCTCGCGCTGATACTGGCCGTCTCGGCGTGGAAGGTGTTTCGCCACAGCCAGACACATTAAATCGCAACCATCGAGGAGGAAGCAAGACATGCATTCAATCGTGCAGACACGCCGCCAGTTTCTCGTGGCCACGTTGGCCGCGGCGACTTGGCCTGCGCTGCCCGCCGGCGCCGCGCAGCCGGCGAGCCTGCTGTTGATGGCCGGTGCCGGTTACAAGCGCCCGGTCGAGGCGTTGTGCGCGGCGTTCACCCGTGAGAGCGGCATCCAAGTCGAGCGCAGCTACGGCAATCTGCAGCAACTTTTTGCCCAGGCGCGCGCCAGCGGGCGGGTGGATGCGCTGATCGGCGATGCCAGCTTCATCGAACACGCCAGAGATCTCTACCTGCCGCAGCGCTTGACGCTGGGCCAGGGCAAGATGGTGCTGGCTTGGCGGCGTGGCGTCGATTCGATCACCAGTCCGCAGCGCGATTTGTCCACGATGCAGTCCATCACCCTGCCCAATCCGCAGCAAGCCATTTATGGACATGCCGCAGAGCAGTGGCTCAAGGCCAAGGGGCTGTGGGAGCCGCTGCAGGACAAGCTCAAAATCGTGCAGACCGTGCCGCAGGTCAGCGCCTACCTCACCTCCGGCCAGATCGACGCCGGTTTCCTCAACCTGACCGAAGCGCTGGCGGCCAAGGGGCAGCTCGGCGGCTATGTCGAACTGCAACCCGGTGCTGGAAGCTACACGCCCATCGACATCATCGCCGCCATGCCTGCGGCCGATGCTGGCGATCCTGCAACGGCCAAGGCGCGGGCCGAATTCGCACGCTTTCTGCAGTCGGCCACGGCCAAGGACATTTTGCGCAACAGCGGGCTGTAAATCAGCGCAGCGCTTCATGGACTTGTCGCCTGACGCCTTGAACGCGCTGTGGCTCAGCGCCAAGATCGCCGTGCTCGCCTTGCCCGCGTATCTGCTGGGCGCGGTCGCCATCGCCTACGCCTTGCAGTTCGGCCTGAAGCGCGCGGCCTGGCTGGACGCACTGGTCACCGTGCCTCTGGTCTTCCCGCCGGTGGTCATCGGCTTTGCGCTGCTGTGGCTGCTGGGCCGCGAAAGCCCGCTCGGACAAGCGCTGAAGGCAGTTGGAGTGAACTTCGTGTTCACCTTGTCCGGGCTGTGGTTGGCGGCGTTGATCGCCGGGCTGCCGCTGGCAGTCAAAACGTTGCAGACCGCGCTGCAGACGCAGCCGCGCGTCTGGCACGACATTGCGCTCACGCTGGGACGCAGCCCGCGCAACGTCTACCTCACCATGCACCTGCCCATCGCCCTGCCCGCGCTGTTCGGCGGGCTGCTGCTGGCGCTGGCGCGTGGTATGGGCGAGGTCGGCATGTCGCTGATGCTCGGCGGCAACATCATCGGCCGCACCGAAACCCTGTCGCTGGCGATTTTCAACACCGTGACCACTGGCGATTATGCCCAGGCCGGCTTGCTCAGTGTCATGCTGGGTGGTTTCAGCCTCTTGCTGTTTGCCGCCGTACGTTTTTTGCAAAACCGGGAGCTGTCCAAACATGATGTACTTCACCCAAGCTGAAATCGACCACTTCATCACCGAAGACACGCCGCTGCACGACGAAACCACCCGCGCCCTCGGCCTGCCCGACGTCCCCGGCAGCTTGACCTACACCGCGCGGCAGCCGGGGGTGCTCGCCGGCGTGGCGCCGCTGCTGCGCCTGGCGCAGTCGCTGGGCTTGCGCGCCGAGCCGCTGGCCGCCGACGGCGACGCCACCGCGCCGGGGCAGCCGGTGCTGCGGCTGCACGGCAACGCCCATGCACTGCACATCGCCTGGCGACAAGGCATGAACCTGCTCGAATACCTCGGCGGCATCGCCAGCGCGACGCGGCAGATGGTCGACGCCGCGCGTGCCGGCAACCCGCGCATCCAGGTCGCCGGCACGCGCAAGGCGTTTCCCGGCGCGCGTCGGCTGCAGCACTACGCCGTGCTGTGCGGCGGCGGCATGGTGCACCGCGCCGGGCTGTCGGAGACCATTCTGGTGTTCGCCCAGCACCGCGCGTTTCTCCCCGGCCTAGACGCCGCGCAACTGGTGGCACGCGCCAAGGCGCACAGCCCGGAAAAGTTCGTCCTCATCGAAGCCGAAGACGCCGACGACGCCCTGGCCGCGGTGCGCGCCGGCGCCGACGGCGTGCAGCTCGACAAAATGACCGCGGCGCAGCTCGCCGCGCTGGTGCCGCAACTGCGCGCGCTGCAGCCGCGCATCACCATCAACGCCGCGGGCGGCATTCGCCCGGACAACGCCGCGCAGTTCGCCGCCAGCGGCGTGGACGTGCTCGTGACCTCCAGTTTGTACAGCGCCCGGGCGGCTGACTTTGGCGCGGAAATGGTCATGGTCTGACACCCGGAAGCGGACGGCAGAATCGGCGCCATGCCTTGACTTGGCGCAAAAACTGCCATTTTTCCGGCAGTATCATGCTAAAGAAATCAATGTTTTGCGGAATTTTTCACACTCATATAACTGCAAAGCGTTGTGCCTGTCTGGGCGCTGCCGCGCCCGACGTTCTCGGGGGGAATATGGACAGAACCAGCTCGCGGCTATCGTGCCGCATCCGCACACGATCGGGGCGGCTGCTCATCGGGGGCGTGACGCCAATGGGGCCGGCTTTGGGCGGTCGGCGCGCCGACTCTGCCGCGTCGCGGCGCGAAAAGCGAGTAGGGCCTGGCGCTCAAGGTTTTTTTGCCTGAAGAGGCTGCCATGACCGACATCGCCACCACGCTGTATCAGGCCATCGATCTGTTCGAAGACGCAGCCGACGCGCTGCGCAAATCGATCCTCAGCCACGACCAGAACCGCCTGCCTGACACCATCGCGCACATCCAGGCGGCGCTGGCGCAACTGCAGCAGGCCGCCGAGATTTCGCAGCGCGTGCTCGGCCAGATCGAACGGCAAACCTCGGCGCGCTGACTGGGCGGCGCCTCATCTACCGGCTGCGCGCATCGGCTCTCTTTTTGGTTGAAGGGGGATTCCCCTGTATTTGCCATGTCCATCGAACTTTACAAAGACGCCCACCATGCCTGCGTGCTGTTCACCGACCTCGTGCCTGACGAGGAGGCGGTGCAGGCCAACCAGTTTCTCATCGTCGATCACGACGAAGGCGTGATCCTCGATCCGGGCGGCAACATGACGTACAACGAGCTGAGCCTGACCATGCGCAAATACATTG
>Ga0078972_1009563_pt1 | contig 19029 bp, 19 predicted proteins | sample YelNatPaOPGAMG01_FD_67568 | JGI IMG/M metagenome (GOLD analysis project Ga0078972, IMG submission 67568) | Hot spring thermophilic microbial communities from Obsidian Pool, Yellowstone National Park, USA - OP-RAMG-01 (SPADES assembly) (version 2) | ecosystem: Environmental > Aquatic > Thermal...
CTGGAGCGGGTTGACGGTGATGTTGGGATACTCGGCCATGAAGTTGTCCAGAATCTCCTTCAGGGCCGTCTCTTCCGCCCCGGTCCAGGCGTGCCAGAGGGTAATGGTGATGGGTTGGGGGGCTGGGGTTGGCGCAGCCGTTGGCGCGGCCGTCGGCGCGGCCGTCGGCGTGGCCGCCGGTTGGGCGCAGGCCCCCAGCAGAGCCATAAGCATCAGAATCGTCAGGGCGAGAAACCGCTTGTTCATCTTGATCCTCCTCAGGACATCTTGCTACGGGTTCAGAAGTTCATCCCCGTCCTTTTTGTAAAATTCCGGCTATGCTCGCTAGGCATCCCTCCTTTCTGGGCCGAGACCTGTCTATGTCGCAGGCCGGGCCGCCCCCTCGACGGCCAGATAGGGATGAACGGGGACGGCCAGGTCGGGACCGCTGAAGAGTTCCTGGAGCACCACAGTGACGGCGCCGATGGCGATGGCTTCTGCCCCCAATTGGCTTTCGACGATGCAGGTGCGGGGTGCAGCCACACCGAGGGCGCGCTGACGCACCGTCTCGCGCAGGGGGTCGAGGAGAAACGAACCGGCCCGGGCCACGCCGCCGCCGATGATGATGACACCGGGGTTAAGGAGGTTGACCAGGCCGGTCAGGGCGGTGCCGATGCGACGGCCGGCCTGGGCGAAGAGGAGTCGCGCCGTGGGGTTGCCCTGCCGGGCCGCCTCGATCAGGTCCAGGATGGAGAGGTGATCTTCCCGGAGGCCTTTCAGGCCGGCCTGTCGAGCGGCCTGCAGGATGGCCGGCCGGGCGGCCAGCGCTTCCAGACAGCCGGAACTTCCGCAACGGCAGGGAGGGCCGTCCTCATCGATCACGGTGTGGCCGATCTCGCCGGCGCTGCCGATCTCGCCGCGGTAAATCTTCCCCTCCAGAATCAGCCCGCAGCCGATGCCCGTGCCCACTTTGATAAAGGCCACGTTGCGCGCCCCCCGCCCCGCCCCCCACCAGTACTCGCCGATGGCCCCCAGGTTGGCATCGTTATCCAGGTGCACCGGCTTCCCCAGCCGCTCCCGCAGGCGATCGCGGATGGGCGTGTCGTGCCAGCCGGGCATGATGGGAGGGAAGATGGGCTTGCCCGTGGCAAAGTCCAGCGGCCCGGGGACGCCGATGCCCACGCCAAAGACCTGCTCCATCCGCAGTCCGGCCTGCTCCAGGGCCTGGTCGATCAGACGGAGGGCGTGCTCCAGCCCGGCCTCGGGGCCTTCCTCCACGCTGAAAGGCTCCTCCAGCCGGGCGACGGGATGGGCCTCCAGGTCGGTGACCAGCACCAGGATGTGGGTGGCTCCCAGGTCCACACCCACGACGTAGCCGGCCTGCCCGTTGAACTCCAGGAGGATGGGGCGCCGCCCACCCCGGGAACGGCCGGCCCCCACCTCCCGCACCAGGTTGGCCTCGATCAGGTCCACAATGATGCTGGAGACGGTGGAACGGCTCAGATGGGTGCGCTTGGCGATGTCGGCGCGGGAGAGCCGGCCGGCCCGACGAACCAGGTTGAGCACCAGCCGCTCGTTGTATTCCCGCATCAGGCTGAGGTCGGCAGAAGTGCTTTCCACCTGCGCCTCCTCAAGTTCAACCTGGCTACAGTATACCACAGCCGTGTTAGTTTGTCAAGTGGACGAACAATGGAAAATGCGGGCCAAAGTTCTCGGTGTCATCCCTGTCCCCTGGCCCCATTTCGCCCACAAAGGCCCATCGAGGGGGGCGACCCACGGGTCGGCCCCCTCTTATGGACGGACCCACCATCGCCAGGCGGGTTCAAGAATGGCGCGCCCCTGCTCATCGGCCCATTTGCATCCTGGGGACGGGTGGTGTAAAATAGATGGCGTTGTGGGGTTTGTTTGGGCTGGCTAGAAAGGGGGGCCGATGATGGCCACCGTGGTGGATTTCGAAAGAACTCGCCAGAAGTTGGAGCGCGAGCGCCGGGAACTGGACCGCCAGATTCGTCGCCTGGAGGAGATGACCGAAAAACTCCGTAGCGACCGGGGCGGTGGGGACGGAGGGGTCAGCAACCACCTGGCCGAAGGGGCCAGCAGCACCTTCGACCAGGGGCGAAACCTGGCTCTTCTGAGCAACCTGAAGCGCACGCTCGGCCTGGTCGAGGCGGCCCTGAAGCGGCTGGACCTGGGCACCTATGGCTTTTGCGAGGTCTGCGGCGAACCGATCGACCGGGCCCGGCTGGAGGCCCTGCCGTACGCGGCCCAGTGCGTCCGTTGCCAGACCCGTCTGGAGGCGGAATAAGCCCTTGGCCGAGCCGGTCCGACCTCGCCCAACTCTCTGGCCGTTCCTTCTTTCTCTGCTCACCGCCCTGGTGGATCAGGTGAGCAAGTATTTTGTGGTGCGTTACCTGGCCCCCGGAGAGAGCCTCTACCTGCTGGGCTATGCCCTGCGTCTGGAACATGTCCACAACACCGGCGTCTCCTTCGGCCAGTTCCAGAGTTACCCGGCCGTCATCACCGTTCTGGGCCTGGTAACGGTGGTCCTTCTGCTCCTGGCCTATCCCTACCTGCTGACGCCGGCCCGCTGGGCCAACGCGGCTCTGGGCCTGGTGATCGGCGGAGCCATAGGCAACCTGATCGACCGGGTGGCGACCGCCTGGCAATACGGGCTGGACCGGGCCTATGTGGTGGACTTTATCGGGGTGAGCATCTGGCCTACCTTCAACGTGGCCGACAGCGCCCTCACCGTCGGGACCCTCACTTACGGCCTCTACCTCCTGCTGTGGGGAACGCGCAAGGGGAAACGGTGGCCGAGGAAGGAGTCGCCCGCAGACTGACCTTTTTCTCCGGCCAGGAGGAGGCCGGCCGGCGGGTGGATCAGGTGGTCGCCGGACGCATCCCGGAACTCTCCCGTTCCCGGGTGCAACGCCTGATCGCCCTGGGCCTGGTCACGGTCAACGGCCGGCCGACTCGCCCGGGCGAGCGGGTGCACCCCGGCGACCGGCTGGAGGTGGTCATCCCGCCGCCGGAGCCGACGGAACTTTATCCCCAGGAGATTCCCCTCTCCATCGTCTACGAGGATGCCGACGTGGTGGTCGTGGACAAGCCGGCCGGCCTGGTGGTCCATCCGGCCCCCGGCCATCCCCACAGCACCCTGGTCAACGCCCTCCTGGCCCGCTACCCGGACCTGGCGGTGGGCGGGGCGCTCCGGCCGGGCATCGTCCATCGTCTGGACCGCTTCACCTCCGGCCTGCTGGTGGTGGCCCGCAACGACGCCGCCCACCAGGCCCTGCTGGCCCAGCAAAAGGCCCGCACCATGCTCAAGGCCTATATGGCGCTGGTGGACGGGCATATGCCGGAACGGGAGGGGGTCATCGACGCGCCTGTCGGCCGGCATCCCCGCCAGAGGAAGCGGATGGCGGTGGTGGCCGGAGGGAGGCCGGCCCGCACCCTCTACCGGGTGCTGGAGGAACTGGGGCCCTATACCCTCCTGGAGGCGCGATTGGAGACGGGCCGCACCCACCAGATTCGCGTCCACCTGGCCCACAGCGGCCATCCGGTGTTGGGCGACGAGGTCTACGGCCGGCGGGGCGGCGCCCTGGGCCTCCGGCGGCAGTTCCTCCACGCCTATCGCCTGGGCTTTTGTCTTCCCGGAAGCGGCCTGTACCGGGAGTTTCATTCCCCTCTGCCGGAGGACCTGGCCTCGGTCCTGGAAGGCCTACGCCGTAGGTTCCGTTGAGTGGTGGTTTGTTGGGAAGAGCAGGCTTCCCGTCGGAATGGAAAAAGGTTGCGTCGGCGGGCCGGATGTAGTAGAATGGGGGCGGTCGGGGATTTCCCGGCCCCGGGCCCGAAAACGGGCTGGCCGGAAGACGCCATAGGGGGAAACGATGAGCGAAGAGGTTTCCCGAATCCTTCGGGAGGGTATCGCCGCCGCCAGGGCCGGGGATAAGGAGCAGGCCCGACGCCTCCTGCTCGAAGTGACGGAACGGGACGAACGGAACGAGGAGGCCTGGCTCTGGCTCAGCGGTGTGGTGGACGACCCGGAAGAGATGCGGATCTGCCTGGAGAACGTCCTGGCCATCAACCCGGCGAACGAGCGCGCCCGTCGGGGGCTGGCCTGGGTGCAGCAGCGCCTGGCCCAACGTCCCGCCCCTCCACCCCCTCCCCCTCCGCCCCCGATCCCTGCCCCACCGCCCGTGGAGAAACCGCCCGTCGCGCCTCCCGCCCCTCGCCTTTCTCCGGAGGAAAAGGAGGAAAGGCCGTCTGCCGGCCGCGTGCCCTGCCCGGCCTGTGGGGCCTTGAATTTCGACTTTGCCACCGAGTGCGTCAAGTGCGGCTTCCCCTTTGCCATCGTCTGCCCTTCCTGCAACGAACTGGTGCCTACCGAGACGGGCTTCTGCCCCCGCTGCGGCAAGGAACTCCCGCTTCCCCGGAAAATGCCGGCGGTGCGCGAGCGGGAAGCCCAGGTGGAAGAATCGTACCGACAGGGGCTGGCCTGGCTGGAGAAGAAGCGGTATCAGGAGGCCAAGGTCGCCTTCGAGGAGGCCCTGGCGCTGGACCCCAACCACGTGGAGGCCCGCTACAACCTGGGCCTGGCCTGCGCCCGCCTGGGATTGCGCGACGAGGCCCGGCGACATTGGGAGGAAGTCCGCCTCCGGCAGCCGGACTACCCGGACATCCAGAAGGACCTGGACTCGCTTCTTTCCCCTCGCGAGCGGCGCCGCCTGCTCAAGGAACGGCAGAAGGCCGAGGCCCAACCCAGGGAAAAGGCTGCGCCGGCCCGGCCGGCCGGCCAGACGCTCCTGGCCGATTACGAGCGCCGAATGGAGGAAAAGCCCATTCCCGAGGAAGAGGTCGGTGGCCTGGAGGCCCTGGTCTATGTCCTCCTGGTGGGGCTGGTGTTCGGGGTGGCCGTGGCCCTGCTGCGGCTTCCCCCGGCGGCCCTGGCCCCCGGCCTCCCTTCCGAACGTCTGGTGATGATCGGCAAGCAAAGCGGGGTCATCGCGCTCGTCGTCGTCGTTTTCTGGATTGTCGCCGGGCTGCTGGCCCGCCTCTTCAGCCGCATCTTCAAGGCCGGAGGACGGATGGGCGGCTACCTGGTCTGCGCCGCCCGCCTCCTGATGCCCTTTTTCCTGCTCATCCCGGCCATCGTGCTGAGCGTGCCCATCCTGGTCAATGCCCTGCCCGAGGCGGTCCGCCCCTACCTCCAGAAGCCGCTCACCCTCCCGCTGGTGGGCCAGTTTCCTCCGCTGCCCTGGCTGGCCTGCGGCGGGCCGGCCCTGTTCTGGGGAATCTTCGCCTTTGTCCGGGGAATCGGTCGGGTGGGGCGGATCGCCCTCTGGAAAGGCTTTCTGGTGGGGATGGTGGCGCTGGTCCTGGCCGTCGCCCTGGTCGGAGCCCTGGTCTATGCCGGCTACACCCGGCTCCAGAATACGGCCTATCTGGACATGCTGGGGTTTGGCCCCGGGAAGGAGACGCCCACGCCCCCTTCCACGCCGGGCCCTACCCCCTCCCCCACGCCGCCGGCGACCCGGCCTTCCCCCACGCCGGGCCTGACCCCCTCCCCAACCCCGCCGGTAACGCCGGTGCCCACGCCTTGAGCGCCGTTGCCCGCCGGCCCGTCTCGCGTCGTCCGATGGAAACGTCCCACAGGTGAGGAAGAGATGGCTTCGTACCTGGAGGCCTTTGCCGGGAAAAAGGTGATGATCACCGGAGGGCTGGGCTTCATCGGCTCGAACCTGGCCCGCCGGCTGGTGGAACTGGGCGCCCGGGTCCTGCTGGTCGATTCGCTCATCCCCTCCTATGGGGGCAACCTCTTCAACATCCACGGCATCGAGGACCGGGTGCAGGTGAACATCGCCGATGTGCGCGATGAGCACAGCATGGACTATTTGGTGCGCGGCCACGACCTGATCTTCAACCTGGCCGGCCAGGTCAGCCACATCGACAGCATGCAGGACCCCTACACCGACCTGGAGATCAACTGCCGCTCCCAACTCTCCATCCTGGAGGCCTGCCGCCGGCACAACCCCGAGGTCAAGATACTCTACGCCGGCACCCGCCAGCAGTACGGCCGGCCGCAATACCTCCCGGTGGACGAAAACCACCCCATGCACCCCACCGACATCAACGGGGTGAACAAGATGGCCGGGGAGTGGTATCACATCGTCTACCACCGCGCCTACGGCCTGCGTACCTGTTCCCTGCGCCTGACCAACACCTACGGCCCGCGCATGCTGGTCCGGCATAACCGCCAGACGGCCCTGGGCTGGTTCATCCGCCTGGCCCTGGACGATCAGGAGATTCCCATCTGGGGAGACGGCCGGCAGTTGCGCGACTATACCTATGTGGACGACGTGGTGGATGCCTTCCTGCGCGCCGCCGCCAGCGAGCAGACCGACGGCCAGGTCTATAACCTGGGCGGCCGCCGGCCGGTCAGCCACCTGGAACTCGTCGAAACGCTCATCGCCATCGCCGGAAGCGGGCGCTACCGCCTCCTGCCCTGGCCGCCGGAACGGCAGCGCATCGACATCGGCGACGTCTACAGTTCCTACCGGCGGATTCGGGAGACGCTGGGCTGGGAGCCGCAGGTGGAGTTGGAGGAGGGGCTGAGGCGGACGGTGGAGTTTTACCGGGAGCATAAGGAGAAGTACTGGTGAGCCGTGGTGCGTGGTGCGTGGTGCGTGTTGCGTGTTGCGTGGTGCGTGGTGCGTGTTGCGTGGTGCGTGTTGCGTGGTGCGTGTTACGTCTTCGGCAGCCGGGCCGGGGAGGTGCGGGAGTGGCTGGCCGGCATCCGGCAGGAACTGGCCGCCGGGCCGGCCGATGTGGACGTCGGGGTCAAGATGCCGGTGGGAAGGCCGTTCCCGGTGCAGGAAAAGGTCTGTCTGGCCCAGGCCCTGGAGGACCTGTTCGGGGTGAACCGGGTGGACCTGGTGAGCCTGGAAGAGGCCGACCCGTTCCTGGCGGCCAACGTGATCCGGGGGGAGCGCCTCTACACCCTCGATGGCTACCAGGCCGACGAATACGACCTCTACATCCTGCGTCGGGCCGGCGACCTGGCCCCCCTGGAACGAGAGCGGATCGCCCTGATTTTGGGGAAAGAGCCATGATGGCGGGAAACATCTCTGCGCGGGTCGTGGCCGACCGGCTGGCCTGGGTTGAGCGGATGGTGGCCGAGATTCGTTCCCTGCCCCTGGGGGACCGGGCCGCTTTCCTCGCCGACCGGGAGAGGCTGGACGAAACGCTATAACCCCCCTTCCGCCGTCCCGGACCGGACCGCCTCCTCCAACACCCGCTCCAGCCTTTCGCAGTGCCGCTCCCAACTGTACTCGGCGACCACCCGCCGGCGGGCGTTCTGTCCCATGGCCCGGGCCTGTTCCGGCGCATCCAGCAGGGCGGCGATGGCCGAGGCCAGGCCGGCCACATCCCCTTCGGCCACCAGGAGACCTTCCTCCCCGGGACGGACGATGCGGTCCAGCGGAGAAACGGCCGTGGTCACCACCGGCAGGCCCATGGCCATGTACTCGAAGATTTTGAGCGGCGACCAGAAGAAGCCGGCCGCCCGCAGCGCCGGGTGATACCGGGTCTGGAAGGGGGCCACCCCCACCTCCGCCAGGGCCAGGTAGAGGGGCACCTCCTCATAGGGGACGCCGCCGGTGAAACGGAAGCGCCCCTCCAGGCCGCTCTTTCGGCAGAGAGCCTCGGCGGCCGGCCGCTGCGGCCCCTCCCCCACCAGGAGAAAACAGACCTCCGGCCGCCGGGCCGCCAGTTGCATCCCGGCCTGGACAAACTCCATCGCCCCATGCCAGGCCCGGAAGGTGCCCAGGAAGACGACCACGCGGGCCTGCCGGGGAAGCCCCAGGCGGTCCCGCCGGGCGGCGACCTCGCCGGCCCGTTCGCTCCTCACCTCCGGCCGGAAATGGGCCGTGTTTGCCCCCCAGGGAATCTCCACAATGCGCTCCCGGGGCACCTCCGGGGGCACGGTGGTATGCAGGGGGGTGACGATGCGCGTCGCCCAGAGGCACTGCCGGACGGCCCAGCGCCGCATGGGACCGCCCAGGAGGTCATCCAGACGCCGCTTGGGGACCTCCGGAGGGTCCACGATGAGGGCGTTGACCTCCAGGAGGGAGGGGAGGCCCAGACGGTGTGCCCAGTAGATGCCGCAGCCGGCAAAGTTGTAGTAGCGCTCCATCACCACGTCCGGACGGAAGGCACGGACCACCCGGCCCACCGAGGGGAGGCCCAGGAAGGAGAGCGGCTTGGGCCAGTCCAGATAGACCACAGGGAGGCCCTCGACCAGGGCCTTTTTCGCCCGAAGAGGCAGGTGCTGCCCCGTTTGGGCAGCCACCACCTGCACCGTATGCCCCCGGGCGGCCAGCCCACGGGCTACCTCCAGGGTGTGGACAGAGCCCCCCAGACGGCCGGGGAGCGGGATGCCGGAGGCGACGTAGAGGATACGCACGGCGGGTCCTACACCGGGTTCAGCCGAAAAACCTGCGTCGAAAGGCCATGGCCCAGCGGTCCAGGGTGGCGTTGCTCCGCACCAGGTCGTAGAGTTTGTTGGCCGCGTAGAACAAGGTCACCGTGGCCCAGCGGGCCGAGAGCAGGGCATCGAAAGCCCGTTCGATGAAAGGGGGAAGCCGCCGGAACAGGCGGTAGAGCCGGGCCAGGAGCGGAAAGTAACGCCGGATAAAGATCACCCGGTTGCGCTGCACCTTGTCCATCTTCAGGATGGTGTCGGTGGCATAGTCGGTAACGACCCGTTCGGTGAGCAGGCCTTTTTCCCGGCAGAGGTCGTACAGCCGGGTTCGGGGGTAGGGGTAGAAGATGGAGACGCGGGTCACATCGGCGTGCACCAGGGCGTTGAGTTTCACCGTGTCCAGCATCTGCTGGACCGTCTCGTCGGGGAAGCCGACGATGTTGAAGGAAAAGGTCTTCAGTCCGGCCTGATGGCACAGTTCAAAGGCCCGGACGATCTGCTCGCGGGAGATCTGGCGGTTCAGGAGGCCGTTGCGCAGCCCGTCGTTGCCGCTCTCCAGGCCGAAGCGCACCTCGTCGCAGCCGGCCTCCCGGAGGAGGGCGACCACCTCCTCGTCGGCCAGGTTGGGCCGCAGGTTGCAGGCAAAGGGCCGGCCGATCTCGCGGGCATAGGCCCGGGCGAACTCCCGGAACCAGTCCCGGCGCAGCGGCAGGATATCGTCATCGAAGACAAAACGCCGGATAAAGGGGTAATCGGAGAGCACCTTGCGCAGTTCGGCGATGACCAGGGGGACGCTACGGAAGCGCACCGCTTTCCCCAGGCCCCGGTAAACCTCCCGCAGGGCCTCGTTGCAACAGTAGGTGCAGCGGTAGGGGCAGCCCCGCGAGACCATCATGGTGGCTTCGCCCTGGCGCTCGTGGTGCAGGTGGGGGTAATCGTAGAGGGCGCGGTCGGGGAAGGGGAGGGCATCCAGGTCCACCAGCGGGCGGAGCGGGTTCCGTTCCACCGAGCCGTCGGGCCGCTTCCACCAGAGGTTGCGGATGCCGGAAGGGGGCCGGCCTTCTTCCAGGGCCTGGGCCAGTTCCAGGATGGCCCCCTCGCCCTCGCCCACACAGACCAGGTCCACGGGCGGCAGGGCCAGCGTCTCCTCGGGGACCAGGGTGGGGTGGACGCCTCCGGCGACCAGAAGCGCCTGCGGCCATTCCTCCTTGATCCAGCCCCCCCATTCCCGCAGGAAGGGCACCATATTGGAGGTGATGGAGAAGCCGATAAGGAGCGGGCCGGCCGGCGGCAGAAGGGCCTCCAGCCGTCGCAGGAAGTCTTCCCGCGTGGGCGGGCGGGTCACGTGCAGCAGGGCCGCCTCGTGGCCGGCCTCCTTCAGCACGGCCGAGAGGATGGCCAGGCCCGAGTAGTAGTAGCCCTGCCAGGCCGCGCCTTCCAGGACGTCCGGGTAGACAAAAGTGACCTTCATGGTCTCAGTCCGCGCCTCGCTCCAGGAGGAGGAAATAGGAGCCGGCGCGCAGCCGGCCGAAGAGGGCCAGGTCCAGCCCCATCAGCCAGGTGAGCGCCTGGGCGGCCCGGTAGAACGCGCCCCGCCGGCCGGCCCGCTCCCGCCAACGCTCCCGGGCCGGCCCCGCCGGCCCACCGGAAGCGGAGGGGGAGGGCAGGAAGGCCGGCAGGAGCACATGTTCCACAAAGGAGGTGATCACGCTGTTCCAGAAGCGCACCTGTAGCAGGCGGAAGCCGGCCTCCTCCACCAGGGCGCGCAGTTCGGCAAAGGTGGCGATGGCCTTGACGTGATCGGCTTTGCGCCAGGCGTCCGGCTCCGGCATCTTCTTCCACCGGCGCAGAAGCCGGCCCAGCCGCCGCCAGAGCGAGACGATCGGCTGGAGGGAGGAGGGCTCCCGGGTATTGGAGTAGATGAGCAGCCGGCCGCCGGGCCGCAGGACGCGCCACAGTTCGGCCAGCATGGCCTGGATATCCGGGCGGGTCAGGTGTTCCAGGACGTCAATGGAAAAGGCCCGGTCGAAGGAACCCGAGGCAAAGGGCAGTCGGCGGGCGTCCCCCCGTACCAGGTCCACCTGCTCCAGGGCGGCATCGGCGAAGAGGGTGGCCGGGTCCAGCCCGACCATCAGCCGGGCCGAAGCGCGGTTCCACAGGGCGAACTTGCCGTTGCCGCAGCCGCAGTCCAGGACGCGCTCGTTCCCCTGGAGGCGCAACAGGCGCCGGAGCATCCGCTGGCGCACCCCGGCGGCCAGGAGCGGCGGCCCCACCCGGCGGTAATCCAGGACGGCGGCCATCTCCTCCTGCTCGGTCACGTAACGGGAGGTCGGGGCAATTCCGGCCGGGGGCAGGAGGTCCAGGTAGCCCGGCCGGCGGGCATAGGCGTTCCCGCAACGGAGGCAGCGCAGGCCTTCGCCCTCCGGCTGAAGGAGGCCTTCATCCCGGCAAAGGGGGCAACGGACGATTTCGAAAAGTTCCGGCGAGACCATCGGCCACCTCGAGGTCGTTTCCGGGCAGTATACCACAGGCGGCCGGCCGGCGCAAAAAGGGGCACGGTGCCCTGTGCCCCCTCTTCGGCCCTGCGGCCGCCCGGCGTCGCCGGTGGCCGGGAAGGCCGATGGCACAGCGGCAGGCCGTGCCCCTATTCGCCCAGGTGTTTGGTAAAGATCACCAGGTCATCGCCGGCATGGTAAAAGTCATGGACCACCGCCTCGAGTTCGTAGCCGCAGGAGCGGTAAAAGGCCCGGGTGGGGGCGTAGGCCGGCGTGCCGGAGGTCTCCACCACCAGAAGCCTTCCGCCGGCCTGTCGGACCTCCTCCTCCACCCGGCGCAGGAGCGCCCGCCCTACCCCCCGCCGGCGGGCGGAGGGGTCGGTGGCGATCCAGTAGAGGTCGTAGGTCCTTTCGGTGAGGTCGTGCCGGCCGTGGCAGGAAAAGCCCAGCACCTTTTCCCCCTCCCGATAGACCCGGAAGGCGTAGGAGGCCTCGCCGTTCCGGAGGTAATCCTCCCAGAGTTCCCGGACGGTGGCGACCTCCTCCGGGGTGAAGACGCCGGCTCCGGCGGCGATGGCGAGGATTTGCGGCCCGTCGGCGGGACGGGCGCGGTCGATTTCCCCCGTGGGGTCGGCCCCGGAGGTCGGGAGGGCGACGGCCGGGGCAACCGGCTCCTGGACCTGCACCGGCCGGGGGGACGGCCGTCCCGTCCCCCCTCGCTCCGGGAGGCGGGAAGGCCCGCTCCGCTCCAGCCTGTCTCTGGGCGGTTTGGCCTCTTGAATCCGGGGGAGGAGGGCGTAATCGGCGTACCCGATCTGGATAGGCCCAAACAGGGCCCCGATGGGGGCGGAAGGAGCGAACGGGCCGTTCGCCCCTGTTTCGCCCCTCCTCCCTCAGGTCTGGGTGCCCCAGGGGGGCAACGCAGCCGGAGTGAGATACGGCGTGCTTGCCATCGGACAGGCGGCGTAGGGGCAGAGGTACGGGCCGCCCGCCGGCAAAGCCGTCTCCGCCTCTTCCCAGGCCAGTTGGAGGATGTGCCGGACCATCTCCGGGTAGGAGTAGCCGGCCGCCCGGGCGGCGCGGAAGAAGCCGGCATCGGGCGAGATGTCCGGGTTGCAGTTGACCTCGAGGACGTAGGGCGTGCCGTCGGCGGAGAGGCGCATGTCCACGCGGGCATAGCCCCGGCAGCCGATGGCCGCCCAGGCCCGGCGGGCGACATCGCGGATGCGTTCGGCCAGTTCCGGCTCGACCTCGGCCGGGCAGCGCACCGGCGTGTTGCGGTACTCGAAGGAGTCTTCCTCCCATTTGGCGGCGAAGGAGACGATGCGGGCGTAGGGGGAGGCGATGGCGCTGAAATCCACCTCGGCCAGCGGCAGCACCTCCGGCCGGCCCCAGAGGGAGACGTTGAACTCGCGGCCGGCGATAAAGGTCTCGGCCAGCGCCGCCTGGCGGTAGCGGGAGACGATATAGGCCACGCGCTCCTTCAGCGCCCCCACATCGTGGACGATGGCCTCTTCCCCGATGCCCTGGCTGGCATCCTCGGCCACCGGCTTGACGAAGAGGGGAAAGGGCAGGTCGCCCTCGAGCACCTCGTCCGGGTGGCGATAGAGCCTCCAGGGCGGGGTGGGGATGCCGGCCCGGGCCAGGCAGGTCTTGGCCAGGGCCTTGTTCGTCGAACGGGCCAGGGCCTCGCCGTCGGCGCCGGTGTGGAGGTAGCCCATGGCCTCCAGCACCCAGACGACCCGGGCCTCCTCGAAGAGGTGGCCGCTTTCCCCCTCGCCCAGGTTGAAGACAAGCCACTCCGTGGGAGGGTAGGAGGCCAGGGCCTCTTCCACGGATGTTCGGATGGGGACCGGGGCGACCCGCCGGCCCAGCCCCTCCAGCGCCTCGGCCACGGCCCGGGCGCAGGCGATCACGCCGCGGACGGCCTGGAGGTCCCGGGGCTCGCCGTGGGTCAGGGTGGCATTGTCGTTATACAGGACGACGACGCCCATTTCTTCGGGGCGTTTCAAACACGGGATTGCCATATGCGCCTCCGTTCGGCCGGCACCAGCAGGGGCAGCGTGCGCTCTTCCTCCCGACGGGGAGAAATCAGGCCCTGGCGGCCGGCCGCCAGGTTCAAAATCTCCAAAACGAGTTCCACATACAGCATGCCATCGGCCCGGGCGGCCAGGACCAGGTCGCTGTAGGTCGGGTTCAGGCCCGGCAGGGTGTTGATCTCCAGGAGGTAGGGCCGGCCGTCGGCGCCCAGGCGGATGTCCACCCGGCCGAAGTCGAGCGCCCCGATGGCCTGGAACGCTTCCACGGCCAGGCGTTTCATCTCCCAGGCCAACTCCTCCGGGATGGGGGCCGGGCAACGGTAGTCGGCCCCCAGGGGGAGTTCTGACTTGATGTGGCTGTCGTAGACGCCGCCGGAGCCGGGGATGGGCGAAAGGTCGATCTCCATGACCGGGAAAACGTGGAAGCCGCGTTCGTCGTAGAGGGGCGAGGGCGGCGGCTCACCGGGGGAGAGGGTGTTGCCCAGGAGGCCGACGGTGAACTCCCGGCCCGGCAGGTAGGTCTCCACCAGGGCCGGCTGGCGGTAAGTCTGAATCACCCAGCGCACCTGCCGGCGGAGGGCGACCTCATCGTAGACCACCGAGTCGGGGGTGATGCCCTTGCCGGAGCCTTCGCCAAGCGGTTTGACAAAGAGCGGCCACGCCAGCCGGGGGTCCAGGGCCTCGTCGCCCCGGGAGAAAACCTGGAAGGCCGCGGTGGGCAGCCCATGGTCGCGCCAGATGCGCTTGGTTATGCCCTTGTCCAGGGAGATGGCCTGGGCCAGCACCCGGGAGCCGGTGTAGGGGATGCCCAGCATCTCCAGCAGGGCCGGCACCTGGGCCTCCCGGGCATCTCCCCGGAGGCCTTCGGCGATGTTGAAGCAGATGTCCACCCGGGCGCGGCGAATCGTGTCCAGGAGGGAGGCGTCGGCCTCCATCGGAAGGACGGTATGGCCGCCGGCCTCCAGGGCCGAGGCGATGCCCTCGATCGTCTCCTCGGAATCGTACTCGGCCAGGGCATCGGGCGGAGCATCGGGTTCCAGCGGGACGTTGTGCTTCGAGTTAAAGATCAGGGCCACGCGCCATCCACCGTTCCGTTCCATCGCTCACCTCCGCTCCACCGGCTCCGGCGCGGGCACCTCGACCGTGGCCCGCTCCCGGCGGTGCACCTCCACCCAGCCCTCCGGGGCGATGGTGCGTTTCCGGCCCGAAAGGAGCCCGGCCACCCCCTCCTGGCCGCCCTCGTCCTGCTGTGCCCGGCAATAGGGGCAGGTCTGGGGGTCGTGGCGGCGGTAGCCGGCCGGCTGGGTGTAGGTGCTCAGGAGGCCCTCGTAGTTGCGCACGACCACCTGGGTATCGGACATGCTGACCAGGTAGTTGGGCAGGAGCGGCACCTTGCCGCCCCCCTCCGGGGCGTCCAGGGTGTAGATGGGGATGGCGAAGCCGGAGGTATGTCCGCGCAGCGCCTCCATAATTTCCAGTCCCTTGGCGATGGGGGTGCGGAAGTGGCCGGTCCCCGGCACCAGGTCGCACTGGTAGAGGTAGTAGGGGCGGACCCGGTTGCGCACGAGTTTGTGGACGAGGGCCCGAATCACGTTGGGACAGTCGTTCACGCCGGCCAGGAGCACGCTCTGGCTGCCCAGAGGGATGCCGGCGTCGGCCAGCCGGGCCAGGGCCACCTCCACCTCGGGGGTGATCTCCCGGGGATGGTTGATGTGGATGTTCATCCACAAGGGATGGTAGCGGCGCAGCATCCCCACCAGGTCGGGCGTGATGCGCTGGGGCAGGAAGATGGGCACCCGGGTGCCGATGCGGATCACCTCGACGTGGGGGATTTCCCGCAGCCGGCGCAGGAGGCCCTCCAGGACCGGCTGGGCCAGGAGCAGGGGGTCGCCGCCGGAGAGGAGGACGTCGCGCACCTGGGGGGTGGCGGCGATATAGGCCAGTTGGCGCTCGTGGTCGGCCCGGCCGAACTGGGCGTGGCTCTGGCCGACGACCCGGCTGCGGGTGCAGAAGCGGCAGTAGGAGGCGCACTGGGTGGTGACCAGCATGAGGACGCGGTCGGGGTAGCGGTGGACCAGGCCGGGGACGGGAGAGTGGGCCTCCTCGTTCAGGGAGTCGACCAGGTCGGCCTCGGAGGCTTCCAGTTCCCGGTCTGTGGGCACGACCTGCCGGCGGATGGGGCAGTGGGGGTCCTCCGGGTCCATCAGGCTGGCGAAGTAGGGGGTGATGGCGGTGCGGAAGTGGGAGGAGGACAGGCCGGCCCGTTCCTCGGGGGTCAGGTGGATGACCCGGGACAGTTCCTCAGCGGTATGGAGACGATGGGAAAGTTGCCAGCGCCAGTCGTTCCAGAGGGAAGGGGGAATCTGCTCCCACGGAGCAGGAGGGGTACGTTGACCGGGGGGGTCTTCGAATTCGACTTCTTCCAGTTCGGACATTTTGGGTGTTTTCCTCCTTTTTTGGTTACAGCCGTTCCAGTTCGTTCAGGTCCATCAGAGAAGGCTCGTTATAGGCCCAGTCCAGTTCCAGCGGCTCCAGGCTCACGATTTCGAGCCGGGCATGGCAGCGGGGGCAGGTCAGGCATTGACCCTCGACCGGCTCGCCCACTTCGAGCAGGAAGCCGCATTCCGGACAGGAGGATCGATCCATCTTTATCCTATTCTCCAGATAGACACCTGTCTTTCAACTCTACCCGGTCTCCTGCAGCCGTTCGCTCAGCCACAGGTTGACCAGGGTCTCGGGCAGAATGCCGCGTGCGCGGGCCCGGGCCTCGATCTGGGCATATACTTCCGGGTCAAGCGTGATACGTCGTCTGCGCCTGGCTCTGACCTCGAAGGCAACCTCCCGGGTCTGATCCCAGTAGTCGGCCAGGCTATGGGTATCCCAAAACGTAGCCACTTCGTCCAGCGTCTGCGCCCCCGATATACCCGTTGTTCCCGATGGCTTATTTTCGCTCATATCGCCTCCGCTCCTTCTCATCCATATCCCGTGCGCTCAGGATCAAGGCGGTGTTGGCCGGCTTATGGATAAAGAATACAATCAAATACCGACCTGCATCGGTCTGTCCCAATGCCGCATACACATCTTCGCCCTCTTGATACCCCGATTCTACCAGACGGTACCGCGGCCGGTTGAAGAACACCTCCTCCACCTCATCCTGGGTGATCTGATGTTTGGCCGCCAGTTTCTCGATGATGTCGGGAAGCCAGACAAAGTCATCTATGTACACCAACGACCTGCCTTAGCGGTAGTATCTGGCCTTTGCACGGTTGGTATTATACCACACTCTTGTATCAAACAGGTAGAAAAAGTGTACGAAAGGCGTGCAAAATGGGGCTTGAATCTATCAAAACCGTTATGTACCGCAGAGGACACAGGGGGCGTAGAGCGGTTCATAAGAGGATGTCCCGACAGTACGGTGGGCGGTTGGTCACCCCGGCCATTCCTCCTCGCCCAGGAGCCTTTCCACCTTCCTCAGCGCCGTGCGCACTGCTTTGATGCTTCTGGCGACCTCCTCCTCTGCGCCCTGTTCCTGGAGGGTGGCCCGGGCCAGGCCGGCGGCCGCGCGTAGCAGGCCGAACGCTGCCCCCTGCAACCGGGTTTCGGCCCGGCGCATCTTCCTGGTCTGGGCCGCGATTTCTTCGATGACGGGCCGCCAATCGGGTGTCGGTCTGGCCGGCGTTTTGCGCGTCAGGCTGGTGCGAATCCGGGGTTGCCCGTCCGGTCCGACGAGCGACTCGATGATTCCCTCACGCTCTTTCAGTTGGCTGTAAGTTTCATTGAGGGTGGAGCGGATACCTCGGCCAAAGAGTATGGGGTACATCCTCAAGAAGCCGTCGTAGGTAATACGGTCACGAAACGGCATCAGCACCGCCTTCACCAGTACCGGCAGTGGCGCACCCCCGATCACGACATCGAGGGGATCGTATAGCCCCATCACTCCGTACAGATGGGGCGATTCTTCAGCGCTCATCAGGACGGAGTACTTCTTCAGATGTCTCATGATGTAAAAGTCGCCCGCGACCCGGTATCGCCAGCCGGCGACGATCAGCAACTCGTCTGGGGGAAATTGATCGGGATTGGCGGCCAGGTAGTGCTCCAACAGGTCGGGTTGGTCATAGGAGACATCGCGTAGCCTGAAAAGTTGCTCGGAAGGCAGCTGGTATATCTCCTGTGCCGGCGTGTCTTCCGGGATGATCTTCAGTTCCCGGTTGACAAAAGCCAGCCACGAGCCGTGCAGTTTATAGAAAAGTTCCATTTCCGCAGTGGACAGGTTCATCGCATTCCTCCTGGGATACGGCCAATCGATCCGCCCGGCCTGTTGCAGGCGTCCAGGCCGGCGTCAGTTCTCTGTTCCTGTCCCCGGCCGGCTACGCCAACCATCAACTCGCTCATCCTTCTCCTCCGCTGTTTTGGGGGAATTATACCACAAACAAATTCTCGGAAAAGAGGTTTTCGGATAGGATCCTGCGTGAAACCAGTGGCACGACGCGGTTTCCTCACGGATTACACGGATAAGTTGCGCTCGGCCTTGAGCCAGTCCGGGACAAACAGCCATTGATAGTTGACCCGGAACTCTGTGGCTTGCGGCGACGGGAAGACACGACGCGGTCGCAGGCTGCGCTCACCAAAATTGATCAATATGGAAGTTCACGGATACACGGATTGACCGCGCATACTCCACCAGCACAATGCGGATCACTGCGGATGCCCTGGCTCATCTCATCCTGTTTCCGTGCTCAGAATCCGTATCGTGCATCATCCACCAGCACGACACGGCACAACCAGAGCCGCTCGCTCACCTTATCCATGTTTCCGTGCCCAGAATCCGTGTGGTGCACTCGTCTATCTCCCCCAGTTCCTCCCTCAGCATCTCCCGCACCATCGCCCGCAGCCGGCCGATGCTCCGCGTCTTCCCCGGCCCACCGGCGGCCAGCCACGCCGCCACCCGTTCGCTGCACGCCTTCCCCAACTCCGCCAGCCGCCGGTGGTCTTCCTGCGACGGGTCGAACTGGGGGATGGGCAGGTCGAGGACTTTTTTGTGAATATCCCGAGGTCCCCACTGCCCCCGGCTCTGCAGGGGCTTGATCATTTTGTCAACCATAGGAGCATTGAGGACGGCGCTCAGGTAGTAGGCTTCATCCCGATTTTCCGTTTCAAACCTGAACGTCTTCACATCGGCCACAAACCCGGCCACTTTTATGTGTTGTTCACCAGCAACAAATTTGATGGGCTCTCTCTCCACGACACAAGCACAAAGATATGTACCGGCAGCAACATAGAGAACCCGATATGATGCTTGAGGATTCTGGCCGCTCAGTTTGTGGCGATAGTTGAGCCATTCCACCGCATCCATCCTCTGCGCCTTTGCCCCGCGCCGTTTCTCCCATTCCTCCTGCACCCGTTCCAACCATTTCGCCAGCCAGGTATGGCCATCCTTTTGGGCCTGCTCGGCGGTGAGCATACGGTAGTGGTTTCCCTCCGGCCCGATGGGCAGTACCACCAGCCGGTAGTCCAGGTGGCCGAAAGGCAGGAGGTCGGTGGAGAGCAGGGTGGCGTAGAGAAAGCGGCTCTCCACGTTCCCCTCGAAAACGATATCCCGGTAGGCGTCCTTGGCCTGCTCCTGCGCCCGCTGCGAGGTCACCAGCGGCGGCAGGTTGGGGTCGAAGCCCAGAGGCGAGGGCACAATTTCCACAAACCAGAAGGCACGAGGGACGATGGTCGCCCCCTGGAAGAACCGTTTCTTGTAGGGGCTGACAATGCCATGAACACCCTCGGCCGTGCCCCAGAAGGAGCGTTTGCCTCGCTGGTTGAGGAAGAACTGCACCTCCTCGACCTTCAGCGCAGCCTCGGCTTCGAGCAGGCCGGCATTGCGGCCGGGCAAACGGCCGGAGAGAATCTGGCCGGGGATGGCCTGGCCCTCACTCCTACCCCCCGCACCCCCCCTCCCCCCCCCCCCCCCCCCCCCGGGGGGGGGGGGGGGGGGGGGGGGGGGGGGGGGGGGGGGGGGGGGGGGGGGGGAACCCGCGGGGGGGGG
>Ga0078972_1009564_pt1 | contig 19025 bp, 15 predicted proteins | sample YelNatPaOPGAMG01_FD_67568 | JGI IMG/M metagenome (GOLD analysis project Ga0078972, IMG submission 67568) | Hot spring thermophilic microbial communities from Obsidian Pool, Yellowstone National Park, USA - OP-RAMG-01 (SPADES assembly) (version 2) | ecosystem: Environmental > Aquatic > Thermal...
GCTGACGTTCCAGGCGCCGTTGGCGGGCCCCTCCATCTGCAATCTGACTCAGGTTGATAAATACCACTTCGTCAACACTGAGACTCAGACCGTTGCGGGTGCCAATCCTTGCCCCTTGGTGGATAACGATGGCGATGGCCATCCCGCCGATGAAGATTGTGACGATTCCAATCCCAATATCTGGCAATTGCTTACCGGATATGAGGACAACGATCTCGACGGGTACGGCTACGGCGAACCGGTCCAGATCTGTGCCGGGGAAGCGCTTCCCGCAGGTTACGCTTCCATCGCCGGGGATTGCGATGATACCAATTCCAACGTTTACCCCGGTGCCTCTGAGTTCTGCGATGGGTTGGATAACGATTGCGATGGGGAGATCGACAATTGGGAAGCGGCCACTTTGTGGTGCGATGACCACAATCCCTGCACGAGAGACGCGTGCGAGAACGGCATATGCGTGAATACCCCCATTGATTGTGACGATGGGAACGCTTGCACCGTGGACTTCTGCGACCCCGCGACCGGCGATTGCGTTCACACGCCCATCAACTGCGATGACGGCGACCCCAACACCATCGATACCTGCGACCCCGCCTCGGGGTGCGTTCACACGCCGATCAATTGCGATGACGGCGATCCCTGCACGATCGATTCGCTGGTGAACGGCACGTGCGTTCATACCCCCAAGAACTGTGACGATGGAGACGCCTGCACGGTGGACTCCTGTGATCCCGCGACCGGCGATTGCGTTCACACGCCCATCAACTGCGATGACGGCGATCCCAATACCATCGATTCGTGCGTGAACGGGCAATGCGTCCATACGCCGAAGGACTCCGACGGCGACGGCGTACCCGATGCCCGCGATAATTGCCCCGGGAGTTACAATCCCGACCAATCTGATATGGATGGGGATGGGATTGGAGATAAATGCGACCGATGTCCGGAAGATCCTTCCAATCAGTGTGGCGGTGGGGGGGCCATCCCCGGTATGACCGGGTGGGGCGGGATCGGGGCCGCTCTGGTGCTCGCCGCACTGGCGGTTCTCATGCTGCGCCGCCGGGCACACCGCCTCAGCACCCGGTAACTATACCGCAACGCGAAGAAGAGGGGGCGAAACGGCGGCCGCCGTTTCGCCCCCTCTTTCTTTTTCATCCGGCTCTATCCTCCGGGAATGGGGGGAACGGGGAGGGGCGAGGGAACCGGCGAAGGCTCGAGGACTTCAGGGGGTTCATCACCGAGAAGATAGAAGCTCTCGATGATCCGGTGGAAACGGCCCTCATGCTCGCCAAAGGCGTCCGCAGGGCATGAGCAGGTCACCGTCCATATCGAATCGCCCGCGGCCATCCACATCGTCAGATACCGCCAGATCTCCGAGGCCCCGGCGGCCATCTCGTAATCGGCAACGTAGGCCTGTTTCCCGAAGACAAGCATCTTTTCTATGCCGTGTGAAAAATAGAAGGGGCGTCCGGCCAGATAGGCCGACTGCGCCTCCATGAATGCGGCCAGGGATTTCCCCCCTTGGGGCCGGGGGACGGACCATACGTGTACGCCGGCGGCGAGGGTTCCGTCTTCTCGTTTGAGTCCGGCCACAAAGTTCGCCCCCATTTCGGAGATGATCTCCCACCCTTCCGGGTAAATGATCTCGAACGTTCCGCTCGAACCCGTGTAGCGGAGGAATCCCTCGGGCACGGGAGACTTGGGAGGGGGAGTGAAAGGCTCCGGCGTGGAGGAGTGCTCGGTTTCCTCCGCTGTGGGTACAGTTGGAGACGCCTCATCCGAGGATGAACATCCCCCAACGACGATCGCCACGATGACCAGAGATGCGATGATCAGCGTTCGCATTCGATCCTCCTCAATGCGCACCACACGGATTTTACTGCATGGACTCGATGAGCCATTTCCCTTCTCGTTTGATGAGCACCGCGGTCTGGGACTTGTGCTCAGTGGCGACCCGGTCGTCATTCGAGATGGTCGTCACATCGCGATCCACTTGTGCCGTGGCTTTATCGCTGCTCTGGGAGGTAAGGGTGATCTCGATGTTCTCGAACGACCACGACTTGAAGCCGATGAAAAATAGCGATAGTGAGTTGATCGTTTGCGGACTCTGATCGGCGAGGTACTGAACCGCACGGTTCAGGTCCTTGTCTTGGAGGGCCTCGAGGTACCCCCTGATCGTCTCCTCCGGTGTGCTCATGAGGGGGGGTGAAGAGGTGGGGATAGGCGTGACCAGCGGCGGCGCCGGGGTATAAGTCTCCGAAACATGGAAGCTCGAAAGAATGGCGAGAAAAGCCTCTTCGTAGTCGCTGTACACATCGGCGGGCGCAACCCCGGTGACGATCCAGAGGAGATCGTACTGATGCACATAAAGGACTATGAGCCGGGCAGGCTTATCCGCAAGGATCGGGGCGAAGTCGCGGGCCGCCGGATCGATCGCCTGAAAGTCGATGAGCGCCGCTTCGAAGCCATCGCGGGTGAGCACCCCCATCCGGTGGATCTTTGTGTCCACGAGGGAGGCCTTCAGATATTCCCCCCATCTCTGAACATATTCTCCGAGGTCCATCTCCTCATCGGCCCGCCTTTGTCGCTGCACTTGAAGCCCGGCGAACATATCCGGTGAAGAGCCCTCCGTCCGCAGCATGAACACACATCCACCCTGTTCTCCCCCCTGAACACGATCCCACGAAAGGGGATGGTAAAGCCGGAAGGACCCGTCCTCCGCCGTGAAAGGCACATAGTTAGGGGGTGGGGAGGCCTCCGAAAGGGTGATCGTGGGAAGGGGGGTCGGGGTGAATGAGGGGGAAGGAGCGGACGACGATGAACAAGTGCAGCCCGCTGTGAGGAGAATGCCGGCAAGTAGAACGAAGAACGCGATTCTTTTCATATCACTCCCTTCGGTTAGAAAGTATTGTAGCGGGGCCGATCTTCGATTGCAAGGCGACGCGGCCGGCGCGACAGAGGCGCCGTAGAGAGGGGCGGCGATGCCATTCATCGGGGGACGAGCTCCCCCGATGAAAGCCCCTCCCGGAGGCTCCCCAAAACAGCGATTGAAGAGGAAAGTGTAGAGGAACCTCTCTCTCGGGAAATTGGGGGCGTCCGCCAAGAAAACCCTTTGGGTGGGGGATCGGAGAAGCCGGATCGTTCAGGGGGATGGGGGGAGTTCCGGGGCAAGGTTCGGAATATATGGTTAGTCACCCCAAGGTGAAGGCTCCAAAGCGGAATCGCCCTTTTCGGGGAGGCTTCGTGGTTGCCTTGCCGAACGGTTGATGCTATCATTAGCCCTTGGAGCAAGCGGAGAAAGCCATAACTTTACATAACAGGAGAATCGCATGCTGGTCCTCTACGAGAAATCGGAGCACATCGTTACCATCACATTCAATGACCCCAAAGGCTTTCACTCCATGGATCCGGAGATGTTCAAGGCCTTCAGCGAGGCCCTTGCCCGGTTCCGAGACGATCCCGAGGCCTACGTGGCCATCGTGACGGGGGCGGGCAAGCGGGCCTTCTGCGCCGGCGCCGATATCAAGAAGATGATCCCCGCTCTGCGCGATAAAAGCTATGTGCTTCCCCCGCTCATCACCCGCGGGATGAATATCATGAAGCCGATCATCGCGGCGGTGAACGGGCTTGCCCTCGGCGGGGGGATGGAAATCGCCATGGCCTGCGATATGCGCATCGCCGCGGATCACGCCGTCTTCGGCCAACCGGAGGTCAAGCTCGGTATCATGGCGGGATGGAGCGGCACCCAGCGGCTCCCGAGGCTCGTCGGCCCCGGCAAGGCGGCCGAGCTCCTCATGATCGGCGAGAGCATTGATGCTCAGGAAGCCTACCGGATCGGTCTGGTCAATAAAGTCGTCCCGTATGAATCCCTCATGCCCACGGCCCGCGAATGGGCCGCCAAAATCTGCCGGAACGGACCCCTCGGGGTTCAGGCCACCAAAGAAGCGATCGTCCGCGGGCTCAACATGAACCTCGAAGACGGACTGTGGATGGAGAAGGCCCTCTTCGATTACATTCTGACCACCGAAGATTCCTTCGAGGGCACCGCAGCATTCGTGGAGAAACGGCCCGCTCAATTCAAGCGAAAGTGATCCGAAAGGGAGGGTATCGTGGAGATCAAGAAAGTCGGAGTCGTCGGTTGTGGGATCATGGGGGGTGGCATCGCTCAGGTCTGCGCGGAGGCGGGTTACCAAACCGTGACCCGCGAGATCAATGACGAGCTTCTCCAGAAGGGGCTCGGCGCCATCAAAAGCAACTGGAGCAAGAGCGTGGCCAAAGGGAGAATGACGAAGGAGCAAGAGGCGGCCGCGCTGGGACGGCTCAAGGGAACTACCCGAATGGAGGATTTCGAAGGATGCGATCTCGTGATCGAGGCCGTCATCGAACGGATGGAGCTCAAAAAGGAAGTGTTCTCACAGCTCGACCGGATCTGCCCGCCGCACGCGATTCTGGCCAGTAACACCTCCTGCCTTTCGATCATCGAAATGGCGGCGGTGACCCGCCGTCCGGCTCAGGTGATGGGCATCCATTTCTTCAATCCCGTGCCGGCGATGAAGCTCGTCGAGCTCGTCCAGACCATCATCACGAGCCAAGAGACGGTGGCGGTAGCCCGAAAATTCGCTGAGTCCCTCGGCAAACAGCCCATTCTGGCCAAGGATTCCCCCGGCTTCATCGTCAATTTGTTGCTCGTGCCTTTCTTGCTCGATGCCATCCGCGCCTATCAGAACGGCTTGGCATCTCGGGAGGATATCGATACCGGCGTGAAGCTCGGCCTGAACCATCCCATGGGGCCGCTGGCCCTCACGGACTTGGTGGGACTCGATACGACCCTGTTCATCGCCGATGCGATGTATGCCGAGACCAAAGACCCGAAGTATGCCGCGCCCACGCTCCTGCGCAAAATGGTGGCCGCGGGATGGATGGGGCGGAAATCGGGTCGGGGCTTTTACGATTATCAGAAGGGGGCATGATGGCGAAGAGAAGAGCGGTCATCGTCAGCGGGGCGCGCTCGCCGATCGGCGCCTTCGGCGGGGCGCTGAAGGAGGTGCGCCTCGTGGATCTCGGAAGCCTCGTGATCCGGGAGGCCATCCGGCGGGCGGGGATCCGCCCCAAACCCTCGGAGGAAGCGTTGGCCTGTTGCCCGAAGGCGCTCAAAAGGGATCAGCCGTGTGAGCTCGACCGCAAATATTGCCAGTGGGATCCCTCCCTTCCGGCGGTGGAAATCGATGAGACGATCATGGGGAATGTGCTCGGGGCGGGGCAGGGCCAGAACCCCGGAAGGCAGGCCAGCATCTACGGCGGGGTCCCCAAGGAGACACCGGCTTTCACCCTCAACAAACTCTGTGCCTCGGGATTGAAGGCGATCGCTCTGGCGGCTCAATCCATCGAAGCCGGTGAAAACGAGATCGTTGTGGCGGGCGGAATGGAATCCATGAGCACCGCTCCCTATGGCCTGCCCAAGGCGCGATGGGGATACCGTCTCGATGTGGGCGCCAAGGCCGATCTCTATGATCTCATGGTTCTCGACGGCCTCTGGGAGACCTTCTATGGGTATCACATGGGGAACACCGCCGAGAACATCGCCGCCAAGTATGGCATCACCCGCGAGGAACAAGACCGGGTGGGGCTTATAAGCCACCAGCGGGCCAGAGCGGCGATCAAAGAGGGGCGGTTCAGGGATGAAATCGTCCCGGTGCGAATCCCTCAAAAGAAGGGGGAACCGGTCATCTTCGATACGGATGAGCGCCCGATGGACACATCTTTGGAGAAGATGGCCAAACTTCCGCCATCCTTCAAGAAAGACGGCACCGTCACGGCGGGGAATGCCTCCGGCGTGAACGACGCCGCGGCGGCGGTGGTGCTCATGTCCGCGGAAAAGGCCGCTTCGCTCGGGCTGAGACCGCTCGTGGTGATCCGCGCCTATGCTTCGGCTGGCGTGGATCCGGCTTATATGGGCTTGGGGCCGGTGCCGGCGATCCACAGGGTGCTCAAAAAGGCGGGCTTGACGCTCAAGGACCTCGATATGATCGAGATCAACGAAGCCTTTGCGGCTCAGGTCATCGGGTGCATGCGAGAACTTGACATAACTATTGAACAGATCAATCTACACGGGAGCGGCATCTCCCTCGGTCACCCCATCGGTGCCACCGGGGCACGGATGGTCGTGACGGCGATGTACGAGATGCAGCGCAGCGCCTTCCGGTACGGGCTCGTGAGCATGTGCGTGGGGGGTGGGCAGGGGATGGCGATGATCCTCGAACGCGTGTAAGGGCACCACAAAAAAGGGGCGGGCTCACCCGCCCCTTTTTTTATAGTCGGGACATTGGATGGCATTGGGCCTTTCGCGGTGGTGGCAAGCGCTGCGCCAATCCCACTTGCACGTATCACACAGGAATCGGGGCTGAATGCCGAGGAAACGCTTGATCTTCAGGTTCACCCGGTGAAAGAAGAAGCTAAACCTTGACATAAAATCACCAGTATTTCGGAAGCTCGATATCGAAATGCTTCTCCGCCGCCTCGATGGCCGCCCGGAAGGCCTCCCTCTGGAGGGGTTGTAGGGGCGCCATCTTGGCGAAGGCCTTGCCGTTTTTCACAAAGCGGACTCTGCCCTTCTTGACCTGTTCGCCGAAGCTGCAATTGGGGTCCCCGAGCATCTGAAGGCCGAGGGCATACGAATCATACTCGATGACGGCGTCCCCCTCGCCCTCGAAGAAATAGAGGGTGCCGTCACTCTTGTAGCCATAGCTGAAGTAGCCTTTGCCGCCGGGGGCATCGGGAACGCGTTCCGTGAAGGTATGGCCGGCCAACCCGGCCTCGAGGAACTTCTGCCGGTAGTGCTCGTTCAGATAGTCGGCCCAGACCTTGTGCCAGTAGTCGTACACCTCGACGGGCATGTCGGCCGGATTGGTGATGCGCTTCTTCGCCACGATCGGTTGCTCTCCCTTCGCATGTCATTTGGGTCGCACTATAATTGTTATGTAAATAGTTACGATAGGCCCACACACCCGACCCCACACCTTTGCCATTATAGGGAGGCTTGCCGGCGCCGGTCAAGTTTTGCGTAGGGGCCCCAAAACGCAGACCTTGCCCCGAAATTCCCCCACCCCCATGAACAATCCGGCTTCTCCGATCCCACCCACCCGCCCAAAGGGTTTTCTTGAGGGACATTTCCAACCCCCTGACCGGCATACCGATGGCCTCCCAAAGCTTTGTCAATAGAACCCTACCACGATGGAGCCAAGGACACGCCCGAAGCGACCCCATCTTTTCTCTTCTTCGCTAGTGATTGATGCGTGGGCCAATTTTATGTCAAATAATGTCCCTCTCATCCCCCTCCGGGCCCAGTTCCAACACTTCCTCGGCGCGTTCCCCCGGCAGTTGTTCGACCCCCCTGAGCTTGCGCTCCATGGCGCGCGTCCGCACCTCCGTCCTCTCGATCGCCTCCGAGGCTTCGTGCAGCCGCTTCTTTACCTTCCCCAGCGTTTCCCCGAATTTCCCGAACTCCGTCTTCACGGCGGCCAGAATCTCCCATACTTCGCGGGAATGCTTCTGGAGGGCCAAGGTTTGAAAGCCCAACCGCAGGCTACTCAGGATGGCCGCAAGCGTGGTCGGCCCGGCGATGACCACCCGATACCGCCGCTGGAGCTCCTCCACTTGGCCGGGCTGACGGAGCACCTCGGCGTACAGGCCCTCGGTGGGCAGAAACATGATGGCAAAATCCGTCGTCCGCGGCGGGGCAATATACTTCTCCGCGATGTCCTTGGCCGCCGTTTGGATCGCCCGCGCAAGAGCGGCGGCGGCCCGCTCCGTCCCCTCCGGATCGGCGCGTTCCGCCGCCTCCAGAAGCCTCAGATAATCCTCCTGCGGGAACTTCGAATCGATCGGCAGCCAGACCGGAGTCTCAGGGCCGCTATCGGGACCGGGCAGACGGACGGCGTACTCCACGAACTCGCGCGAATCCTCCCGGACACTCACATTGCGCGCATACTGATCCGGGGCGAGGATTTGCTCCATGAGCGCGCCGAGCTGTACCTCCGCCCAAGTGCCGCGCGCCTTCACATTGCTCAGGATCCGTTTGAGATCGCTGACCCCCGCCGCAAGGTTCTGCATCTCGCCGAGTCCCCGCTGCACCGCCTCCAATCGCTCGCTCACCAGTTTGAACGATTCCCCCAGACGCTTCTCGAGTGTGCTCTGGAGCTTTTCGTCCACGGTGGCCCGCATCTGCTCGAGCTTCTTCTCGTTGCTCTCCTGCAGGGATTTGAGCTGAAGATCGAGCGTTGACCGCACCCGCTCCACGCTTTCCCCCAGCGTTCGGGACAGACTCTCGGCCGAAGCCCGTTGCCCCGCCCCGATCTCGTCCCGAAGTTCCCGCGCCGCCCGTGCCGATTCCTCTCGAAGCGCCCGGAATTCCTCGCGGATCGTGCGCTCGAGGCCATCCGCACCCCGGAGCGATTTTCTCCATGCCACATACAGAAGGCCGATGGAGATCACCAGAAGCGCGGCAACGATCCCCAGAAGTATCATCTCCACTGGCTCATCCACTCGAAAGGCCGATTCGCCGGCCCTCGCTCCCAGCCCTCCGCAGGCTTTGGACCTAGTTTACCGGCCGGAAGGTGCTATTTCAACCCGAAAAGGGCGATTCCGCTTTGAGCCTTCACCGAACGATCCGGATTCTTCGATCTCACCCGCCCAAAGGTTTTTTGGGGGGTACCCCCAATTCCCCGGCTTAAGAGGTGTTCGGGCATGCGCTTCTTCAACCGCTCTTCTCGGGTTTCAAGGGAATCGCTTGACACCGCCACTGCCCGATGATAGAATCCCGCAAACCGACCGGCTGCATCACTTCAGGAAAGGAGAATCGCCGATGATGGAACCGAGCGCCGCCGAGAAAGCCGAGGTCCTTTACGCGATCGAGGAAATCAAGCAACTCAAACACCGGTACTGGCGTTGCAACGACCGGAAGCTCATGGACGAGATCGGCTCATGTTTTGCCGCTGATGCTTTTGCCGATTACGGTCCGGGAATTCAGCTTCAGGGCCGAGAGGCGATTGTAAGGTTTTTGAGAGAGAACATGGGCCGCAAGGACCTCATCAGCATCCATCAGGGATTCAATCCCGAGATCGAGATCACCGGGAAGGGGAGTGCCAGAGGACGGTGGGGCTTCTACAACTACATGAATTATACCGACGCCGGCATCGTGATGCACATCTGGGCCACCTACGAGGATACGTATATCAGAGAGGAGACCGGCTGGAAGATCCAGACTACCCGGATCACATACATCGTGACCGAAACGATCAGCCGGAGCCTTCCCCGCGCCTCGGAAGGCGGCCAGTCGCATTGAAAACTGGCTTTCCGTTCAACTTGACAACCGCCGCGGCCGAATGTTAGAATTCCGCAAAATGCTGAGAGCAAGGCCGCAAGTGACGATTCCTGTGCTCAAACCTAAGGGGATATTTCCTCGCGGCAGGCCCCATCTTCTCAGGGTCGGCATCGTGTGAGGCGAGCGATGCCGATGGCGTTTCCCCATGAGCCCGTACTGCCCAAGTCAAAGCGGTTCAAGATTTTCTGCGGAATCTGGACGGATGTCTGAAGAAAGAGAGAAAACAGCGGCCGCCTCTCCGATGAGAGGTGATGAAGATACCCTCCCCAAGCTTTTGCTCCGCAACTATCGAATGTGGGGCAAGCGGCGGATCGCCCTGCGCAAGAAGCGGCATGGAATCTGGAATATCTACACGTGGGCCGATTGCTACCAGAATGTGGAAGAGATCTTCTACGGCCTTCAGGTGATAGGCCTTGGATCGGACGACAAGGTGGCAATTCTGGGCGATAACGGGGTGGTTTGGTTCTGGAGTCAATTGGCGATTCAATCAGCGGGCGGCCGGGTGATCGGCCTGAATCCGGCGCTTTCGGCCGCGGCGCTCAAGCCGTATCTTGAGGTCTCCCGGCCCAAATTGGTCCTTGCCCGAGACCAAGAGCAAGTCGATAAGCTCCTCGAAATCGAGAAGGATATCCCGTACGTTCAGAAGATCCTCTATTGGGATGAGAAGGGTCTGCGTCACTATCAGAATCCCCGGCTGTTGAGCCTCTCAGAGGCGATCAAGAAGGGCCATGACGGCCGCGGCACCCGCCCCGGCACCCTCGAAGAGCACATATCCCGAACCAAAGCCGATGCCACGGCATTGATCATGTACCGTTCAGAGAAAGAGGGGACCCCGGAGGAGGTGCCCGCGACGCATCGGTTCCTGATTTCGGCCGCTGAAACGATCATCGCTCAGAACCCGGTGGGCTCCAATCACGAGTATGTATCGCTCGTCTATCCCGGATGGCTGTTCGAGCAGGTGCTGGGATACTGTATCTCCCTGATCACCGGTCAGCGGCTGAATTTCGCGGAGGGTGTGGAGACGGCGTTTTCGGATTTCCGGGAGATCTCGCCCCATAGCATGACCTATCCGGCTCACCTGTGGGAGAGTCTGGCGGCGGCGATCGAGATGAACATGGCCCGCAGCTCCAAGATGGAGCAAGCGCTCTTCCGGCGGTGTCTTTCCCTGAATAAGAAGCTCCACGAAGGGGGCACGGCCCGTAAGCTATCTATTCGGGAAGGAATTCTGGCCCTCGTTCTGGAGTTCATTTTGCTCCGTTGCCTCAGGGATAAGCACGGGTTGAATCGAATCCGGGTGGCCTACTCCGCAGGGGGATCACCCAAGAAGGAAACCGTTGAGTTCCTTCAAGCCCTCGGAGTGAATCTGAAGGTGATCAAGGGATTCGTGGATTCGGGCATTACCCTGAGCGAGCCGAACGGCGCCGGCTAGCTTCAGAAAGGGATCATTCAGTCAAGGGGCCTGACGCACATGGAACAGATGGACCAGGAAAAATACATCATCAGGAGGCTGGCCGCGCTTCCGGGAGCAAGCATCCGCATTGTGCTGGAAAGGCTCCGCAACCGATCCTTCCTGATCCCGTTTTCCCTGATCATGGCGGCTGTGATCATCGCCGCCCTCTACATCACCCTGGCGCTCTCCGATTCCAGCATCGAGAAGGCGGTCCGCACCATCGTCACGGGGCTGATCTGGGGGGGGGTGTATTCGCTGGCCGCGCTGGGCATCGTGGTGGTGTACAAATCAACGCGAATCTTCAATATGGCGCATGGCGGCATTCTGCTGTTTCTGACTTATTTTGCATGGTGGTTGATGTCCCCCTATGATCTCCCCCCATGGGCCGCGCTCCCCATCCTGATCTTGGCCGCCGCCGCATTCGGCTTGGGGCTGCACTGGCTGTTCTTCAAGGGCATGATCGGCCATGATGAACTGAAAACCTTTCTGGCTACATTGATGCTGGGGTTCACCGTCCTTCACGGTCTCACCGTGCTGGTCTTCGAGGGGAAGCAGAAGTACATGCCGGACTTCATCCCCGAGCCCGGTTTCATCGAGCAAGGCCGGATCAATGTGATCGGGAGTTTCAACCTCAACTGGGAGCTCCTCGTCTCATTCATCGTGGCTACCTGTCTGTTCCTCATCTTTGTCTTCTATTTCCGGTTCACCAAGAGCGGACTGGCGATGCGGTGCGTCTCGGAGGACAACGTGATCAGCCAGAGCTTGGGGATCAACGTGAAACAGATCTATGCCATCGCATGGATTGTGGGGTGCATCACTGCGGCAGTGGGGGGCATTCTCGTATCACGGTATACCGCCGTTTACAGCGATGCCGGGGGCATGGGCACATACGTTTTGGTCCGCGCCCTCCCCATCGTGCTCCTAGGGGGTCTCGATAGCATCGCCGGCGCCTTCACGGCGGCACTGCTGATCGGCCTGACCGAGCAACTTTGCTCATCTTATGTCAATCCCCATGTGGATCAGTTCAGCTCGGTTCTCCCGTACGTTTTGATGGTATCCGTAATGATCATCAGGCCCCAGGGTCTGTTCGGGACTCGAGGGATTAAAAGGATTTGACCATGCTACCAGGCGGAGTCTTCAGCGAAAAGTATTCCTCGGAACTGGCCTTCGTCCGAACCCACACGCAGTGGTTCTGGCTGGCGATCGTCCTCATTGTTTACCTCGTCTTCATCCCGTGGGTGGCTACGCCCTACTGGCTGGCGCAATTCACCCATCTTTCGATCACAGCGATCATCGTTCTGGGGCTGCATATTCTGTTCGGGCTGTGCGGTTTGATCTCGATCGGGCAAGCGGCCTTTCAGGCCGCTGGAGCCTACACACTGGCCATTCTGGCAAGCCGCTATGATGTGAACGGCTGGCTTTGTCTCCCGGCGTGCATCTTGGCCGGCGGGATCTGGGGAATGCTTTTCGGTCTGCCTGCGCTGCGGTTGAAAGGCTTCTATCTGGCCATCGCCACACTGGCCTCGTTCGAGATCACGATGTGGATTATCCGCTACCGGTCATGGGATGATGTGACGGGCGGCTTTACCGGTATCTCGCTCTCGAAGCATCCGCTCACCCTGGGCGGAATCGACTTCTCTCAAGATACGAACATGTACCTTCTCGCGGCGGTGATGGTGGTCATCGCCTCTTTCATCACCCTGAACATCCAGCGGTCCAATACAGGCCGGATCTTCGTGGCTATCCGGGATAATGAGCTGGCCGCCGAGGTCAGCGGCATCGGCATCTACCGCAACAAGCTTCTGGCTTATTTCATCGGGTGTTCCTTCGCCGGTCTGGCCGGCTGGCTCTACGGCTATTCACAGCAACTCGTCAATCCCAGCCAGTACAACTTCGCGGATTCCATATTCTACCTCGGCATGATCATCATCGGCGGAAGGGGACGGATCTTGGGGGTATACCTCGGCGTGTTCTTCATCGGTTTCATGGAAATCCTGAACAATGACTATGTCACGCCGTGGTTTGTGGACCACTTGCCCGAGCGATGGTCCAATCCGGCCCACGTTGCTTTCAAGCTGGTCCTCGGGGGATTGGGCATGGTCCTTTTCCTGAAGTATGTCCCCAGTGGACTGGCGGGCCAGTGGCAACAGATCAAGCTCTGGTACCGGAGTCGGCCATACTCCTTCTGGCGCGAGTGAGGTGCAATGTTCACGGGGGCCGGTCTCTGGATCTTTTAAGGGGAGAATGGGTTCTCCGTGTGAAATGCCCCGGAGTGGGGTGGATCTTTTCCCCGCGAAGCAAGAGGGTACCTCTCGATGAAAGGGAACCAGCGGAACAAGCTGGATGATCTGGATCTCAAGCTCATCAAAGAGCTGGAAATTGACGGTCGGCAGACGAACACCGATCTGGCCAAGAAGATCGGTACCAGCAAGGCAACGGCCCGCCGGAAGCTCCGTCGGCTTCTCGATGAGAACATCATCCGGGTGGTGGCGGTGGCGAATCCCCCCGCGCTGGGATACAAGACCGTGGCCACCATGGGGATCAACGTCCGGCCGGGGGAAGTGGACGCCGTGGCCGATAGGCTGGCGGCTTACACGAATGTTCACTTCGTGATCATCAGTACCGGCCGTTACGATATCATCGCGTGGGTGATGTTTCGGGAAGCCGAGGACCTCTCCAATTTCCTCCGGAAAGAACTGGGCAAGATACCGGGGCTCACCAGTGTGGAGACGATGGTCAACCTTAAGATCATCAAGGCCTCCTTCAGCTATCTTTCCGGGGAAGACTATCACGATCAGGGAAGCGGCTAGCGTTAGCGTGCCCGTGAGCCGCGCTCGTTGCAGCGGGATGGATATTTCGCATGTCTGACCGACCTGAGATGCCCCCACCCCCCAAAGTCCCCCCGCCCAATCTCGCATCCGCCCCACCTCAAGGCCTGCCCAACAAGTGGCAAATCCTTATCGCCGTGATGCTCGGAAGCATCATGGGGCCCCTTGATGGGAGCATCGTCAACACGGTGCTCCCGGATATCACCGAGCACTTCAAAGCGGATATCGCCCTCATGCAGTGGGTCCCAACCGTCTATCTCCTCACCATCAGTTGCCTGATCTTGCTCTACGGCCGGCTCGGCGATATGGTCGGCTACAAGCGCGTATTTCTCTCGGGGCTGGGCGCCTTCATCGTCACTTCGGTCTTCTGCGGGGTCTCGCAGAACGTTTGGATGTTGATCACCTTCCGGGCATTTCAGGGGCTTGCCGCCGGCATGATGATGTCCGTGGGGTACGCCATCGTGACCTCGGCGTTTCCGCCCCGCGAGCGGGGAAAGGCGATGGGCATCTATGCCATCTCGATCGCCGCCGGCCTTGGATTGGGGCCGACGCTCGGCGGAGTGATCGCCGATGACCTCAGTTGGCGATACATCTTCTTCATCAACATCCCCATCGGCATTGCGGCTCTATCCCTCGGAAGCCGGGTGATCCCCCACGGGGGACGAAAACCGGGGCAGTATCTCGATTGGCCGGGGGCGATCACGGCTCTCGTCTTTCTCTTCAGTTTGCTCCTTTATGCCAATCGAGGCGAAGACTGGGGATGGCTCTCGATGCGCGGCATCGTTCTTCTGGTGAGCACCGCCGTGTTTGGGGTTGCGTTCTTTGCGATCGAGCGAAAGGCCCGCCAACCGATGCTGAATCTCGACCTTTTCCGGAACCGGGTCTTTGCTCTGGCCAATCTGAGCGCGCTCCTCAGCTTCATGGCGCTCTATGCGATGATTTTTCTCACGCCGTTCTTCCTGGCCTTTGTGCTGGACTACAGCATCCTGAAGGTGGGCCTGGTGATGATCGCTTCGCCCATGGCCACGCTGGTGGTGGCACCGGCCAGCGGAGCGCTATCGGACCGGATCGGATCGAAATGGCTCACCACCGCGGGGATGCTCGTTGCGGCAACGGCCCTGTTCCTCCTCGCTCAGTTGAACAGCTCATCGGATGCGTGGGATGTGATATGGCGGCTGGCGGTGCTGGGAACGGGCACAGGGATGTTCCAGAGTCCCAACAATAGCACCGTCATGGGCTCTGTCCCCCCGATGTATCTGGGCATCTCCTCCGGCATACTGGCCGCCATGCGCAATGTGGGTATGGTGCTGGGGCTGGCGGTCGGGGGGGGCGTTCTCTACAACATCGCTCCGGTCACGCAGACCATGCGCCCCGGGGCCTTCGGACCTTCTGAGATCGAGGAATTTCTGGATGGCCTCCACTGGGCATACATCGCCGGGGCGACGCTGGCGCTTGCTTCCGCGGCCACCTCTTTCTTGGGCGGGGGAAGGCCGGGACGACACTCCCCCAAAGACAGCGGTTGAAGTAGCGCATGCCACCAAGACGCCTCTCTCGGGGATTGGGGATGCCCCAAGAAAAGCTTCGGGGCGGGATCGGAGAAGCCGGATCGTTCATGGGGGAATTCCGGGGCAAGGCCCCAGTGACGTGATCAAGCGCATTCACCCCGAGGGTGAAGGCTCCAAAGCGGAATCGCCCTTTTCGGGATTCCCTTCCCCGGCTAGCCCGGCAAGAGCCCGCCGGATGATCATCACCGGATGAATGACCGCAAGGCCGGCGCCATGAGCGATCTGAGACCGGCAGCCGGGGCACTCGGAGATCACTAGATCCGGCCGGAGCTCCCCCAGAGCCTTGAACAGCGCCTCCCCGATCTCCATGGACATCCGGTAATTTCGGCGCTTCATCCCGAACGTTCCCCCCATCCCGCAGCAACCGCGATCGACGTGGGTCACTTGAAGATCCGGGACCGATCTCAGCAGAGCAAGCCGCTTCTCGATCCGATCCCCTCCCCGCCCCCGAAGATGGCAGGGGGCATGGTAAGCCACCGAAAGCTTCACCGCCCGAAACGGCGGCATCTCCTTCCGTTCCCAAAGGCGGACAAGATACGCCATGACGTCGTATGTGCGCCCGGCCAGAGCTTCGGCCTCTCGGGTACGGAGCAACCGGGGATAATCGTGTTCGAGCGCTGCGGCACAAGTGGAACACGCCGTCACCACATCGTCCCCCCAAGCCCCGAGCGACCGCACGTTGAACTCCGCGTTCTTTCTGAACGCCTTCCCGTCGCCGGAGGCCCATTGGGCCATCGCACAGCAACGCTGCTCCGGAAAGCGGACGCGGATGCCGAGTCGCTCCAGTACTTCCACCACCGCCTTCCCGATCTCGGGCTCGCTATAGTTGGTGGTGCAACCCACAAAATACGCGACCTCATTCGCCATCACGGCGCCTCCTTGAAGCCCCCCCGGAACGGGAATGGAACCATCTTGCAAACGTCTCTTGACGGGCTTTCGGAGGCCGGCGTTCCTTCGCGATGCCCATCGTCTTCTCACCCAACCATCGGAAAGCCCCGCTGCCGCTCAGGGGATTGTACCCAGCCGAGAGCGCACTGGCCCGCCTCAGCAGTGCTTCGGGATTCCCCAGTAGATAGTCGGAAAGCCCCCCCGGAAGCTTCAGCCCCGCTTTCCCGCTTGCTTCCCGGATCAGATCCGGGAGCTCGATGCCCACCGGGCAAACGCCCTCGCACCTCCGGCACTGTAGGCACGCTCTGGACGGCGTATCCATCCGAAGCACCCGAGCGTAGAGGTATTCTTTGGGGCTCCGCCGGGCATCGCCCCTTCGCGCTTCGATCTCCCCGACGGGACATGCCCGCGCGCAGGCCCGGCAATCGATGCAAAGCAGAAGATCCCGGTATCGTCCGGAGAGGAGCCGCCGTCTGCCATTATCGAGAAGGATGAGATGCACCTTCCGCCCGCTCGACCCCGGGGGCACGGCGAACGGCAACTTCTCGAAGGATTCGTCGGTTGGTTCCCGGTATCGAAGGTCCAGCAACAGCGCCCCCCAGCCGTACAGGGCCATGCACCGGGCCTGAAAGACGGCGCTCTGTCGGTCGGGAACGATCTTTTCGATCCCGATCACCACCACGATCTCTCTGGCCTCGGCGAAGATCTCGGAGATGTTGTGCCCGTGCTGCATGAGCACGATGGCCCCATCGCTTGCGGATGCGGCATTGACCCCTAGCACGCCGACGATCTCTTTCGTCCCCCGCCTCTCGATGCTGTGCCGCCGCACTTCCGTGAGAGCATCGGTTACGTGAAAGGCCTCGTGGTGGAGCGCCAAGGGGATATCCGGCAATTGCCATGCTTCGGTGAACCGGTTTTCGAAGGCGGGGAACTGTTCGTAATACGGTTCTATGATCCGGAACCCCGCCGCCCGGAGCGGGGGAACGAGTTCGCCGCGCACCACCGAAGACTTGTTGATGGCGATGCGCCGGGTCGGGCCGCTCACCGCCGCGATGGCCCGGACCGCCTCCCGGGCATCTTCGGCGACGGTGAGCTCCACCTCCCGGTCCCCGGACCATACCGCAAGGGCCCGCTCGGTGAGCTCCGCTTGCCGGGCGAGGGCTTCACTTCGCATCATCCGGAGCCGCTGTTCGATCCCCTCCGGATCCGGGGGCGTAACGGACCTCGGCTCCCGCAGGATGCCGGCATAGCCCCTTCGCTTCTCGATGGCATCGGTCTCCATCGCCAGAACGGATGGCATTTAGACTCTCCGTCGGGTCAGGCCTGTGCCTTTCAGGGATGCTCCTCTCTCCGGATACGGTCGAGCTCTGAGAGGGTATCCATTACTCGAGGGAGAGTACGGAAATCCTCGAGCCGGAAGCGGGCCTTGCGCCGCCAGTTCGGTCGCTCCTCCCCCGTTCCGGGGATATTCTGCGGCTCGGTCTCTCCCCAGAGATCTTCAAGGTTCACGATCACCACCGGAGAAGCGCTCGATCCCAGAAAGCGGAGAACGGCGCGCAGAACCTCCTCCGGGGCCGGCGGCTGCCGGCCTTTCAGTAATCCGCGCCGCTGCAAGTAGGCTGCGAGGGATTGCTTGATCCGGCGCCGCTCCACTCGGGCCGCGCGGAACATCTCCTCTGAGGGGAACAAACCCAACCGCCGCCGTTGCTCGATATCCCGCCCCTGCCAGTACAGCTTGAAAGGCGGCATATCGTGGGTATTGACGGAGGCGATAGTCCCCTTCGGCGGCACCTTCGCCCTTTCCGGACAAGAATCGAGCTCGTACTGGAGGACATAGGAGCGGTACACTCCATGCCGTCTCATCGCCGGGCGCACCTCCGGCGGCACGGTTCCAAGGTCTTCTCCCATCACCAGCGCCCGATGCCGGAAGGCTTCGAGGCTGAGAACGGCGTAGAGCTCCTCGGCCGGATACCGCACGTATGCGCCTTGCGCCGCATCCACTCCCTCCGGGATCACCCAGAGGCGATGGAATCCCATCATGTGATCCAGACGCAAGATTCCCGCGCTCCCCAGATGATGCCGCAAGCAACCGATGAAATACGCATAGCCGCTCTCGCGGAGGCCTTCCGGGTGAAGGGGTGGGGTCCCCCACTTTTGACCTTGAGGGAAGACGGCATCCGGCGGCGCGCCGGACGATGCCCCTTGAATGAAGGCCCTTCGATACCGCCAGACATCGTAGCCATCGGGATGGACACCGATGGGAAAATCCAGAAAGAGGGTTGCACCCCGTTTGCGCGTCATCTCGGCGATATCGGATATCTGCTCGTGGGCCAGCCACTGAGCGTAGAGATAATACCGTCGGACGTCTTCCGCACCGTCCCCGGGTTTCAGTTTCCCCTCGCGGAGCCTTGCCGGCCACGAGCGCCAAGGGATGTCGCCCCGCTTCTCCATACAGGCCCGGAATGCGGCATAATCAGCCGCCACCGGATGGGACCGAACGAAATCTTCGAAGGCAACCCTCCGATCGTCGTCCCGCTGGTTGAGGGTTTCGGCCAGAAGCCCGAGAAGGCGGCGGTTGAGAGCCATTTGCCGGCGATAGTCCACAAGGGTGCTCCGGCGGAGCTTCGAGACCGCCCCTTCGAATCCGGCCGAGGCGAGGATTTCCTGAGCCCGGGGGCAGCGGGCCATCTCAGGTGAGCGCAACACGTCCACATAGAACTCGCTCCAGAGAAGGCGGGTCACGGGAGAGTAAGGGCTCGGGCAGAAGGGCTTATCGAGAAAGGTGGGCAACAACGGAAGCATGGCCATAACCCTCCCCCCCACCCCCCCCACCCACCCCAGCATTCCCTCCCGAGCCCCCAGAACCCCCCCCCCCCACCTTTGCTTGGGATGGAGCGCATAGAGCCGGGGAAAAA
>Ga0078972_1009565_pt1 | contig 19024 bp, 18 predicted proteins | sample YelNatPaOPGAMG01_FD_67568 | JGI IMG/M metagenome (GOLD analysis project Ga0078972, IMG submission 67568) | Hot spring thermophilic microbial communities from Obsidian Pool, Yellowstone National Park, USA - OP-RAMG-01 (SPADES assembly) (version 2) | ecosystem: Environmental > Aquatic > Thermal...
CGGAGCCGTACCGCCTCCTGATAGGCGCGCAGGATAAGCTCGCGGCCGGCGAAAGCGCTCACCAGCATCAACAGCGTCGAGCGCGGCAGATGAAAATTGGTGATCATGGCATCCACCACGCGGAAGGTGAAGCCAGGGTAAATGAAGAGATTTGTCGGCCCGGTGAAGGGCACCACCGCCCCTTCCGCTCCCCGTTCGGCGGCCATTTTCCCGCCCGTCTCCAGCACCCGCACCGAGGTCGTACCCACGGCGATGATGCGCCGGCCTTCCCGCCGCGCCGCATTGATGCGCTCCGCCGTCTCCGCCGGCAGACTGCACCACTCCGTATGAATGCGGTGCTGTTCGACCTCTTCTTCCTGCACCGGCCGGAAGGTGTCCAGGCCGATATGCAGGGTGACGAAGACGAACTCGGCGCCCAGAACGCGCACCTGCTCCATCAGCTCCGGGGTGAAATGCAGGCCGGCGGTAGGTGCCGCCACGGAACCATCCACCCTGGCGTACACGGTCTGGTAGCGCTCGCGATCCTCCAGCGGCACATGGATATATGGAGGAAGGGGGATATTGCCGATCCGCTCCAGCCAGGGTTCCACCGGCTCCTCGAATTCCAGGAGCCGACTGCCGCTTTCCGTCACCTCCAGCACGCGACAGGCCGGCGCCTTCACCCCCGTCTGCTCGTCCAGGGCGATCACCGTGCCGGGCAGGATGCGCTTCCCTCGCGTCAGCGCCTCCCACACCCGCTCGCCCCGCTTGGCCAGGAGCAGTACCTCCACCCGGCCGCCCGTCGGCACCTTGCGCCCATACATGCGGGCGGGAATGACCCGGCTGTCGTTCGCCACCAGGACATCCCCCGGCCGCAGGTACTCGAGGATCTCATAAAAATAGCGATGGGTGATGGCGCCGGTCGCCCGCTCCACCACCATCAGCCGGGAGGCATGGCGCGGCGTGACCGGCGTCTGGGCGATCAGTTCCGGGGGCAGTTCGTAGTCAAAATCCGACGTCTTCATCACAGGTGTTCGAGCATCTCCAGCGCTTCTTCGAAATAGGCGTGCAGATCGGCGGCCTCCAGGCGGGCCGGCGCGTAGGTCTCACACGCCTCCCCCTGATAGCGCTCCCACTCGCTGTAGATACAGCCGCAGTACTGCTGGCGATAAAGGTTATAGAGTCGGGTGAGCCGGCCGCGCTCCGCCCATCCCCGGCGAAAATCCTCGAAATAAAAACGCACGCCCTCCCGCTCGGCCAGATGTTCGCCGATCCGCCGGATCAGCTCCTGCTCCTGATAGGGGCTGATAAGCAGAGTGGTGGTGAAGGCGTCGAATCCGCCGGCCCGGGCCTGGTCGGCGGCCGCCTGCAGACGCAGCGCATAACAGATGGCACAGCGCCGCCGGAACCTCTCCCGGCCGGCTACCAGGCGCAGGAAGGCCGGCATCTCATACCCGGGCTGCCAGAGCATCGGCAGTTCCACCTGCTCGGCGAAGCCCGCCAGGCTCTCGCGCCGGCGCTCATGCTCCTGCCAGGGATGGATGTTGGGATTGTACCAGAAGCCAGTGACCTGGAATCCCAGCTCGCGCAGCCGGCCCACCGTATACGTGGCGCACGGGCCACAGCAAATATGCAGGAGCACCCGCTGGCCGGCGTAATTCGACCCCTCCTCGGCTTTGGCTGGGCGGACGGGCAGTTCCACGGCGCGCATCAGCTCGATGGCCGGCGGCTGATCCTCCCGCCAGCGCGCCCGCCCCTCGGACACCAGCCGCTGGGCCTTCGTCAGGGAACAGGGCGATAGCTCCCACCCTCGCTCGTCGAATACGCGCACCCGTGCCTCGGTCATGGCTTCGCCTCAGAGCAGTGCCGGCTGTTCCGGCCCCTCGGGATAGGCGATGCCCAGGTGCTCATACGCCAGGCGGGTGGCCACACGGCCGCGCGGCGTGCGCATCAGGAACCCCAACTGCAGGAGATACGGCTCGTAGACATCCATAATGGTATCGGGTTCCTCGGAAATGGCCGCCGCCAGGGTTTCCAACCCCACCGGCCCGCCGGCGAACTTCTCGATGATGACCCGCAGGAGCCGGCGGTCCATCTCGTCCAGGCCCAGCTCATCCACATCCAGCAGGGACAGCGCCTCGCGGGCGATCTCCAGGGTGATGGTGCCGTCGCCGCGCACGGTGGCGTAATCGCGGATGCGGCGCAGGAGCCGGTTGGCGACGCGCGGCGTGCCGCGCGAGCGCCGGGCGATCTCATGGGCGCCGGCGTCATCCAGGGCGATCTGGAGGAGCCTGGCGGAGCGCCGCACGATGGCCTCCAACGCCGGCACATCGTAAAAATCGAGCCGATAGACCTGGCCGAAGCGTGCCCGCAGGGGCGAAGTGACCAGCGCCAGCCGCGTGGTCGCGCCGATGACGGTGAAGCGCGGGAGCTTCAGACGGATGCTGCGGGCGCTCGGCCCCTTGCCGATGACGATATCGAGGGCGAAGTCCTCCATGGCGGGATAGAGCACCTCTTCCACTGCCCGGCTGAGGCGGTGAATCTCGTCAATGAAGAGCACATCCCCCTGCTGGAGATTGGTGATGATGGCGGCCAGGTCGCCGGCGCGCTCAATGGCCGGCCCGGAGGTCGTCTTGATGGACACCCCCATCTCGTTGGCGATGATGTACGCCAGGGTGGTCTTGCCCAGCCCCGGCGGGCCGTAGAGCAGGATGTGGTCCAGCGGCTCATGCCGCGCCTGGGCCGCCTGAATGCAGATGCGCAGGCTCTCCTTGACCCGCTCCTGGCCAATATACTCGTCCAGATAGCGCGGGCGCAGGGGAAAGCTGGCAACCTGCTTATCTTCCTCCCGCCGCTTCGGCGAGACAATGCGCTCTTCCTCTGGCATCTTCATCCCTTCAGGTCTGGCCGGCGTGCCGACCCAGCGTTCCTGTTGATTTGCAGTACAAATTATACCAGAGTCCAGGCAATTCCAGAAACGGGAACCACCGCACGGAGGGCATCAAGGAGGGCGTCACCGAAGCAAGGGAGGAACGCAGGCGGTGTCATGTCGCTGATTATGTCACGCGCGGCACGCGCGCCAGGATCTGCGACACCACTTCGTAATTGATGGTACCCAGCCGGCGAGCCACTTCGTCAACGGTAATTTCCTCGGAACCCTGCCGGCCGATGAGCACCACCTCATCCCCCTGGCGGACGTCCGGGATATGGCTGACGTTGATCATGGTCTGATCCATGCACACCCGCCCAACGATGGGCGCCCGCCGGCCCTTGACCAGCACCTCCCCCCAATGCGCCGGCCCCCTGCGGAAGCCGTCCGCATAGCCCACCGGGATGACGGCGATGCGCTCATAGCCGCTGGTGCGGTAGGTGTTGCCGTAGCTGACATAGCTCCCCGGCGGCAGTTCCTTGACCTGGGCGATCTGGGTCTTGAAGGAGAGCGCCGGCCGAAAACCCGGCGGAAGCGGCGTCTCCGCCGAAGGAGCCAACCCATACAGCGCGATGCCCACCCGCACCATATTGCAGTGGCTCTCCGGCACCGTGAGGGTCGCCGGCGAATTGGCGGCATGCACCAACGGGAAGCGAAAGCCCCGCGCCTCCAGCTCCGCCAGCACCTGGCGGAACAGGGCAATCTGGCGATAAGTATAGCTTTTATCCGCGGCATCGGCGGTGGAAAAGTGAGTGAAAATCCCCTCCAGCACCAGCCCAGGCAGACCGCTGAGAAACTCCACAAAAGGCACCACCTCATGCGGCAGGAGCCCCAGCCGGCCCATGCCTGTGTCCACCTTGACGTGCACGGTCGCCGTCCGATTCAGCTCCTGCGCCGCCCGGCTGAAAGCGCGCGCCACGTCCTCAGAAAAGAGGGTAACGGCGGTGTTGGTCAGGATGGCCTCGCGCGCCTGCCAGGCCGGCGTATAGCCCAGCACCAGGATAGGTGCTTCGATGCCGGCCTCCCGCAGGACCTGCGCCTCGCCCAGACAGGCCACCCCCAGGTAGCTGACGCCGTGATTCAGGACCGTGCGCGCCACCCGCACCGCGCCGTGGCCGTAGGCATCGGCCTTGAGCACCGCCATGATGCGCACCGCCGGCCCCACGATCTCAGCGATGCGCTGTACATTGTTGGCGATGGCGTTCAGGTCAATCTCCACCCAGGTCGGCCGGCCCGGCCGCACCAGTCGGATGGACTGCCAGGCGCGGTTCTGGCGCACCAGCTTCGCCGGCGCCTCCTCCGGCCGCGCCATCAGCTCCCGCACCACATTCTCCAGCCGCGCTTCGATGCCCCCCTTCAGGAGCACTGCATCGCCGGCGCGGAGGATGCGCCGCAAATGGGCGATGATCTCCGCATCCGTGTTGCCCACGAAGATGGCCTGTGCGGGCAGGCCGGCCTCCTCCGCCGCCACAGCGATGGGTCGGGTGCGCTCATCCTTGATGATGAGATAATCCAGCACCTCGGCCGCGCGCCGGCCCACCTGCCGATGGGCTTCCTCCTCGAAATCGCCCAGCTCATTCATATACCCCAGCACAGCCAGCCGGCGCCCGGCCGGCAGGGCGGCCAATGTGTCCAGCGCGGCCAGCGTCGAGGCCGGCGTGGCATTGTAGGTGTCGTCCAGCAGACGGGTATCCTGCACCCCCTCCAGCGGACGCAGGCGACCCTCCACCGGCTCCATGGAGGCCAGGGCGTCGAGCGCCTCATCGGGGGGAATTCCGTAGGTGATCGCCACCGCCACCGCCGCCGCGGCGATATAGGCACTGTGCCGGCCCAAGAGCTTTAGCCGACCCTCGAACTCCTGTCCCCGATACCGCAGGACCAGCCTGGAGCCATCCCAATCGCTCTCCCAATGACACACCTGTACATCTGCGGAGGGATCAAAGCCGAAGGTGAGCACCCGCGCCCGGGTCCAGCCGGCCATGGCGCGCACGCGTCCATCGTCGGCGTTCAGGATGGCCCAGCCATCGGCCGGCAGTGCCCGCACTAACTGCCCCTTCTCCTGGGCAATGTTCTCCAGGGAGCCAAAGGTGGACAGGTGGGCCGCGTTGACCGCCGTCACCACTCCGATCCGCGGGCGCGTGATCTCCGCCAGCAGGCGGATCTCATCAAAGGCGTCGCAGGCCATCTCCAGCACCGCGATGCGGTGCGCCGGCTCCAGCCGGCCCAGGGCGATGGGCAGGCCGTAGCGGCCGTTGTAATTGGCATAATTGCGGAAGACCGGATAGCGCCGGCCCAAGACCCAGGCGATAGCCTCCTTGGTGCTGGTTTTGCCGGTGGAGCCGGTGATGCCCACCACCTCCGTGCCGTAGTGCCGCAGGATATAGCCGGCCCAGTCCAGCAGGGCCTGCTGTGTGTCCGAGACCTGGATGACGGTCACCGGACGAGGCAGTTCCGACGGCGGACGCTCGCAGAGGACCCCGCCGGCGCCGGCCCGCACTGCTTCGGGGATGTAATCATGGCCGTCGCCGGTGGCCGTCTTCACCGCCAGAAACAGCTCGCCCGGGTTCAGCAGGCGGGAATCATAACAGAAATCGGGGAAGACCCGTTCCGCCGCCGGCCCCACCAGCCTGCCGTTGGTGGCCGCCAGGAGATGCTCCAGCGAGATCATGGCACCATGTTCCCCCACGGCTCAGGGCAGGTCATGCCAGCCTTCCTCGACATTGGCGCGGATCCAGTCCAGATACTCCGCCAGGCCGCCATCCATGGGCAGGATGATGGCCTCGGGAAGCTCGTAGCTGTGCAGTTGGCGGAGCCGGCGGATGAGCGCCTCGGCCAGGGAACGCCGTGTCTTTATCACCATCATCCATTCCTCCGCCCATTCGATCTGTCCCTGCCAGCGGTAGACCGAGCGCACGCGCGGCACAATGTTCACGCAGGCGGCCAAGAATTCTTGTACCAGGGCGCCGGCAATGCGCTCCGCCTCCTCCTGGGAGCCGGCATTGGACAGCACCACCACATAATCACCGCTCATGGCTTTCGTCCTCCATCCGTTCCTGCTCATCCAGCCAGCGCTCGGTGCCGATGGCGGCGCGCCGGCGCAACGCCTGCACCCGCCGCTCCACCGCCGCCGGCTCCGCGCTGGAAAGGAACAGGGGACAGGGAAAATCGGGGCACAGCCCACAGTGTTCCAGGCCGTGCTCCACGACCGCGCAGAAGAAGATGCGGCATTCCTCGCCGGCCGGCGTGAGGCCCAGTTGATAGGCGCACCCCCGGCAGGTGCCGGCAGAGACCGGCCCACAGCTTCCGCAGTACTCGCCGCAGGCCGCCGCGAACCGCCGGCGCCAGATATCGGCCTCGGACATGGCTTCCACCTACTTTCGCTCTGCCAATGCCTCGCGCACTGCCAACAGGCACTCAAAGGCCTGGGCTGTCAGCCCCTGCTCCCCCAGGGCAATATTCTTGCGCGCTCCATGATAATCGGAACCGCCGGTGACCGCCAGCCCCAGGGATTCTGCCAGCGCCGTAAAGCGGCCGATCATCGCGTCCAGCATATCGCCCTTGCCGCAGAAAGGACGGTTCTTGTCATACGGGTACGGGCCTTCCAGGCCGGCCAGTCCCAGCGCCACAGCCGACCGGATGAAGCCCTCGATATCCGGCACGCTGGTATAGGCGCCCGGATGGGCCAGCACGGGCATGCCGCCGGCTTCCCGGATGACCCGAATGCCTTCCTCCAGGCTGAGTTGGTAGGAACGCTCCACGTATGCCTTCCCACCCTCGGAAATATACTCGCGGAAGAGCACCTCCGGCCCAGGGATGCGGCCGGGATTCCGCCGCATGACAACCTGCGCGATATGCATGCGGCCCGGCACGCCCTGGCCGGCCAGCGCCAAGACTTCCTCTTCCGGCACGTCGAAACCGAGTTTCTGCAGGTTGCGCACAATGGCCAGCTTCTGTTCGACCCGCGCGGCCATCATGCGCTGAATGGTCGCCTTCAGTGCCGGATGGTCCGGGTCGATGAAATAGCCCAGCAGATGCATCTCCACCGCGCCGTGCGCCGGGTCGTTGGCCAGGCTGAGTTCGACGCCGGCGACGACCTGGACACCCAGGCGCCGGCCGGCCTCCAGCGCTTCCGGCACGCCGGATACGCTGTCATGGTCTGTGATGCCCACGGCCAGCATGCCGGCGGCCTTTGCCTTCGCTACCAGCTCCGCCGGCGCGTCGGTACCGTCGGAGGCATTGGTATGCACATGCAGGTCGACCGGGTATCGGGCCGGCGAGTCCGTTGAAGTGGACATGTCCATGCTCTTCCCCCTTCAGATATCCGGTGCCATTATACCCGCGCCCCGCCCTGGGACAAGTCAGCAAACGGGCAGATGAATTACCGCAAATCGCCGCGATTTGGGCTTGATTAACGCTGTATCCCATGTTATACTATTATCAGAACTTGAACATCTGATTGCATGGAGAATGCCCATGCCCGGCAGACGGCAAGCACCAAAAAGCGGTGACGAATTAAAGCAAAAAGTCGTCGCATTAGCTGAAAAACTGGGTTTGAAAGTAGAGACAGAGGTTTATGCCGCTCGCAGACTCTGGGGCCAACGGCGCTATATTGATGTCGTCTTAACCCATGAGCCGTCGGGGAAAAAGCTGGGCATTGAATGCAAGTTTCAAGCGACATCTGGCACGGCGGAAGAGAAGATACCAGCTACGATTCAGGATATTCAGTACTGGCCGATACCGGGGATTGTGGTGATCGAGGGTGAGGGATTCTCTGCCAATATGCAGGGATATTTGCTCTCAACGGGGAAAGTAGTTTGGTTTGAAGACCTGGAAGCCTGGTTGCGGCTGTACTTTGGGTTATAGGGATGCCTATGGCCTCTCGACCTGTTCCGAGACCCTTTCTGAAGTGGGCCGGCGGGAAAACCCAACTCCTGGATGAGCTGCTGGCCCGCATGCCTGCGCATTTCAATACTTATTACGAGCCTTTCGTTGGTAGCGGCGCGCTCTTTTTCGCCCTTTGCAGACTGGGGCGCATTCGCCGCGCTTACCTCTCTGACATTAACGCTGAATTAATCGATACTTACCTTGCCCTGCGAGATCATGTGCAAGAGGTCATCCATCTCTTGTCCCAATTCCCATACTCGAAAGAATTCTATTATACACTGCGCGCTCTCGATCCCAATACGTTGCCGTTGCCTTTCAGAGCCGCTCGCATGATCTATCTCAACAAGACTGGCTACAATGGGCTTTATCGTGTCAATCGCCAGGGTCAGTTTAATGTGCCGTTTGGACGATACAAAGACCCTAAATATTTCGAACGAGATAATCTTCTGGCTGTGTCGGAAGCCCTACAAAACGTGGATATCGTTTGTGCGCCCTTCCAGAAAGTACTTGAGCATGCTTCAGCAGGCGATTGGGTATATTTTGACCCACCATATGTCCCACTTTCGGAGACAGCCAACTTCACCTCCTACCATCGCAATGGCTTCTCAATAGCTGATCAAATTGCGCTTCGGGATGTCTGTTTGCTCTTAACCCAGCGAGGTACTTTGTTCATGGTATCAAACTCGGACACGGAGACCGTGCGCCATCTCTACGAGTTTCCGGGTTTTTATATCCATGAGGTCCTGGCTTCCCGCTCCATCAACTGCGCGGGGAACCGCCGCGGGAAAATCACTGAATTGATCATTACGAACTATCCTTCATCCTCCCATGCGCAACTGCCTCTCGCTCTGGTCAATACTGCAGAGAGCCCTTTGGCCAACCAATAGCTCGTGATCCCATTATGCCGGCCGTTACCCTCCTCCTTGCATACCCTATACCTGGTATCCGTATTACGCGTACTTGACAAAATGCACCTTTCGCGGTATATTTGCGAAGCAACCAGTCGAGGCCTTTGGTCAAAAGGAAGGGATTCCATGTCCCAGGAGCAGATTCTCACCCGCCTGCGCAAGGTCGAGGGGCAAGTGCGCGGCCTCCAACGCATGATCGCCGAGGGCCAGGACTGCGACGCCATCCTGACCCAGATCATGGCGGCGCGAGCGGCTCTCGACAAGATCGCGCTGTCCATCGCCTCGGAGCATCTCGACCGCTGTATGGATGCCTTCCTGCTCCAGCCGGACGGCCGCGCCAAAATCCTGCGCACCATGCAGCTTTTCCTCAAGCTCAGCCCGGCGGTAGCGGCGGAAGAAGCGCCGGCCGAGAGCGAGTCCAAGCAGGAATAACCCTTTTCTCACCCCATCATGTCTGACAGGAGCACTATGATGAGCAAACCAATCGAAGTGACCGATGCAACGTTCGAGGCCGAGGTATTGAAGGCCGACCTGCCCGTGCTGGTCGACTTTTGGGCGGCCTGGTGCGGGCCGTGCAAGATGATCGCCCCCATCGTGGAGGAGCTGGCCAAGGACTACGCCGGCAAGCTCAAGGTCTGCAAGCTCAATGTGGACGAGAACAACCAGACCGCCGCCCAGTTCGGCATCATGAGCATCCCCACCCTCATGCTCTTCAAGGGCGGCAAGCCCGTGGAACGGCTCATCGGCTATATGCCTAAGGCGAAGCTGGTGGAGAAGCTCTCCCCGCACCTCGCCGGCTGAAGCGCATCCCATTGAACTAACTCCGTGAAAGGCGCCGGGTTCGGCGCCTTTTGCGCGCCGGCAAGCCGTACAAGGTGACGGTCACCTAGGGAGGTGACCGTCACCTGCACCGCCGCACGTTTGTGCGAGGTGACAGTCACCTTGAAGGTGACTGTCACCTTGCACCGCCGCACGTTTTGCTACCCCTATTCCCCTGTGCTATACTCTCGCGGAACCTCAGAAAAGGAATGGACGGATGACGACCGCCAGTGCCTGCGGCAAGGTGATCCTGTTCGGCGAACATGCGGTGGTGTACGGCCGGCCGGCCATCGCCGTACCGGTCAGCCAGGTGCGCGCCGAGGCCGCGGTGGACCCTTTGCCGGCGGCCGGCGATGTCCTGTTGGAAACGCCCGATTTAGGGCGCAGGTACTGGCTTGCCGAGGCAGACAGCAGTGACGGTATTGCCCACCTGGTGCGCCTGGCGCTGAAGGAACTCGGGGCGCCGGCACGCGACCTGCGCATCTCCGTGCGCTCCGCACTGCCCATCGGCCGGGGCATGGGGAGCGGCGCGGCGGTCTCCACCGCCATCGTGCGAGCACTGTGCCGGCATTTCGGCGCCCACTGGCCGCCAGAAAAGGTCTCCGCGCTGGTCTTCGAGGCCGAGAAACTGTACCACGGCACCCCCAGCGGCATTGACAACACCGTCATCGCCTATGAGGCGCCGGTCTATTTCGTGAAGGGCCAGCCCCCGCAAATCATCGCTATCGGCGCGCCCCTGCCCTTGATCATTGCAGACACGGGCATTTTCAGCAGTACCCGAGAGGTAGTCGGGGCGGTGCGGGAGGCGCGCGGCCGGGAGCCGGCGCGCTACGAGGCGCTGTTCGACGCCATCGGGAAGCTGGTGGACACCGCACGCCGGCACATCGAGGATGGGAATCTCCCTGCCCTCGGCCGGCTGATGGACGAAAACCACCGCCTGCTCCAGGAGCTGGGCGTCTCCTGCCCGGCATTAGACCAGTTGGTGGAAATCGCCCGGCAGGCCGGCGCCCTGGGAGCCAAACTGAGCGGCGCCGGCCGCGGCGGCAACATCATCGCGCTGGTCACACCCGAACGCTCCGCCAGCGTGGAAAGCGCACTGCGCTCCGCCGGCGCAGCAAGCACCATTTTCACCACCGTGACTTCGCACCCCAGAGGGGAGTAACCCATATGCAACTGCGCGATTTCATCCTGCTCGCGGAACAGCGCCAATGGGTGGAACACGTGGACACGCCAGTGCCGCCGGACGAGGGCATGGCCCGGCTGATGCACCGCGCCGGCGACAAAATCCTCTTCTTCCGCTCCCGCTGGAACGGCTATCGGGTCATCGCCGGCGTCTGCGCCTCGCGGCGCTATTTTGCCCTGGCCTTCGGCATTGACGAGCGAGAGCTGTGCGCGTACCTGGTGAAGGCGCTGGAGTCGCCGGCTGACCCGCCCATCGTCACCTCCGCGCCCTGCCAGGAAGTGGTGGAGGAGGAGGTGGACCTGGAAGCTCTGCCCATCGTGCGGCACACGCCGCATGACGGCGGCCCCTACGTCACCGCCGGCATCGCCGTCATCCATGATCCGGCGCGCGGGGTCCTCAACGCCGCCTTCCACCGCCTGATGCGGCTGGACCGCCGGCGCTTCGCCGCCCGCCTGGTGGAAGGCCGGCATACCCACACCGTATGGGCGAACTCGCGGGAGGATGTTCCTGTCGCCATCTGCATCGGGGCGCCCTTGAGCGTGCAGTTGGCCGCCGCCATGTCCCCCGCCGGCGACCTCCCCGAGCTCCACATCGCCCATGCCCTGGCCCCCACCCCGTTGGTGCGCTGTCTGGGCTCGGACCTGCTGGTGCCGGCGGAATCGGAGATCATCCTGGAAGGGCGCATCACCCACGAGCTGGTGGATGAAGGGCCCTTCATTGACCTGACCGGCACCTTCGACATCGTCCGCAAACAGCCGGTGATCGAGATTGACCGCATCACCCGCCGGCGCGATCCCATCTACCAGGCGCTCCTTCCCGGCGGGCCGGAGCACCGCACGCTGATGGGTATGCCGCGCGAGCCGACGATATTTGCCGCCGTCAATGAGGTATGCGAGTGCCTCAACGTTTGGATCCCTCCCGGCGGCGCCTCGTGGCTCCATGCGGTGGTACAGATACGCAAGCGCCACCTCGAGGACGGCCGGCACGCCGGCGAAGCGGCCTTCCGCGGCCACGGCTCCCTGAAGCATGTCGTCGTGGTGGACGAGGACATCAACCCCTTTGACATGCAGGAGGTCGAATGGGCCATCGCCACCCGCGTGCAGGCCGATCGCGATATCATCATCTGGCAGGATCAGCCCTCCAGCTCGCTGGACCCCTCGGCGAAACACATCCCGGGCCAGAAGGCCCGCACGGCCAAAATGGCCGTGGATGCCACCATCCCCTGGGACGATGAGAGGGGACCGCGGCATCCCGAAGCGTTTCAGCGCTTCCGCTACGAGTGAAGGCCCTATGTCCCACGCCTCGGATGTCCGTCTGACAGAAGAAGAACGGGCTATGCTCGCCGGCGAGGCCGGGCCGGCGGTGCGCAAGGCCATGGAAATCGTGGTGGCGCTGGCCAGGATTTACGGTGCACGACATCTGGTGCCGGTGGAAAGCGTGCAGGTCGCTGGCGTCAGCTACAAAAACCTGGGTGATGCCGGCCTTCAGTTCCTCCGCGAATGGGCCGATGAGGGCGCTCGGGCGCGCGTGCCGGCCTTCCTCAACCCCGCCGGCATGGACCTCCAGCGCTGGAAGGAGCTGGGCATCCCCGAGGATTTCGCTCGTGCCCAGGCCGCGGTCATCGAGGCGTACACCCGCATGGGCATTGCGCCCTCGCTGACCTGCACGCCGTACTACATTGGCTTGCGGCCGGCCTTTGGATCCCACGTGGCCTGGAGCGAGTCCTCCGCGGTCAGCTTCGCCAATTCCGTCCTGGGCGCGCGCACCAATCGCGAGGGCGGTCCCAGCGCGCTGGCGGCGGCCATCGCCGGCCGCACCGGTGCCTACAGCCTGCATCTGGACGAGAACCGCCGCGCCACCTGTCTGATCGAGGTACGGGCACCAGTGCGCTCCATCGCCGATATCGGCGCGCTGGGCGCCCTGGCCGGCGAGCTGGTGCGCGACGGCGTGCCCTATTTCCGCGGCCTGGACCTGAGCTGGACACGCCGGCCGGAGGAAGCGCTCAAAGCCCTGGGCGCGGCCATGGCCGCCAGCGGTGCGGTCGCCCTGTACCATGTGGAAGGGGTAACCCCCGAGGCCGGCCTCCCCGAAATCCTGCCGGCGGACGTGCGCGTCCTCACTATTCACGACCTCACGGCCGGCTATCAGAAGCTCAACGGCCCGCTGGAGGAGATTGACCTGGTCAGCCTGGGATGCCCGCACGCCTCACTGGAAGAGCTGGGCGAGGTGGCGCGCTTCCTGGCCGGCAGGCATGTCCGCACGCGCTTGTGGATTACCACCGCGCGCCAGGTGCGCGAGCAGGCGGAGCGCGCCGGCATCGTGGCGCAGATCGAGGCCGCCGGCGGGCAGGTGGTGGCGGATACCTGCGTCATCGTCGCGCCGGTGGAACTGCTGGGTGTGCGCTCCCTGGCCACCAACTCCGCCAAGGCCGCCCTGTATGCCCGCAGTCATTCCGGCCTGGAAACGCGCTTCGGCACCACCGAGCAGTGCCTGGAAGCCGCCCTCACCGGACGATGGAGAGGCCCATGATGAACCCGGAACTGGTCCTGCACGGCCGCGTCATCAAAGCCGGCACCGCCGAGGGCACGGCGCTGGTCTCGCCGGCCCCCATCAGCTTCCTGGGCGGCGTGGACCCGGACAGCGGCACCATCATCGAGCCGGGGCATCCGTTGGAGGGCATGTGCGTCGCCGGCCGCATCCTGGTCTTCCCCACCGGCAAAGGGAGCACCGTCGGCTCCTATACTATCTACCGCATGGCGAAGAACGGCACGGCGCCGGCCGGCATCATCTGCGCCCAGAGCGAGACCATCGTGGCGGTTGGGGCTATCATCGCCGGCATCCCTATGGTGGACCTCATTCCCATCGAGCAGATTGCGACCGGCGACTGGGTGCGCATCGAGGACGACACGGTATACGTGCGCAAATCCAGCGAGGGGCCAGGAAAGGGATGATATTCCTCAAGCTGGGCGGCTCTCTCATCACGGATAAACGCCGGCGGGAAACGCCGCGCATGGATGTCATCCGCCGGCTGGCGCAGGAGATCGCCGCGGCCCGGCAAACCCGCCCTGACCTGCGCCTGCTGGTCGGCCACGGCAGTGGTTCCTTCGGCCATTTCGCCGGCCGCGAGTACGGCACCCGCCGCGGCATCCGCCCGGGCGAGGAAGCGCGCGGCTGGTACGGCTTCGCCGCCACCGGCGCCGCCGCCGCCCGCCTGAACCGGCTGGTCACCGATGCGCTGGTGGAGGCCGGCCTGCCGGCGGTCAGCTTCCCGCCCTCCGCCACGGCCCGCTGTCGCGCCGGCCAGCTCCAGGAACTGGCCTGGGAGCCGCTGGCGCGCGCCCTGGACGCCGGCCTCCTGCCGGTGATTCACGGCGATGTGGCCTTCGACGACCAGTGGGGCTGTACCATTGTCTCCACCGAGGAGCTGTTCGCCTACCTGACCCCCCTCCTCCGGCCGACGCGCATCCTGCTGGCCGGCACAGTGGATGGCGTCTTCACTGCCGACCCGCTTGTACACCCGCAAGCCGCTCTGCTGGCGGAGATTCATGCCTCACAACTGGATGCCCTGGAAGCGGAGCTGGGCTCATCGCATGGGGTGGATGTGACCGGCGGCATGTGGAGCAAGGTGCGCATCATGGCGGAGCTGGTGCGCCGGCACCCCGGCCTGGAGGTGCATATTTTCTCCGGCGAGCGTCCCGGCGCGTTACAGGCCTGTCTGCTGTCGCCGGCGGAATGCGCCGGCACGCGCCTGCTCTTGTAAGCTCAAGGGGCTTTCATTTATCGCGTATTTCCGCCAGATGGGCGAAGGGGCCGGCCACTGCCGCATCGAACTCCTCATAAATGGGGAACAGCCGGTCGTACACCGCCCGGGCACCCGCATCCGGGAAGACCACCTCTGGCTCCCTCAGCCACTGGTGCTTGATGGCGGAAAAATCCCGTACTTGCCTCACCGCAAAGCCGGCCAGGAAGGCGATACCCAGCGCGCCGCTGGCCTGTGGGAAATACTCCAGCGGTATATCCAGCACATCGGCGCAGATCTGCCGCCACAGCCGGCTGCGCGCCCCGCCGGCCGTCGCCACCAAGCGCGTGATGTTCGGGCGGTGCGCCGGCAGGCTCTGCCGCACGTTGTAGGCGAACGATTCCATCAGCGCGCGATAGATATGCGCCGCCGTATGTGATGGAGTGAGCCCCAGCACAGCGCCGCGAATGGTGGCATCGGGCGTCGGGGTGCGCCGGCCCAACCAGTGCGGCAGGACAATCAACCCCTCCGAGCCGGGAGGGATGCGAGCCGCCTCTTGCTCCAGCAGGACGAACGGGCTTTCGCCCAACCGCTCCGCCGCGAGGCGCTCCGCCCCGCCAAACTCCCGCAGGAACCAGTCTATCAGCCGGCTGGCCGAGAGGATGTTGGCGCCCCAATCCACAGCCGCCGTGCCGTCCGCGCTGGAGAAATGGGGGCCGCCGGCGGACTCCACCAGCGGCCGGCGGGTGATGGTCAGCAAGCCGGTGGTGCCGTAGGAGAGCATGGCATCCCCTGGCTCAATGGCCCCACAGCCGACCATCGTGGGGAAGGTGTCCCCGGAACCGGCGATGACCGGCACGCCGGCCGGCAGGCCAGTCTGTCGCTCCGCTTCCGCGGTTACCTCGCCCACCACTACGGTGGCGGGATAGAGTGGAGGCCAGACCTCCACTGGGATGCCCAACTGCTGGCAGGTCCGCGCCTCCCAGCGCCGGCCGCGCGGGTCGAAGATGCCGCCCATAATGCTGGCCGTGTCATAATCCATACTGCGCCGGCCCGTCAGGCGCAGTACCACGTAGTTATGCGCCGACAGGACCGCCGCCGTGCGGGCAAAGACCTCCGGTTCGTGCCGCTGGAGCCACAGCAGTTTGGGCACCACGGCCTCGGCGGTCAGCGACAGGCCGGCGCGCGCGTTGGCCCAGGCCAGCTCTTCCAGGGCGCGGTTATCCGAATACAGGATGGCCGGCCGGAGCGGCCGGCCATCCGCGTCGATCGGGCACAGGCAGGGCACCAGCCCGCATACCCCCACCGCGGCGATGTCCCCTGCACGATCGGGGAGTTGAGCGGTGAGCCGGCGCATGATCTCCGCCGCCGGCGCCCACCAATCCTGTTCGGCGTCCATCTCGACCCAGCCGGGCCTGGGATGGCGAGGGCCGCGCGCCAGGCTGGCGGAAGCCAGCACCGTGCCCTGTGCATCCACCAGCACACCCTTGACCCCCTGGGTCCCGATATCCACCCCCACCAGCAGTGCCGGCATCGCTATTGCCTCACCCGACCATTCTGAACCCGGCTCAGCTCATCACCATGCCGCCGTCCACCTCGATGGCCTGGCCGGTGAGATAGCGCGAATCCTCCGAGGCCAGGAAAGCGACGACGCCGGCGATCTCCCACGGCTCGGCAAACCTGCCCATCGGACAGTCCTTGGCGCGCAGGCTCAGCCATTCCTCTGGGGAAATGCCCTCCCGGGCGGCAATGGTGGCGGCGACGTACTCCACCATCTCCGTGCGGGTGTTGCCCGGGCAGACGGCGTTGGCGGTGGCGCCATAGGGAGCCAGCTCCATGGCCACGGAGCGGGTCAGACCGATCACGCCGCTTTTGGATGCGGAATACTCGGCGCTCGCCGGCCAGCTCGTCTTGCCGGCCATGGAGGAAATATTGATGATGCTCCCGGAGCGCTGTTTCATCATGATGGGCGCCACCGCCCGATTGCTGAGGAATACGCCCGTCAGGTTGACGTCAATCACCAACTGCCACTGTTTCAGGGATACCTCCGGCAGGGGTGCGCCGCGATAGATGCCGGCGGCCGCCACCAGGACATCAATGCGCCCCCAGCGCTCCATCGCTGTCTGGACAGCGCGCTCGATGTCCTCCTCGCGCGTCACATCGCAGTGCATGGCCAGGGCTTCCACGCCGTACTGCCGGCATTCCTGGGCCGCCGCCTCATTATTGGAATCGTTGACATCCAGACACAGGACGTTGGCGCCCTCCTGGGCGAACCGCAGTGCACACGCTTTGCCGATGCCGCTGCCGGCACCGGTAACCACCGCCACCTGTCCCACGAATCGCTTCATCATGACACTCCTTTGCGAGGTTTGCATGAGAGGATCACTTGCCTTCCCGCTTGAACGGCTGGCCGGAGGCCGCCGGCCAGGTCGCTTTCCCCACAAACAGCACCAGCGCCAGCAGGGTCACCAGATAGGGGAACGCCACCCAGAACTGGTATGGAATGGGTAGGTTCAGCGCCTGGATGCGCAGTTGGATGGCATCGGCCAGGCCGAACAGCAGGGTGCCCAGGAAAATGCCGAGCGGCTCCCATTTGCCGAAGATAATGGCCGTATAGGCGATGAACCCGCGGCCGGCGGACATGTTCTCCTGGAACGTGTTCAGCATCCCGATGGAGAGCAAGGCGCCGGCCAGGCCGGCCATCAAGCCGGTGAACAGCACGCTGAGATAGCGCACCCGCACCACGCTGATGCCCACCGTATCCGCGGCATGGGGATGCTCGCCCACGGAGCGAATCTTCAACCCGATGGTCGTGCGGTACAGCACGAACCAGACAATCGGCACTGAGATCAGCGCCAGGTACACCAGCGGCAGTTGGTTGAAGAGGATGTCGCCCAGGATGGGGATATCCCCCAGCAGGGGGATTTTCACCGGCTGCATGCTGGGGACGCTGACCACCTCGGTCACCACTCCCACGGCCCGGTTGGAGAAGACCAGGGCGAAGATCGTGCTGGAAAGGCCCAGGGCACCCAGGTTCAGCGCCACCGCCGAGACGACCTGATTGGCGCCTACCGAGACGCACATCACCCCGTACAAGAGGGCCAGGAACATGCCGGCCAGCATGGCAAAGGCCAATCCACCCAGCACACTGCCGGTATAATAGCTCCCCACCGCGCCGCCGATGGCTCCCATCAGCATCATCCCCTCCATGCCAAAGGTAATGATGCCGGCGCGCTCGGCCACCAGCCCGCCCATGGCCGCCAGCAGAAGCGGCGCAGTCAGCCGGATCACCGCCGCGTAAAATGCCACGGAGGTGAAGATTTCAACAAGCTGTTCAAACATGGCGCACCTCCTCACCAAGCATATCCGCCGCTGGAGCAGAGGGAGATCCCGCGGCCAGCTCTGCCTCCACGCGCTTGGCTTCCTCAATTTCCGCCTGCTTCAGCCGGCGCGGCCGGAGGTCAATCACGGTGCCGGCAATGGCAAACAGAATGGCCAGCGACTGGATGACGTAGATGATGGACACCGGCGCGCCGGAGACGATCTGCATGCGGTTGGCGCCAGCCCGCAGTGCCCCGAAGAACAGCGCGCTCAACAGCACCCCCAGCGGATTTAACTGGCCGATGAGCGCCACCGGAATGCCGTCATAACCCGCCCCGACCAGGAAATTCTGGATGACCCGGTGCTGGAAGCCCATGATCTCCAGGGAGCCGGCCATGCCGGCCAGCGCGCCGCTGATCAACGCCGTGGTGATGGTGGTGCGCATGACGTTGATGCCCATGTACTGCGCGGCACGCGGATTGACACCCACCGCTCGCGCCCGATAACCCGTGGTGGTCTTGAAGAGCAGGATATACATGACCACAGCGGCCAGCACGGCGATCACCGCCGCCAGGGTGAAGCGCTGTAAGGCTGGGTCCTCGGTTGTTCCCCCCAGCCAGGTGATCACGCTCGTCAGGGAGGGCATGCGGGCCGCCTCAGCGATATAAGCCGATTTCGGGAAAGGCTGGCTGGGGTCTTTCAGGCCGATCCAGGAGAGGAACGTCGCCCCGGGACCCACCACATGGTCCACGCGAATCAGAAACTCGAAGAGCTGGATGGTGATGTAATTCAACAGAAGGGTCGTCAGCACCTCGTTGAAGCCGCGCCGGGCCTTCAAGTACCCCGGGATGAGCGCCCAGAGGGAGCCGGCCAGCGCGCCGGCGAGCAGGCTGGCGGGAATCAACAGCCACGCCGGCCATCCCACCAGGGTGATGCCCATCCAGGTAGTCGCCATAGCCCCCATGAACAACTGCCCTTCGGCGCCGATGTTAAAGAAGCCGCTCCGGTAGCCGTAGGTCACCGCCAGACCGGTCATGATGATGGGCACCATTCGGGTGATGGTATTGGCCAGGGCGTTCGTACTGCCGAAGGCGCCGGCGAACAGCGCCGCATATGCCGTCAGGGGATTCGCACCCCGGGCTATGATGAGCGTGCTGCTGATGAGGAAAGCGGCCAGAATGGCACCCAGGGGTATCAGGATATTGAACGAGCGCTCCAGAAAGCGCCGATATACTATCTGCCAGCGGTTCGTCACTTCTTGT
>Ga0078972_1009568_pt1 | contig 19018 bp, 12 predicted proteins | sample YelNatPaOPGAMG01_FD_67568 | JGI IMG/M metagenome (GOLD analysis project Ga0078972, IMG submission 67568) | Hot spring thermophilic microbial communities from Obsidian Pool, Yellowstone National Park, USA - OP-RAMG-01 (SPADES assembly) (version 2) | ecosystem: Environmental > Aquatic > Thermal...
CCACCTATATACTGATCAACTGGGAGCCATCTATCCACAAGGTCCTTATCAAACGGTTTGGTGTTGTCTCTTGGAGAAAGATACCTCAAGAAATACCAGCTAGAATCGACAAATGTATCCATCGTATCAATCTCCCTCCTGGCATCACCTCCGCATACAGGACATTTTGTATTTACAAACTCAGGCACATCTTTAAGTGGCGATTCTCCGTGCGGTTTGAATCTAACATTTTTGGGTAACAAAACAGGTAGGTCTTTTTCAGGTACTGGTTGTATGCCACATCTATCGCAATAAATTATTGGTATTGGCGCGCCCCAATACCTCTGACGTGATATGAGCCAATCCCTTAATTTATAATGAACGCTTCTTTTGCCTATCCCGTGGGCCTCCATATAATCTGCAATCTTGACCATCGCCTCTCTACTTGAAAGCCCATTAAAATCTCCAGAATTCACCATTATCCCTTCTTCGATATACGCCTCTTTCATTGTGCCTGGGTCAAGAGGTCTTAGAGGGTTATCAATAACCACTCTTATCTTAAGCCTATATTTTTTGGCAAACTCAAAGTCCCTCTGGTCATGCGCAGGTACTGCCATTACTGCACCTGTGCCATATTCACTGACTACATAATTTGCAAGCCATATCTCAACTTCTTCATTATTCATTGGATTTATCGCATATCGTCCAGTAAAAATACCCTTTTTTTCAATAGTTGCACCAACCCTATCACTGGCATTTTCCTTTCTTGTATTCTCTATAAATCTCTCTATCTCATCTCTATTGTGGGCATCCTTTATAAGTTCTGGCAAAGAAGGATGCTCTGTGCTGAGCACCATATAGGTAACCCCATAGATAGTATCAACCCTCGTAGTAAAACATCTCAATATAATATCTGAATCCTTTACCTTAAAATCTATCTCAACCCCATCACTTCTACCAATCCAGTTCTTTTGCATTATCTTTACCTTTTCAGGCCAGTCCTTTAATAACTCTATATCATCTAAAAGACGCTGACTATATTCTGTAATCTTAAAAAACCACTGCTCTAAATCCCTCATAGTCACTTGCGAGGAACATCTCTCGCATTTTCCATCAATCACCTGTTCATTAGCCAGAACTGTCTGACAAGAAGGGCACCAGTTCACAGGTCCCTTCTTCCTATATGCAAGGCCTTTCTTATAAAGTTGCAAAAATATCCACTGGGTCCATTTATAATACTCTGGCAGGCACGATATCACCTCCCTATCCCAGTCATAACCAGCACCCCATGACCTGAACTGCCTCCTCATTGTATTAATATTATTCAGGGTGGATATCTCAGGGTGGATGCCATTTCTTATAGCAGCATTTTCTGCAGGAAGGCCAAAGGCATCAAACCCCATAGGTGACAATACGTTATAACCACGCATTATCTTATAACGCACTACTGCATCGCCTATAATATAATTTCTGCCATGTCCAACATGAAGAGCAGCAGAAGGATACGGAAACATCATAAGGCAATAATATTTTGGCTTTGAAGAAGTGGGGTCCATTTTAAATAGCCCCATCTCCTCCCATCTCTTCTGCCATTTCTTTTCAATCTCTTTAAAAGGATAACCTTCCTGCGCCATCTTTACTCCTTATTTTAAAAAAGCATTTTACTATGTTTTAGTCTATCATCTTTTTAAAAAATATCAAGGATATTTAAAAAGCAATATATGGGGAATTAACCCTTTAGGGTTTCATCACGGGAGAAACCCTCACCTTAATCCTCTCCCTTAAAAAGGGAGAGGAAAAGGGATATGGGGAATTAACCCTTTAGCCCGACCTCTTTTTTAGCAAAATGGTCTAACTAAAGGTTTCATCAGGAGAAGAGCATCAGGAGAACAGTAAAGGCTGGGTTCCTATAATATTAAGTCTACGAGCTACGAGGGCGTATCATTTTGGAACTTATCTATCACACAAAGCATATCCACTCCTGGCACACCCCACTGTTTAAATAGCCCCTGTTTAAAAATATATCTCCATATCTGCCGCGCTAATGCTATAACTTACACCATCAATAGTTATTCCAAATGTAGTTCCAGCACCGGGTGGAGTAAAATACATTATATTGTTTCCTCCAATATTTACATAATTCACTGTACCCTGTGTATCAAAAGTAAAATACATGCTAACCTCTGAATTTTCATTTACAGTTATAGGAGTAGTTAAATCAGAATCACTATATATTTCTATATAATTATCTGCATCACCTCCATTCTCTAAATCCAAAATGGCGGTGACCTCGCCCTGTTCTGAAGAATTGACTGTAGCGGTCTCTACGCTCTCTGTCAAAGAACAGATTGGCGGATCGCTTGTCCAGGTAGCAGTTGAACCATCCGTAACATCATCACCTGTAAGAGTAATGCTTCCACCCTCTTTTGTATAAAACCCGCTATCCGAGCCAGAAAATTTCATTGTCTCAGAAAGCACAATCTTAAAATTGACATAACTACCCGCTGGAATCTTAACATCTGAGAGAAGCGAGGCAGCTACAGCGCCTGCGCTTACAGAGGCAATATCTATCTCCTGATTAGGAGATGCGATGGTAACCCAACTTCCTGAACTAGTTTTTAACTGTATCGACTGAACAGTAACTTTATAGATGGAGGCATCTCCTGCATAACTAACCGCAAGGAAAAACATACCCAAAAAAAGAATATCTGTTATTATAATTTTCGAAATTTTTCTTATTCTCATTTTATTACTCCTTTTTAGTTACCTCTTTTTATCTCTATGATAGCACTCCCTGTCTCTTTCCATTTTTCAACTTGAATGTTAAAATTCCTTTCTACCCTATCCAGGGTCCGTTCTTTCAAATCTATATCCTGATAAGGCTCCTTTGCTACTTTAAATGCAGAGCATATACTTTTTGCGCTAAAATCATCGAAGGCAAAATTAACGCGCATATCCATACGATATTCCCTATCGCCTTTATTATCATCATATCCTTCTAAATTAATAGTGATAAATTTGAATGGCTTAACCTCTGCCCTCAACTTACCACCCTCCATATCCTTAAATTTTTTATAATCGTAATAGTAGTAACTTCCAAAAACCTTAAGCCATGGTAGATATGGAACAGGGCCTCCAAGCTCTACATCATAGCCATCAACTGCCTTTTCATAAGTTTTCGATGTGGACGTTTCTTCTACCACTCGTTTTGGAGAAAGTCCAAAATACGAGTTAACCCTTGCCTCCCACTTTTTTGTGATTGCCTCAAGGCCTAATCCCTGACGGTAATGCCTGTGTAAATCCTGATAGTCAAAAAAGGTATTAATTCCAGCAAGAAGATTTTCATCAAAAAGAAGTTTACGATAACCCAAGCCTGCAGAATATGTCCCTCTTTCATCCTGAATAGAGATTCTGTCGTGGGTAAAAAATGTATCTAACTTATCCGCAGATTGGTACAACGGCTGAACAGTCTCTAAATATACCCTGGGTTTTTGCTCTGATTCAATGTATATGCCATAATTGGTACGTTTAAGCCATTCTGGAAAATCATTGCCATCCATGTTGCCTTTCTTAGATTGTCCAGCAAAAGACAAAGACGCAATTCCTAACATTATAAACAGAAACAAAATCCATTTATTTGTTTTCATCTCCCTCTCCTATTAGTTTTTGTATCGTTTATTTTGGAAAATTAAAATTTATTTAAGGTTACGCAGCAAATACATCTCTATGAATTATCCACCTCCTTTCTTATCCACTGGAATTTAATCCAGGCCTGTTTAATAGGGATCAAATTTTTTTCTTTTTTCTAAACTTGCACCTTTGTTTGCCGATACTGCCTGCTTTGTAAGTTGACCCCTCATTTACTTTTAGGCCGGGTTTATCAACTATTTAAGAATAACCGCCATGTGCTAATTTAATAAACTATAAGTCATCTTTAAGCTAATTTATATACTCTACAAATAACGCCCAAAGCCTAAAAATTATTTATATAACCTAAAACGCAATGCTTTCTTAGGGCACGCTGCAATACAAAGCCCACACCTAAGACAATCTCGCTCTGCTATAACTTGTCTATCTTTTCCTTTAAATGAGTAAGGCCTGATCTGCATAGGACAAACATTAGCACATACTTTGCATTCAACACATAAATTAGAATCGATCTCTACAACATATCTCCTTTTATCAATAAGAGCTATAATCGTGCCAACTGGACAAATAAAACACCAAGTACGATGATGGAAGATAACCGCAAAAATCACTCCAATAGTTGTAGTAACGCTTATCATTGCTATAAAAAATATCCCAAGTCTATTCATATAAAACCAACGTTTCGTAACGTTATATATCATAATAAGTAAGAGTAAAAAAAGTATCCCAAGCCTAAAATATACCTTTCTTAAAAAAACAGGAATGCGACGTTGTTGGCTGACCTTAGATGCTAATGCATCATAAAAACTTCCTCTTGGACAATACCAATCGCACCACTTGCGGCCTCTGAATAAACCAATCCCCATACCAAAAAACATGCACAAAGGAATAAAGTATCCGAAAAGTGGAAAATGCCATCCCAACAAAAGGATAACAATAAAAATTAGAGAATTTAATAATTGTCTAAAATTTCTTTTCTGCGCGTAATCCTTATACAACATATCATCCTCTTATTAGATAAGTGTGAAAAATTTATTTTTGTAAGGATTTCTGCGACTCCGCTTGTCTCTTCAATTTAAACTAAACAAAATTTTATTGATCCAATATCTCTAATATTTTTTCACTTTCAATTAAAAAATTTCCGTATCTGAAATTAATCCTGCCTGAGGTAGCATTTTCAGGTATCCTGGCCTTAACCTTAAAACAAGAATTACTCCTCAAGTGTTCATGCGAGATAATCTCTAGCGAAATGTCGTTTAGTCTAATTTCCTCTATCGTTTCACAGTAATTGAAAATCGATATATCAATGATTTCTCCTTTTCTTGCAGAAGCAGGGCTAAACTCTATAGCGGGCTTAATACCAGCTCCAAACGGAGACTTTGAAATAACATCGTCAACCTGTCCATAACCTTTTTTAACCTTTTTAACAATCAAATAGCCATAGCCACTGCAATCAAAAGGTCCTGCCTCTGTCTGAAACTCCTCTTCTGAAACATAGTAATAAGGCCATCTCCAATCAACAGATGAATAAAATACAATTTCTACCTGATAATTTTGAAACATCTTCCCGAAATGTTCCGGGGATATAAAATTTTTTCCTTTAAAAGAATATCTTTTGCCTCGCTCCATTAGCTCAGAAGGAGATTCTGTTATTACAGGAAGGCCATATAATTTGATTTTCCCAAGATAAAAACTATCATTGCCTATGTCAGCTCTAAGCCCTGCCTCTCCTTCTTTCAAAGGCATCTCGGCCCTAATTTCCCAGATAGGGCAATCAGGCACTTTGTATCTATCTTCAAGGTTTATCAACAAGCTGCTTTTAATAACTTTTAATTCATAATCACCCCAATAAAATTTTAATTCTGGCATAAACCATGTGCCGCAAAAAACCCCTGAGTGATGTTCGTTAAAATCCAGATTGGAGATAACATAAAAATACATCTCCTTTTCAATATTTAGATAGGCCGTGGGTGATTCAGGATGGATTTTAAAGACTGGCTGGTTGTTTAAACTATAAGTATAAGAATTATTCCCATAATCAACATCATAAAGAAGTTGTTTTTCATCCAGGGTTAAATTTATATCTATCTCACCATAAAGACAATTATTGGAAAGGCGACCAGGCGATTCTTTTCTGGAATTAACATCCATCATCTCAGGCATATTAAAACAAAACTCTTTACTTTCGCCAGGGGCTAATAGATAATTTTTAAGGCCACTAAATTGGGAAAAGCCCGCCCTGATAAATTGTATCTTGTTTTCCCTGCCATCTTTTTTTGTGATAGTCAAATTCAAGAAATTTTCCTCTCTTTGACGTCGGTCATCTATATTACTAATGTATTTTGCCATGGGATAGGCATCCCCTTCGTTTTTTATTGTAAAGTGAAGAACTGCATCAGATGTCCCGTCTAATCTATCTTTAGTTTCTAAATTCATTGAGATAATCTTTAAATCTGGCGCTCTGGGAATAAAAGAAAACACAAAAATGTTATTTTCTTTATTATATTCATTTTCTTTATTTTGATAATCAAGCGTAATCCTGATCAGATTTTCGCCAAAAGAAAAGGTACTGCCAATATAATCAATCTTGTATAAACTTAACCGTTGTTCTACTTTCTCGTCTGGTTTAAGATATTTCCACTGTCCAGATTGGATTGATTCCCAATCATGGTAATTGTTTTTAATCTCAATTAGGTAATCGATTGAACAGGAATCTTTTGAGCCGGCATTTTTGATCTGAACTACCAGGCTGGCTCTGTATCCATTTTGATCATCATATATCATCCCGGCCTTTTCAATCAATAAATCTGGATACAAACTTTTCTTTTCCTCCTTCTTTTCTTCTGGTGATTCCTTTGTAAAAATCTGCTCACTTTCTTCTCTTTGCGATTCCTCATCATAGACCTCTTCTTTCTTTTCTTCTGTAGATTCCTTAGAATAGCTTTCTTCCTTCTTTTCTTTTGGAGTCTCCTCAGAATTAATATCTAAAATCTTTGTCCCTTTTTTTATCGTCTTTTCAGGCACCTTTGACACCTCGAGGCATCTAGGCCTAACACCTTTTTTAAAGTCAGGATGAGGATGACATTCATTTTGCCTGTTATATGAAAACTGATTGTAAATTGCCAGTGATGCATAAATTATACCTTCTTCGCATCGCAAAGGTTCTTTTGATGTCCACCCCCAGATATCAATATAACCCTTTTTTAAATCATTTTCTGTTACTACAAATCCTATAACTGGAAATCCATCTTCCTTATATGGGGGGAAAGCAAATGTCGGGCCAGAATACTCTAAAAGATTCGTTTCGGTTCCAGAATATTTGATTCCTGTAAGTCTGATGGACATTATTTTTGACCAGTTTTTAGTTAAGGTATCTGAGGGTCCTTCAAAGGCACAATTATGACGACTCTGACTAGAAGTAATAGGGACTATCGTCTTCTTTGTAAATTTAACCCTCACACCAACAGAAAGCCTTTCTCCCTCCTGTGGATATCTTGAAAATAGGATATCTTGGACCTCTGCAAACCAGTAAATTTTTCCAGTGGCACACTGTCTTACCTGAGGCGGGACATTCGCTTTTATCTGAGCATAAGAAAAGGCTGAAAAACCCATAAGACCCAGCAAAAACCATGCTAAAAATCTTGCCTTCATAACCTAAGAAAAATTAATGGGACGTGTCCCAAAAGACACGCCCCAGCTGTTTTACTGGTGGAGCAGACGGGATTCGAACCCGTGACCTCCACAATGCCATTGTGGCGCGATCCCAACTTCGCTACTGCCCCACATTTAGCCAACAGTTCAATTCAATTCCCACTAAAAGATTATGCAAGGGAATTAGAGTTAAATGCTGGATTCCCACCCTATGGTGTCAACTGCGAGGAAGACCAAAGTAGCTGACTAATGAAGCAATCTTTCTTTATTAGATTGCTTCAGTTGCCTGCTACGTAAGCTAACTTCGCAATGACAAAGAGCAACTTATGGGGAATTAACCCTTTAGCCCGACCTCTTTTTTAGCAAAATGGTCGGGTAAAGGTTTCATCACGCATGGACATGCACTTGCACAACCTACTTGTCCGCCGAAGCTGAGTGCTAAAACTGCTTAAGCGAAGGCGGAAAGGCTGGGTTCCCTAAATTGGAGCGGACAGGCCTAAAGGCTGGGTTCCTGCGTGTCGCATTCATCACTTAGTTTATAAAATATTTGACTTATTCTTCGCTCACTTTCGGCCGCGGATTGCGGCCTCTTCCTCCTATTCGTCGGCGTTCGCTCGTTTCAATTCCCACTAAAATCTATGGTGCCGGAGGTGGGAATTGAACCCACAAGGCCTTGCGACCATCGGTTTTTGAGACCGACGCGTATGCCAGTTCCGCCACTCCGGCCTTCCTTTAACAATAAAGGCTAGCACCCATCTTTCTAAATTTCTCGTATCGTGTCTTTAAAAGTTCTTCTATAGGTATGGCCTTGAGCTCTTTCAACGCCTTTTTTATAACCTTTTTTAGTGTCTGTGCTGCCTCCTCTGGATTCCTGTGCGCTCCACCCATTGGCTCTGGTATCTCGCCATCTATTACACCAAGTGCCAGCAAATCCTTTGCTGTAAGTTTCAAGACCTCTGCTGCCTCTGGCGCCTTGAGACTATCCTTCCACAAGATTGCTGCGCAACCCTCGGGTGATATTACAGAATAATACGCATTCTCCATCACATAGACCCTATCGCCCAGACCTATCCCAAGCGCTCCTCCTGAACCACCCTCTCCTATGACAATCACTATAATAGGTACCTTTAAGGAGGTCATCTCTCGCAAATTATATGCAATAGAATGGGCCTGGCCCCGTTCTTCAGCGCCTACTCCAGGATATGCACCTGGTGTATCTATAAAACAAACTACTGGCAGCTTAAACTTTTCAGCAAGTTTCATAAGACGCGCTGCCTTACGATAACCTTCTGGATGGGCGCTACCAAAATTTCTCATTAGATTCTCTTTTGTATCCCTGCCTTTCTGATGGCCTATTACAACTATCTTATCCCCATCAAGTTTAGCAAGACCTCCTATAATTGCCTTATCATCCTGAAACATCCTGTCACCATGCAGCTCTATAAAATCTGCCATTATCATCTGAATATAGTCCAAAGTATACGGCCTCTTGGGATGCCTTGCTAATTGAACCTTTTGCCATGGAGCAAGCGATTCATATATCTCTTTTTTCAGTTTTTCAAGTCTATTCTCAAGGGTCTTTATCTCCTCAGACAGATTTAAGCTTCCATCAGAGACAAGAGACTTCAACTCTGCTATTTTAAGCTCTAATTCTATTATCGGTTTTTCAAATTCTAATCCATTCGCCATATTATTCTACTATTGTAACCTCAGTGCCAATAGGAAGTATGGTAAAAAGTTCTTCTACATCAGAATTGAGCATCCTTATACAGCCTTTTGTCGCCTGCTTACCAACAGTTTCTGGTTCTATTGTGCCATGAATGCCATATCCTTTTATAGAAAGCCCTAGCCATCTTGAACCCAAAATATTTTTCGGGCTCTCTGCTGGCACTATGGCACCTTCTGTATACCACACAGGGTCTTTTATCTTATTGATTATTTTAAAGGTGCCTTGCGGCGTGCAATTATTCTCACCCGTTGAAACACGATAGACTTTGAAGATTGTATTGTCATCAAATAAAACAGTCAATATATTCTGCGACTTATCAATCAACACCTTATATCTTGCCTTTGAAACTTTTAGTCTATCACCTGGATGTATTGTATCGTCTTTAAGTTTATTGGACAATTTTATCAGGTCAACAGTTGTACCAAATTTATTGGCTATTTTTGAAAGTGTGTCCCCTGGTTCTACTTTATATAATATATCTCGCTCTGTAACTGTTGGAGAAAAAAGAAGTTTTACATTTAATCTACCTATAGCATCCTGAACACCTGAGATGTCATTCAGATTCTGGTAATTGTTAAATATTAAATTATAGATATCCCTTGCCTGTAGATACTCATTTTTTTCTTCAAAGGCCTTCGCCAGACTGATATATGCCTTGCCAATCGCTAAAGAAGGATTTTTTTGTTTAATGGCTATCTCATCTAATCTTGACTTGGCCTCTTCAAGTTTCCCTTCGGAGATTAATGTCTCCACTGACTTCAATCTTCCAAATCCCATAGAATGGTATTGTGCCAATCCAATAAAAATCAAAATAATTACAATAGCCCCCACGACAATTATCCCTATCAGCCTTCTCACTTATCTACCCTCCTATCTAGAGTAACAAAAAAGCGCCACAAATATCCCTATCGCCGCACCGATAAAAACCTGTATTGGTGTATGGCCCAATAACTCTATAAGTCGTTCCTCTTTAATCCCCCTCTTTAGATAAAGGTCTTCTATAATCTTATTTAATATTTCTGCCTGTTGTCCGCTCTGCCTTCTAACACCCTGGGCATCAAACATTATAATAAACGCTATAAAAAATGCTATAGCAAATAGCGGTGAAGAAAAACCATATTCTAACCCAACTGATGTTGCAAGACTACAAACAGTAGCAGCATGCGAACTTGGCATCCCACCTGAGCCTACAAACCATCTGAAGTTAAACCTATTTTCTCGGATAACGCCTATTGCGACCTTTATTGTCTGTGCTACAAGCCAGGCAAGGAGCACAGTCAGAAACATCTGGTTTTTAGCAATGGCTGAAAAGAAACTCACTATTTCCTCTTTGTTTAGTGTGGTTTTTAGGTTTGCCGATTATTTTATATTAGGAGTATTATATCTAATAGATATCTCTTATGGCAAGAAAAATCTTGACATTGACACACGACGCAAGGGATAGGGCTAAAGTTGGATTCCCGAATATAAGGGGAATTAACCCTTCAGCCCGACCTCTTTTTTAGCAAAATAGTCGGGTAAAGGTTTCATCACGCACATGCACTTGAACAGCCTACTTGTCCGCCGAAGCTGAGTGCTAAAACTGCTTAAGCGAAGGCGGAAAGGCTGGGTTCCCTAAATTGGAGCGGACAGGGCTAAAGGCCGGGTTACCACATTGCGTCATTACGAGGAGAGCCAAAGTAGCTGACTAACGAAGCAATCTCTCCTTATTAGATTGCTTCATTTGCCCGCTACGCAAGCTAACTTCGCAATGACAAAAATTAAAAAGGAAAACAAATAAAGGGTAAGGTCTTCTACTTTTAGAACTTCATTGTGCCGCCTATACTAAATGCTAATTCATTTACAAGGGTCAATTCAAAATTGAGCAAATACCAACTTGAAAGCGAAGGCATTATGTCACAGCCCAACACCAATCCCAGATTATTCTCTTCGCTGGCATTGTAGGTAGAATAAAGAAGCCCTGTGCTAGAATCTTGAAAACTAACATCAACATCTGAAGACAAAAATGTCAACCCACCATATGGAACTATATAATAATCCTTTAAACCTATAGGTAATATCAACCTCTTACTAACCAATAAACCAATCTGCCATTCCTTGATATCAAAATTTGCATTACTAAGGCCAGCACTTGAGCCACCCAGCTTGCATTCATCCACATCCATGTCATACTCTCTATACTGTGCATCAAGCGTTAATTTTATACCCTGGTCCTTTAACTCATAAAGAGTGCTTTTTATACCTGCACCCCACATAAGGTCCATCTCAGACTCCACCCGCGCCTTGTTGCCATTCTGGTTCCATTCTACCTTAAGATTTGAAGTGCCTATTTTTATATATGGCTCAATAATATGCTTAAAATTATTTGAGATTTTAAATACATAATTCTGGCCATCAAGCTCTATCCCGGAAACCTCCGAGGACGAAGAAAGTTTCCTTTTCACCACAAACTCCATATCCAGCCCTGCCCTGAGGTTAAGGTATGCCTCATAAGTATCAAGGGCCTTATTCACAGCAGTAGTCTTTAGATAAGCTGAATTTGCAGGTAATTCTATATCGCCACCTCCTACCTTCATTGCAAAAGCCGTTCCACACCATCCTAAAAAAATCAAACTTATTATAATCCTGGTCATCTTATCCATTTATCCATCCTCCATTTTGATTTTAAAATTTTACTGTGCCGCCAAGTGTCAACGCTATCTCATTCATTAATCTCAGTTCCATAGAATAGATAAAAGAACTGTGAAGGCTTGGCATTATATCGCATCCAATTAAAAACCCATATAGATTTTTATTATTCGCTTTGTAAAGGGTCCAGTCTGTCTGTGGGTTACTTGGGTCAGTAAATTTCACATCTACATCAGAATCGGCTACGCTAACGCCTCCATAAGGCACTATATACAAACTTTGCGTCTTTAAAGGAAGTTCAAATTTTTTACTTAATAGTAACGATGCCTGCCACTCTTCTATATCAAAATCTGCGCCAGAATCTACTATAGGTCTACCCCCGCAGACAATATCTTTTACATCTGGCTCAGTAGTCCTGTATTGGACATCTCCTGTCAATCTAATACCCCATTTATCAAAATCCCATATTATACCTTTTAGACCTCCACCCCATGCAAATCCATAATCTGCCTCTACCTCTATATCGTATGCATTGCTTTGTCTCCAGTCTGCCTCAAGTTTAGAAGTGCCAACTTTAATATATGGCTCTACCCTGTTAAAAATTGTGGTGCCTAATTTTAACATTATCCATTGACCTTTTAATTCAGCATTACTTACTTCTGAAGATGTATGTAAGTCTTTGTCAAAAACTAATTCTAAGTCAAGAGAGGCCTTTATCTTCAGAATCTGTTCATATTCATCCAGGGTGTTTTCTATAACCCTTTGCCTGAGGAACGCTGAATTACTCGGAACATCCAGGTCTAAAGGATTACCTACAGTTGCTGCGTCGCTGTAATTGCTTGAAAACAATAAAGATAAAAAAACTACTGAAAGGGCTAAAAATAAAAAATTATATTGTTTCATTAAATATACTCCTTATCTATTCTTTATAATAATAAAATATAATATTTTATATTAGGTTATAACGAAGTATACCTTATGATTTAATTATTGTCAAGTGCTAAGGTAAAACTGTGTTGTTGCAAGATAAAAATGCCATCTTTTTTGCAAAGAACAGCCTACCTGCAGTATGGGGAATTAACCCTTTAGCCCGACCTCTTTTTTAGCAAAATGGTCTAACTAAAGGTTTCATCACTGAGGTAACAAACGATAGGAATTCTTGCTTTGTGCTAACCAAAAATTTGAAAGAAAAACCCCTCTTTTTGTGTCTATTATATTGATAGACGAAGTTTAAAGCATAAAAGGAGGTGCGCAAATGCTGTCCAAAATACTTTCAGCAACTACTATTGGTATTGAAGCAAGGCAAATAGAGGTTGAGGTAGACATAGCAAGTGGGCTTCCGCAAGTAGCCATTGTTGGACTTCCTGATACAGCAATTCGTGAATCTAAAGACAGGGTTAAATCAGCCATAAAAAACAGCCAGTTTGAATACCCATCACAAAAACTTACTGTAAATCTTGCGCCATGCGACATAAAAAAAGAAGGTCCATGCTTTGATCTTCCTATTGCAATAGGCATACTTAGCGCCTCAGGCCAAATAAATATCAACAATATAAAAGACTTTGTATTCTTAGGTGAACTGGCTCTTAATGGCAGGATAAGACCTGTAAAAGGTGTATTGCCTATTGCCATATCCTTAAAAGGTTCCAGCAAAAAACTTGTAATCCCAGAAGAGAATGCTGATGAGGCAAAACTCGTAGATGGATTAGAAATATACGCAGTAAAAAACCTGAATGACATCTGTTCGTTTTTAAACGAAGAAAAGGCCCTATATCCGCTTGGCCCTTTTGAAAAAGATGCGTATTTTAACAACACAGATTATGACCTTGATTTTTCAGACGTAAAAGGCCAATCCTATGCTAAAAGGGCTATGGAAATTGCAGCAGCAGGCGGACACAACATCCTGATGATTGGTCCGCCTGGCAGTGGAAAAACCATGCTTGCCAAACGCCTGCCAAGTATAATGCCTGATATGAGTTTTGAGGAATGCATAGAAACCACCAAAATATATAGCGTATCTGGCCTATTCTCTGCACAAAAATCTATAATCACTAAAAGGCCGTTCAGGGCGCCACATCATACAGCGTCAGATGTTTCGCTCGTAGGTGGAGGAAATATCCCAAGGCCAGGAGAGGTAAGTCTTGCCCATAATGGTGTCTTATTTATGGATGAATTACCCGAGTTTCATAAAAATGTCCTGGAGGCCCTAAGGCAACCTCTTGAAGATGGCTATGTAATTATTTCGAGGGCAAATGGTTCTGTGAGATTTCCTTCTAAATTTATGTTGGTCTGCGCTATGAATCCCTGCCCCTGCGGCTTCCTCACAGACCCAAAAAAGGAATGCCATTGCACTCCTCCAAAAATCCAGAAATATCTCTCCCGGATATCAGGTCCACTATTGGACAGGATTGACATCCATATAGAGGTCCCTCCAGTAAAATATAGAGAACTTACAGATGACTCTTCAAGCGAAAAATCTGAAACTATAAAACAAAGGGTAACTGCTGCTAGGATGATTCAATATGCAAGACTAAAAAACGAAAAGATATATTCAAACTCTTCTATGAATCACAGATTAATAAAAAGATACTGCAAACTCAATGAGGAATCGCAAGACCTCCTCAAGACTGCCATCAGTGAATTGGGTTTTAGCGCACGTTGTTATGATAAGATTCTAAAGATAGCCAGAACTATAGCAGATTTGGATGGAAAAGAAAATATTGAAACTCTACACGTGTCAGAGGCAATCCAGTATAGAAGCCTGGACAAAAATATGTGGATATAAGACAAAAATTATCCACAATGCATGGGACCTTTAACGGCCCCCTACTTATTTAGATTAAAGATAAATTTTGAGCCTTTGCCTGGTTCGCTTTCAACGCGTATCCTGCCTTTATGTAGGGTGATGATATCTTTGGCTATTGGAAGTCCAAGCCCTGTGCCTTCTTTTCTTTCAGCTACAACCCTTACAAATTTGTCAAATATCTTTTCTGTCTCTTCCTTTGACATGCCAGGGCCTGTATCCTGTACCTCTACCTGTACCTCATCCTGGAGTTCTATTATCCTTACAATGATCTCCCCTTTATCTGTAAATTTCAATGCATTCCCCAATAGATTCACAAAAACCTGCGTCAACTTATCTCTGTCTGCCTCTACCACAATAGCAGAGCCAGGGAATTCCTTTTTAATAATAAGACCTTTCTGAATCGCTAATTTTTCAAAATCTTTAATAACCTCATCAGCAAGCCCTACTATATCCAGAGGTTCCTTTTTTAGTTCCATTTTCCCTGATTCAATCTTAGAAAGGTCTAAAAGGTCATTGACTAACCTAGCAAGTCTATCGACTATCCTGAAGACATCCCCCAATATCTCTTTCTGTTTGGGTTGCACCTCTCCAGCAAACCCCTTATCTATATTATCCAGATTGCCTTTTATCAAACTTAAAGGCGTTCTTAATTCATGCACTACATTAGCCACAAAATCCGACTTCATCCTGTCTAATTCCGTGAGTTGCTTATTGATTTTTTCAAGCTCTTCCTTGCGGATGACAATCTCTTTCTGAAGTCTCTCGCGTTCCAGATTCGCCCTGAACTCACTGATGCTTTTTCTTATCATTAAAGGGACCGACTCCTCATAGCCCTCTTTCTTCTGCAGATAATCTAAGGCCCCCTCTTTTATAAGCCGTGCTGCAACCGCCTCATCGCCCTGTCCTGTAATCATAACAATGGGGACTTTTAGCCCCTTTATCTTTATCTCCTGCAGCGTCTCAAGGCCACTCTTCTTTGGCAGGTTATAATCTAACAAGATGATATCATACATATCTTTTTCTAAAACTGAAATAGCATCCTCCCCTGAGACAACATGGGTAATCTCGTAATCAAAACTTAAATCCCTTTGAAGCCTTTTCTTAACTATAAGCGCGTCTGTAGGATTATCCTCTACCAATAAAACCTTTAATCTTTCTTTAGACATCTAACCACCTTATCAGACACGTGGATCATCTATCCATATCTTTTAGGTAGGGTAAAATAAAATGTCGTACCCTCCCCTGGAACTGACTCAAGCCAGATCTTCCCATTATGACTTTCTATTATCTTCTTGACAATCGTAAGCCCTGCACCTGTACCTTCATATTCGTCTTTAGCGTGTAGTCGTTGAAATATCTGAAATACCTTATCATAATATTTTTCCTCTATGCCGATACCATTGTCCTTAACATAAAATTCATAAAAATCTCCGTCATCTCTACAACCTACTTCGACCACAGGAGGTACATCCTTCTTTGAATACTTTATAGCATTTGATATAAGATTTGTAAAAACCTCTGTTATCCGAATCCTATCGCATGTTATCTTGGGAAATGGCCCTATCAATTTTAAATCCGCGCCTTTCTCTTCCAACGAATAGGCCAGGTTCTTTTTTACATCTGAAAGGACTTCATCGATGTCTATCCCTGACTCTATGTTTTTAATCCTACCTATACGAGATAGATTTAATAAATCCTCTATAAGACGTGTCATCCTTGTGCTTGACTCAGATATAACCTTTAGATATTCTCTTGCCTCTTCATTCAATCTATCTGCATGCTCTTCCATAAGAAGCTTTGTAAAGGCCTTGATGCCTCTCAATGGCTCTTTTAAATCATGAGAGACAATATAAGTAAAATCGTCCAATTCTTTGTTGATACGACCTAGTGCCTCATTGGCCTGGGCCAATTGTAAGGTCCTTTCTTTCACCTTGTTCTCGAGATTAGTATAAAGCTCTTTCAATTCACCGGCCATCTTGTTGAAACCGCTGGCCAATTCCTCTATCTCATCCCCTGTCTTTATGTCAAGTCTGTAGTCGAGATTGCCTTTTCCTATTATCTCTGCCCCTGTATAGAGCTTATGTATAGGTTCTGTAATAGAGCCTGTAGTATAAAATATAACAAACACCATCAAGAATGCAACTATACCAATTATAAGAAATATCAATATGTTTATAAACCTTATCCGGTTCATTAAATCATCTCTATTTTTATTAATCCTATCTGTCTCTACATCTATGGCCTTATCCAGACTTTCTTTTAAGGCATCCTCTAATTTTATAAGTTCCCAGCCAGTCCCTTTAATAATCCTATCGCAAGCTTCAACGGCGCTTAAGGCCAATGTATTAAATCTATCAAGGTCTATCTCTACTTCATCTATAATACTTTTCTCTCTGTCTGAGAAAGAAAAATTTTTATATCTCGAGAGATTCTTCTTCATATCAAAATACATCCCTGTATAGAGATCCTTATATCTGGGATTTTGGTCATTGAGATAATAAAGGATAGACCTAGATGCGCTAAATATCTCAGATTTCAATCGCATCAAAGTCCATCTTGCAGGTAAAAGCGTATTTAAAACAAGGTCCTGATCTTTTGTCTCTTTTACAAGCATCTCTTTATCTGCCAATAAGTTATCCAATTTTGTCTCAAGTCTTGTACGGACCGATATTAATTCAGCGATAGCAGATTGTCTCTTTTCAAAAATCTCCATATTAGAATCTATGGCTTTAGATAACGCCTTATCGTTTTCTATAATCTCGTCTAGAAATCTCTCTGTGCCTCTTAATCTCGCATGTCTGGCATAATCCTTTAGGCCCCTCTCAATCTTCTCTCGCAATTGATAATACGCTGACTTCTCATCAGGATTTCCATTCAACAAATAACCTCTATTTATTTGCCATGATTCTATAATATCCTTTTCTAAATCTAAGATAGCGTGGATACTAGGAATATCCTCTGTAAGCGCCATACCAACTCCTAATCTGGAAGAGATGACACCTTTTCTGGCATTTATTATCTCATCCAATGTTGACATAAGCTCTTTTTCCTTTGACATAAACAAAGTTAGGTTATTTACCAGTTCCTTCTCTGTGTCAATCAATAGACCAACTGTATCTCTAATCTTCCCGATTAAAGTTATAAGCTCATTTGTAAGGTTCTGCTCATTCTCTGAAAATGCATACCCATAATAATTTTTATAATTCCTTAGCGCCTTTTCCAGATCTGTTATCTTAGATGCAACCACCTCCAGCCCAGATATATCTTGATATCTATTTATTTCTTCAAATATCTTTAAAAATTTTAAGTGGACATCCATTATAAGTTGTGATGCAGGAAGATGCTGCATCTGTATAAGCAAAAAGTCCTTCTCTGTCTGGATCCTCTTCTCCTCAAAATCCAACAGTCCATCCAGCTTCTTCATAAAATCCGATTCTATTAAACGGACATTGTCCAGAAAATTCTTCTTCTTAATATACTTCTCAAAAACCTCTTTACCCAAACCATCCACCTCTTCAACAAGCCACTGAACCTGCTCCAGATAAGCCTTCTCTTCCTCCTTAGACTTAGAGGTAAATCTTTCGAGATTTGAGATGTCTCTTTTTAATTCCTTCAAAGAGTTTTCGTAAGCTATCTTAAAATTTTCATTTCCTGTTATAAGAAAATTGGCAAGGTCTGATGGCAAGGTCTCTATTAAAAAGGCGATCTGATAATTGATATTAGAGGTAGGCAGGTCTTTCGCAAATACTATATTAAGACCGTGATATATATTTCTAAGGGTATATATAGAAATTGCCCCAAGGATAATTACAAGAAAAAAGGTGATAAAAAAACTTAGCCCTATCTTTTTTGAAATACGCATAAGAAAATTGTATCATACGCTAACTTATAGTTCAAGAATCTTCTCGACTCGTCTCCATCTAAAGCTAAAGGAGTAAAGTTATCCTACTTGGTTTTTATTCTATAGACCTTAAAATCATTATTGGAGTATATCTCTTCAAAATTATCCTTATGTGCACTAATAAAAAGATTTAGATAATCTTTGTCAATACCTTCGCCATTTTCAAATGGCTTTCCAACGATTGCATATCTTGCTTTTATCCTGTAAAAATAATCCAAAAGCGCCCTGTCATCTTTAGGTCTATGATAAGCCGAGGCCTTTCTTCCTGTATAAAGGGCTAATATCCGTGGCCTCTTATAAATAAAAACATCGTCGGGATTCGTATTCTCTTTTATAAAATTAAAAAGTTTTATAGTCTCTATATTAGACACACCTTCTCTGATTGGGCCAAAATCCATTGTGGTATATTTTGCTATATAAGAAACAAGTATGATACTGAGCAAAATAGGTAGGTATATTCTTATGCCAGTCCTCTCTTCATAAAATCTCAGTCCTTCAAACCCATAATAGATGTAAAGCGGCATGAGAGGTATAAAAAATCTGATACCACAAAATGCAGGCCATATTAATATACAGCCTGCATATAACAAAGGAAATAACTCAAGGATGCCCATCTCTTTCCTTATAGCCAAAAGATACCCGGTAATGGATAATATTGAAAAAACCAAAAATAACA
>Ga0078972_1009569_pt1 | contig 19017 bp, 21 predicted proteins | sample YelNatPaOPGAMG01_FD_67568 | JGI IMG/M metagenome (GOLD analysis project Ga0078972, IMG submission 67568) | Hot spring thermophilic microbial communities from Obsidian Pool, Yellowstone National Park, USA - OP-RAMG-01 (SPADES assembly) (version 2) | ecosystem: Environmental > Aquatic > Thermal...
CAAAACTCTGGAAATCAAATACAAAAAGCGTTTGCCGTTCTATTTTTTTGGCAAAGGAGGTAAGGAGTATGAATAATGGTTGGAATTATAACAGACCAAGAACTTTCAGATGGAGAAAGTTGAAGTATGGTCTAGAAATCGAATATCTGTGAGTGTGATGACCGAAGAAAATGTTACAGCAGTGGTAGAAGAAAAAGTTTTAATAAGGTTATCTTCTATACCAGTAACTTTGGATTTGGATTTTAAAGGCAAAAAAGTTGAGATGGTTTGCCTTTCTACACAAAAAACAGACAAGATGAAATTTGGCGATGTTGAGTGGTGGCTCAAGGATAGCTCACTGAATAAGTTCTCCACAAAGTTAACCCGGCTTACAAACCAAACAACAATTAGCAGCGACGAGTTAAGAAACATAAAAATGGAGATTGATAAAAAGTACGAAGAATGGAAGAAAAAACTTAGTACTCAAAAAGAGAAAAAGGAAGAAGAAGTTGAAGTATTAAATGAAGAGGAAAAGAAGATTTTGGATGAGCTGATAAGTGGTAAAACTTCACCTATCCCTATTATCCAAAAAGCGCTAGACAAAGAGATAGTTGATGAAGAAGTAAATAAATCCGTAGTGTTTTTTGCTGGAATGAGTAGTAAATTAAAAAATTATAGGGAAAGGTTACACTGCAGATTGATTGGCCCATCGTCTGCTGGAAAAACAAAAATTTTAACTGGTGCACTTAACTTATTTCCATCCTCGATGAAAATCGAGATTAGTGGAATGACCCCAAAAGCATGGATATATCAAAACCAAGAGGGTGTTATCGATTTCACAGGAAAAATCCTAATTTGTATAGTAGAACCGCCATCCAGCTTTTATGAGCTGATTAATTCTGTCCTTACCGGAGATAAGGAAAAGTTCTCCTGGCTATACACCGATAAAGATGAGAACGGCAAGTTAACTACATCACAGATTGAAGCAGTAGGTGTTCCAGTTTATTTAACTTCTTCTGTGAGACTGCCAAATGAAGAATTGGCCACGAGAGTACTACAACTATCGCCCGATACCTCACCACGACAAACAAAAGCTATTCTTGATTTTATGGCACAGAAAGAGTATGTACCAGATAGCAATGGAGTAGATTATGCCAAAATTGTTAGAAGTTATATAAAAACTTTGCCAATTTGCGAAGTAGTAGCTCCATTTTTTGAGTCTGTTATAAATTCTTTTCCTTTAGAGGTAAGGATGCGAAGAGACTACTTTAAGTTATTGGTTTTGGTGAAATCCATAGCACTAACTAGTTATTACCAACGCCAAAAAGTAAAAACCAAGGATGGGGAAGTTTTGCTAGCTTCTTTTGAAGATTTTTATTTAGGTTTGCGTTTGTTTTATGAAGTGTTCGAGCCTACCTTTACAGGAGTTCCTACCTACCTGAAAAAGTTTCTAAAGGAATTGAAAGAAAGGGAGAAAGATCTACCAAGCATATTTTCAAGTTTACAACCACAAACGCCAGTAACCTTTACTACAGAAGATGTAATAAAACTGTTCACTAGCATCTATAGCCCACAAACTCTAAGGCGTTACTTAAAAATGCTTGAAAAGTTGGGTGTTGTAGATGCAGTAAAAATTGGAGGTAAGAAAAATTATAAAATAATTGCAACTCTTGATGATGCTTTAAAACTGAAGTTTGATTTTGGTAATTTTGAAATGATTAGAAAAGAATTAATTAAAAAATTAATAGCAAAAGCCGACCCTACCCAACCTCAAAATATCGGAGAGATAGTAAGAAGAGTTTATGGAGATGAAGAGATAGAAAAATTCGAAAAGATGTGGGAGCAGCTGAATGCCACACCCAAAGCTGAAGAAAAGGCTGAAAACGTTTTTGACGAGGATATCAGCTTAGTTAATGCTTTTGAAGAAGAAGTTAAAACCCAAGAAGAAAAAGCTGTAGATGATGATGTAGGCTTGGTTAAAATTTTTGAAGAAGAAGTTAAAAAGGAGGCGAAATGACTTTGAATGAGAATAAGATAAAAATACCTTCTGGGCTAATAAGGAGAATGGCTAAAAATAACAAAGTAAAACTTTCCTATAAAGCTGTTAACATCTTGCAAGATTTCTTCACCTCCAAACTGGAGGAAGTAATAAACCAATCGAATGAGTTTGCAAAAGCTAACAAGAGAAAAGTGGTTTTGGATAGAGACGTAAAGATGGCTTTGAAGAATAAGTATGGGTATGAGGGCTAACTTTTTATTATTGATTAATAATAAAACCCTAAAATCGTTATAAAAAATTATAATACGTTATAATATAATGTTTTCCTTAGTTTTATAACATCTTATAATCGATTTCATAAGTAACAGGGGATTATAAAAAAGTTTGGGTAGATAATAAAATATTTTTTGTTTGGTGTGTATTTACTTCGCTATCTGCAAAGGTAGTAGTTTATAAAAAAATATTTTTTTATTTTTCCAGGAATTTTTTATAATGTGGTAAAACTCATTTAAATCATAGTTTTATGACGTATTACTTAAAAAAACGTTATATTATAATTTTTTATAACTTTTTATAATGGTTTCTTGATATGAGGTTTTTAAAATTCGTCAGATGATGATTAGACTGTAATAGTTTAAAACTTGGGTTTTGGTATAATAAGAAAACCTAATTTTTAAATTCTTCAAATTTACCAATTACTTAAAATTTAATATTAAACTTAAATATACAACAAGGCTTTCTAAAACCTTTACCAAAGCAATTAACTTCAACAACCTTCTTCTCTCTTAATATTTTAAATTAATAGGATGTAAAATTGGCTAAATAGGTAAATTGAATAATAAACTAAAAATTAAATTTCTTTACCCAAAAAAAAACAATCACCATCTCCGTTTTATTAAATCCTTAAATTTTAAGTTAAAATTTTGAGGGTGAAGTAAATGGAATTAGTTAAGGCAAAATGTAATGTCTGTGGGAAGGAAATCGTAGGCTTAAGCCAAAAGCATGTAGACCACCTTATGAGAGTTCACAAATATACAGTGCATTTACTGCAAAACGAGATAAGCAACGAAGATAAGGAATTGTTGAACTTAATCAAATCCTTGCCAAAGCCAATAGTTGAGGCTTTGAATAACGAAAATAAGAGGAAATTGATTTTGAATGTTTTGGAGGGAAAGCTGAAAACCTTTAAATATTTAAATCAAAAGCCGAGCTGGGCAGAAGTATTAGATATAGCAGAAAAGATGGGTTATAAAAAAAGCGAGCTGATTTCAGAAGCTCTGGAAAACTGGTTTGTCGAGGTGAAAGAATTAGAGAAATTGTAAATTTAAAAAAAAAGGTGAAACTTTCCCAACTTTTGAAAAAATTGGACGGAGAAAATGAAGGGTGGGGAGTCGGATTTTTTAATTTCTTCCTTTGAAACAACGATTGGTGTTTACGTTTCAATCAAAAAATTGTGGCGAGAAATTTCTCATATTGTCTGTATTTGTCTTCCCTGATGATTAATAAGATGTAAACAACCAGTATATTTTCTTCTATTAACATAGTTTTTGGCTCCGGTCTTCGGTATGTTTCCTTATATACGTATGGATTATGCACGAACGATAGGAGTACACCTATTGCATCGGTTTCGTTCTTCTTGTTGTACTCGTTTTTTGACAATAAAAAATATGAAGAAATTGGAGAGTTTTCATCTTTGATGTTTTTTACAAAATCATCCCAAGATATTGTAAGAAGATTGTTTCCAACTTTAGGTTCTCCTTTAATTGCCTCTAGTACAGAGAATTTCATTTCTAATCTTGTCTTAATAGAACTCAGCCTGCTGCTATATTCTTTCGAATCGCCTATGGGCGGAATAAAGATAGCGCTTGATGCGACCCTTATTCCTGAAACAAGCTCCGGTGGGTTTAAAGCAAAGAAGATTTTAAACAACCTTCCAAATATTTTACTTCTCATCATTCTATATACAAAACTTTCTCTCCATTCTTGTTTTTCTTCATTCGGCGTATATGTAAAATACCAAAGTAGGGAATCTAAAAATATATTTAAAACCATATCCACCCCTTTATGTATTTTGGAATCTTGACCTGTTGTGTTGAAAAGAAAGTTGAGACCTTCTGATTTATTTTCACAAGAACTCAGAAGAATCAAAAACGTCAAAAACGGGATGAATAAGATATAGTTACTACTTTCCTTTTTAAAGAGATTCAGATTGTTTGTTAGTAGTGCCTCATAGGAAATTGCCCATATTGCTGAGAAGAAAAAAATTAATGAAAGGAAAAATAGAACTAAGTACAACCCGAAACATACTCCTATCAATTTTCTCCCTTTACCAACTTCTGAGGTGCTCTTCTTCAACTCTGAAGTGAATTGGTTAAATAAATTTCTAATCTGTTTTCCTTCAGAAAGAGTTTCGATATATTCCTTAACCATCGATTTTAACTTTTCCTCTCCCATCGACCTGATAACATCGACGCCTGAATACAAGTCTTCGTAAAAAAATTTCAGGCCGATATTAAATGAAAAAAAGGAAAGAAAAAGTAAAATAAGAGAAATAAGAGAAAGAGTCAATATAAGAACAAATTTATTGTTTAAAAATATTAAAATTACAATCTTATCATAAAAACCAAAAAAGAGAATACCCCCAAGCAAAGAATATAAAAGTATAAAGGCAAATAAATCTTTCCTTGTGGTTTCTGAGGATAAAATATCCACAAATTCAAGTATAAATTCGGAAAGCGCCATATGAAAATGTGAAAAATATGTAAATAAATTTTTATCTTAAGCAGATTGAGATGGATTAATCGTTACCAAGCCAACTAACTTCTTATAATGTCCACTTAAAATATTCTTTTTCTTTGATAAACCCATTTTCGTGAGCTTGCCTTAACTTGCTAAATGAAATAGCGTATTTCCTCTTCCCATGAGCCATGTAGTCCTTCGCCTTTTCGTATGGAAACAAAAAACCTTCGAGAATTCTTTTGTTATCCTTTTTATAGACAATAATGAAACAAATCCACGGTTCCAGTCCCCATTTTTCACCAAAAGATTTAATCCTATTATATTCTTTAAGTTGGATTGTACAACTCGGTGTTGTACTGGTCCTGTCCCTTATCTTAACAGAAATTCCAACGAGTTTATCATTTTTGAAAATTATTTTCCTCTTATCTTTAACAATTAAATCGAAAAACACCGTATCGGCCCTGATGACATGGATGCCGAGCTTTGTCAAATAAAATGCTAACGCCAATTCACCAAAATCCCCAACTAATCTGCTTTCCTCCTCGAGCCTACTTTTCTTTTTCATACTACTAATTAAACCTTCTGAATTTAACATTTTAACTTTTTAAAAACATTGTTTATTTATGCGACAAGATAGATGGATTGATATAGAAACCGCAAAGAAATTACTAAAGAAAGTGTGCAATTTCTTAGAAATCGACGAATCTGGGGTAGCTGACTTCAAAATAACAAACGGAAAAGAAGCTGTGCTAATGTCTCTTTATTCAGGGGCGTTCTTTATTTTAAATGGAAAATATAAATTCAAATTCAGACCTGTTGCTGATGCATTTCATGCAAGAGAACCCTTGACCCTAATTCCCTCTCAGAAAGATGTGTGGTCATCGAGCGAAGTTGTACCTATCTTTGTAGAGCCTCTTTCTACGTACTTCAAGTTTTTCCCAGATTTGGTTAGACCAAAATATCTATTTATGGTCAATGCCATGAATTACTCGAAAAAGAAATACGATAATTCCGGGAGACCGTATTATGAGTTATACACAACGGACGGAATCATCAAAGACATCTTAGAAAAAATAAGAGCAAACAATATTTGCCCAACCGACTGCTTGATATGGATTTCTAATGCAGATGGCACTTATGGCGAAGATTTTTGGGAATACGTCTCCGGAGTTGTTTTAAGAGAGAGGGGGTATTTTGTGACTTGTTACACTTTGGGTGGCGGGGATTTGTACGCGTATTATATCCCAGATTACATAGAAAAACTAGTTGAAAATAACTTCCTTAGTAAAGGAGCATTCATAGAAGAATTAGAAATGTTGGGGATATCGAATGAAACTAAATCTACATTTACGATGTCCAAAACAAAATACGAGTCAATCGTGATTGAAGCCGAATCAAGCGAAATGAGGACAAGGTCGAACTCACCGAATGCGGGTGTAGGTCAGGCGTTGAAGTATCTATCGGACTGGAAGGCTGGCTACACTGGTGCTTTTGTTACAGGACCATTTACAAAGGTTACAGATATTTATGAAAAAGACAAAGTCGGCTTAATAAGTTGTGATGAAGATGGGAACTTAATTTTTTCTGAACCTAGCACATATAAAGAACCATCAGAAGAGAAAATCGAAATAATCAAAAACGTAATAAAGTGCTCACTCCTAAGAAATTTAAGTTTTGAAGAAAGATGCAAATTAATAGGAATTTCTCCAACCAATCTTAACGAGTATTTCGATAAAATTTTAAGTTTAGATATAGACAAGATTCTTGAAAAGATAAGGGAGAAACTCAAAATTTAACTACCATCTATCTCCATTTTCCTTATCTGGGCACTTCAGAAATGCTCTTTAATACAATTGAACCATTGTAGCGCTCTTATGATAGGATTAAAAGAATATTCTCTTCGTCCTTTGGTTAACATTATCAATTCCTTTAATATATTTGTGAATTGTACTATCCTAATTTCTTTTGTTTTTCCTTCATATCTCACTTTAACAAGAATTGATTCGCCTTCCATTCTTATATCTAATACTTCTGCTCCAAGTTCTTCTAATCTCCTTTTCAATCGTTCTTCCGCGTCTTTTCCAAACCTTCCTGATACGAACTGGAACTTATAATCTTCCTCATAAAATTCTTTGAGTTTAAAGTCGCTATCACTGATAAAGAATTTCTTGAGAAGTTTACGAACTTCATCGGCCTGATTATCTGATATAAATGGGAAATTTTCTGTTAGAGAAGGGGAGACTTCAATGTGTATGGCCTCTTTCACCTTTCCACTATTTCTATCTATTTTAATTGCTATCAAATCTATTTCTCCTCTATTTCTCCCTCCCTTTTTCTTTTCCTTAGAAGGGAACGATATGTTTTCAATTGTGAAATATCCTTTCAAGTTGTAGTAGGATTTAACTGCCTGCTCTTCAAATGTTGCCATAATTTAGATTTTAATTTAATAATAAAAATTAAAATGATTCTCGTTAGTTTATCCGAAATTAGGATATAGAATTTTGATTTTTTATTCGTAACTTCTCTACACTTTCTTTTTCAATAAAATATATCTTAAGAGGAAAAGAAGTACGACTCTCACTCCGTCCTTGCTCGAACAGACGACCCTCTAACTTTCCAATTTTAATCCATCTCCTGACGGTGTTTTCTGAAATACCAAGCATTCTACTAGCCTCTTTAACTGTGTAATATTTGAAGTTTTCTCCTTTAATAAAATAATGACATTTCCAGCATCCCTTCCATTCGAATGTAGATTCATCAATTTTTTCTTTATGATATTCACAATATCCAAATTCTTGAATTTCTTCATTTTTAGTTTCATTTTCATCATTCATAAAATCATTTTCTCCAATTTTAATTTTCATAATAAAAGTTAAAACTAACATCATTTATATTCATAGTATGAGCTACTTTGTAAAAAATATATTAAAAGAGTTACATAGAGCATATAAAAGACATTATGCGTTTAGTTTTAATTTGAAAAAAATTAGAAAAATACTGTGCCGGGAGACAAGAAACAATTATATTGAAATTTTGAAACAGATTTTTGTTTTTTTACTTTCCATGTTCGTGTTTATGTCCTCTACCTATGTACATGAAATTGGGCATGGAATATGCTGTATGCTGGTAGGCGGTAGTGCAAACATTAATTGGTGGGACGCGACTACAACTTGTAAAGACTTACCTGCATCTTATTACGAGACTTTTAACCTAATTAACTCATTTTTTGGTGGGTTGTTTTCTGCATTAATGTTTTACATGCTATATTTTTTTATCGTCAGGATTAAAAGACAGTATAAGAATACTTTAAAGCTTTTACTTTTGCCTACCACATTCACTCAACTTTTCAATGCAATTATAGAAGGTGCTTTTCCATCGATGTACAGTTTGTCACAAAGAAATATTGTATTTGTTTTTATTTTATATGCTCTCGTTTTTGTTATAGTGTCGAAAATTGATACATGAAGTTATTTTATCCCACTTTCCTTTCTCTTCCTTAATTATCTCCGCACTTTCGAACTCCCCTTCCTCGATATATCTTGTTGTTGTTGTGATTGAACTATGTCCTAAAAACCTTTTCACTTTCATCAAATCCTTATACCTCTTGTACAGTTCCTTTGCTCTTGATGTCCTGACCCAATGAAAGCTTATGCCAAAATCGCCGAGAAACTTCCTGCTCTCTACCTTCAACTCCTTCCAGAGCCTGTAATAGCACTCCCACCAAGTTTCCCATCTACTATTAACTTTTTTTCTGAAAACATAATCATTCGGCTGTGTGCCTTTGATTATCTCTTTTAAAAGTTTGGCTGTTTGTACGTCCAAATACCTCTTGACCAATTTCCCACCTTTCTCCCTGCCTCCGATGTAAACTCCTTCATCATCTTCTCTTACCTTCCTTGCTTTAAGGTTAATTATGGGAGAAATTCTCATGCCCGTGTCATACAAAACCATCATTATCAATCTCAAATCACCACCAAATCCTTCAATCATTCCCTTGAAGGTTTTGAAGTCGATATATCTCTCGTACCTTCTGTCCTGCAACCTTAACTCTTTTTTCAACTTGTCCAACTCGCCAACCCAACCTTCCTTGCCCAAAAACATCAAGAACTTTTTTACTGCAAATCTCCTATGGTAGACAATCCTTACTTCTTCCGGCTTCTTTTTGTCTTCTCTCATAAACAAAAACCTTCTCAAATTCTCCAAACTAATCTCATCAAAATTGTCAATGAATTTCTTGATTTGCAAGGCGTATTGCACTATGGAATTTTGTTTGAGGGCTGTATTTTCCTTCATCCAATTTACGAAATCTTTTAGTATTCTTTCTTTCTCCAAAATTATCACCTTAGTCGATATATAAAAAATTTTTATTTTTTATATTTAATAAAATAGATTAAAGGTAGTCAATTAACATTTGGTTATAGTTGGACATTTATAAAGACATTGTTTAGTAATCCCAGAAAATTAAAATAATTTCGAGTGTCTCTTTTTATTTTCTGTATCTATACCTAATTTTATCATTTTTATATGTCTTTGATAATCACCTATCCTATAAAATTTTTTGTGGCATACTGGACATATTTCTACAGGGATTTTAGCTGATACATTTTTTCGTGCCATAATTGATGGTTACCTTTAATGTTATTTATATTTCTTGATTTGACATGAGCTTCAGTCAAGTGGGAAAGTATTATGCTGAATTCTTGCAACAAAGAAATTTCAAGACTTTCAGAACTGGAGACAAAATTAAAGTAAAAGATATTGAGGTTGAACCCATTCATATTGACCATTCCATTCCAGGGGCTTACGGTTTTCTTGTTCATACTGCTGGAACTATTGTTTACTCTGGCGATTTGAGGTTGTATGGGCTAAGAAAAGATATGACTGAAGATTTTATCGAAGCTGCTAGAGCTGCAAGACCCATAGTGATGATGCTTGAAGGTACCAATATAGATAATCGTATGGGAAGCTTGACTGAAGAGCAAGTCTTCAAAATTATATCCACCGGAGCAATAAGCGATGAAGGGATGTGCAAACAGAAAGACGGCCAGTAGATAACTACGCTCGGTGTGAAAAAAGCACATATCGGCAACGGTTAGCAAGGGGGCACTTATGACATTTCGGTGCTTTTGGTGTGCATATCTCCTCCTCGAAGTCCAGGAGTCCCCACACAAACTTTTTGATTTCGCTCCTACCGACGTTTCTGACTATCCCTTCGCATATACGGTTATCGACCTCAGCGACGTGCTCACCGTAGAAAAACCTGGATATGAGTCTCTTGATGTTGGCGTCCAACGGCAACATCGATTCACCGAACGCAAAGCATCTCACAGCTTTTTCCACGTACTCGCCGACACCTTTTAGCCCTTTCAAATCGTCGGGGGAGGGCACACCTACCACTCTTTTCTCCATCAGGGCAGCCATGTTTTTCAACTCTCTCGCCCTTATCTTGTATAACCCGAGCGGTCTAATCAGCCTCTCCACGTCTTTCGTCTTCGCATGCGCCAAGGCATGGTAGGTGGGATATTTGGATATAAATTTTGGGTAAAACTTCGCTACAATCTTCGCCTGTGTTCTCTGCAACAACTTTTCGGCGACCAGCAACCTATAAACATCCTTGGTCCTCCTCCAAGGAAAATCTCTCCCATTCTTCTCGTACCATCGCAGAACTGTGTTTATGAAAAAGTTTGTGTCATCCATATGCCCCACCAAGTCTAATTCTAATATTGTACAAACACTAATTTTAATGTATGGAAGACTACGAAAAAGAGGTTATTTCGGAAGACGGTTTTGTGGTAGTGTTATCAAATAAAGGAGATAAAATAAAAGAAAACCCAAACCCGCTAAACTACGAGGGGAAGGAGGTAGAATGTCTGTTTTGTAGGAAGGTTACCAAATCCATATATGCGGTTTGTGGTTCCTGCAGAAAGAAAAAAATGAAAATCCTACATGAGAGGGATTGGTTGGGGATGTTGGTGTACCCTGATGGAAGAGTAGAAAGGGCCCCGCCACACTACAAAATTACAGAATGGCTCGTCGATTGGGGGAAAAGCGCGAAGGACGAAAATAGGCTCATCAAACTAGACGAGTTTTTTTTGGATTTGTTAAAAAAAGTTGTGGGGAAAATCCCGGATGCCACAACGTTACAAAAGAGGGTAAGGGGTGAAATAAAAGATTCTCGAATACCCCATCCAGACCAGATTGTAGAGATGACGAAGAGCATGGTAGACGAACACTTTCCTCTGAGAGAGTTTGCGGGTGTGCTTGTCGGCAAAGAGAAAGTACCTATCAGGGTTGCCGCTGCCCTGGTGGCTATCGCATACATTTGTGAAGAGTCCAACAGGGGAGATTTTTGGTGGTTCAACTTTTATGGACCAAAATACGGAAAACCTAAGAGGGGGAGCGCATATATGCCATTCGTTTATTATCTGTTAAGGAGATGGACAGAAGCTACACCCGAGCAAGCTAGGATGTGCCTGAAGGGATGAACACGAATTTCTTATCGACATTATTGACCCAACCGTTGCCGTTATTTATCTCTTCGCAAACCCTTGCCGTCGCCAGCGATATCAGTAAGATTTTGACGTATATCTTACTCCTCTTGCCATCCGGGAGGGGGAAGTCTACAGACACGTACCATTCCTCCTTCGGAAGGTTTTTTTCAACGATGTTAGAAATTTTTTCTATGATTCTATAAGGCGAGGCCAACGTCCTGTAGGATTCGGGCAGGTCTTCTACTCGCAGGTGCTCGCACCAAATGGCCTGAAGCGTGGAGGCATCTGGGATTTTCCCACACCATTCTTTGTCAATCTCATTTAAAATCTTTTCCGCTATCTTTCTGTATCTCGCTGGCAAAAATTTCAATTTAGATTTCAAATAATCCCAACTGAGTTTGTACACACAAACATTTTTTCCGGAACCCACGTATAGTCTCGTGCACCATTCCTTGAGATGCCTCCCTCCTAAAAAATTTATGGAAGGAGAATCGCCTTTGTTGTCCAAATCCACGCGGAAGGGCGCAATTCTGGAACCGGGTACATGGTCCCTGAACTTTCTGGTAAGAGGATGTCTTTTTTCCTTCCTCTCCATTTTCACTTCCGGTGCCAAAGGGACCTCTAAATTTATAGCTAATGATGTAGGTGCCTTGATGCCTTCCTGAAGGAGTATCGCTTTGGCAAGAGCTCTGGAAAGTGGAACAGGTACGGCATCACCTATGAGATGGGCCTTCTCCGCAAACGTCTTCCCAAAGAATTGATAGGTTATCGGGAAACCTTGGAAGCAGGCCAGTTCCCGCAAGGTGGGAGTTCGGTAGGCAACTTTATCCCCGATTTTTTCTTCCAAGATTATACTTTCCCTCGAGACCCTTATCTGTGTTGCCATCACCGTCCTAGCGGGAGCGTCCATGTCGTCGGGAAACTTCATTTTCCCGTACCACGAGTGGTTTTCCTTAAGCTTACGGCACATCAACACCTCTTCCTCGTCTAAAATCGTATTCATGAAATGGTCCGTAAGTCTATGGGCCGGTATGGTAAACCCGTAGTTTGGGTCCTTTACCAACACATCCCTATCCGGTCGCGATAATGGGCTGGGTAGCGATTCTACGATTTTTCTCATCGGTACCCAAGGTTCTAAGTTATATCTTAAAACCTTTGCCAAGCGGTCGGAAGGCGCATGTGTCTGTTGGGGCGTCGGATAATTCCCGGAGATTAACCTTTCCCTTCTTTGTGGTGTTCCGAAATCAGCCGCATTCAGAACCATCTTTTTGGGTATCTCTATCACACCGGCGTCGAAACCGTATTTAGAAAGGTCTATCTGGTTCGGTAAAAAATTTACAAGTCTTGGCACATTTTCCATAACCCAATACTTTGGCTTCAACACATAAACGAAATATAGATAACGAAGTACAAGCCCCAGACCCTTTTTGATGTCACCAGCACCTCCTTTTTTAGCAAAGGAAAATTCCTCACACGGTGGCCCTCCGATTATGACATCAGCCTTTGGCAACTCCTTTGGGTCCAGGTCCTCTATTTTGGAATGAATAACCTCCGTTTCAGGGTGGTTCTGCTTGTACGTTTCAACTGCGGGCTTCCAACTGTCTACCGCCACCAAGAGTTTGAAGCCCAGTTGCCTGAAACCTTCGGATAAACCACCACATCCGCAAAATAAATCAATCACGGTCAATTCTTTCATATACTCACTCCTCGCACTCCATGAATAAAAGCTTTTCTGGGCTCATCGCCCCTATCTTTTTCTTTAATATCACAAACCTTTTATCTATTTCTTCCAGCTCTTTATCTTCCATCTGGGTCAAGCCAAAAAAATACTTCCAAACAACATCTGAAATGCTCACAAGCTCCATTGTTTTATCTTTAACAGCCATCTGGGCATAGGTTTTGATGATGTTTTTTATCCTTTCTTCGCTAAACAATTCCATAAACCTTTTTTCACTCTTTCCAACATAAAACTTAAAAACGAAATGCACCTCTTTCCTTGCGATGTTTACCAACTTGCTCCAATTTGGCTCGTAGGCCCACTTGCTCTTTTTCACCACACCAACCTTCCTTAAAAACCTCAACTTCTCGGAAATCGTGGATTGTGGCTGCTTTAATGTTTTCATCATTTCCTTCACTCTATTTTTTCCTAAAACTACACAACATAAGACATCCATTACTTCGCTGTTGTACTCGAATTGCTTGTATTTCGGCATGTCTACTTCCCTCTTGGACAGTTTTTTATGTAACACTCGTTACAGTTTGGTTTTTCTTCACAAATTGCTTTATCGACAATATCTTTGAAACCTGACCCGTAAAGCCAAAATAGAAGGTCGACAACCTTCACCGGACAGTTATTAAGCCTAGCAATTTTTTTACCTATATCTTGTATTTTTTCGATGTCTTTTTCCTTGGGGTGTTCTTCATTGACCTTATTTTCCAATAATTTTAGTCTCTTCAAAATTCTTATAACATGTCTGTCTGGTTTTACACACTCAAATCCTACATCTTTCAAAAAGTCGTAAACCACAGCACCTCCAATGTAATCGAACTTTTCTCTTAGTTCCTCCACCAATTTCAAAACCACACTAGTATCATTTTCGAAGTCTCCAAAACTTTTAAGATAGTTGTAAAAGGAGTTATGTTTTTTTGCAATCTCTTTAATTTTTGATGCGTTCCGTATACAGGCGATTATTTTTACAAAGTTTTTGATTGTTTTGAAATTTTTGAAAATTTCATCTAATGTCCATTTACTCATTTCGGTGACAGCGTCAATATCAAAGTCTCGGAACTCTTTTTTGATTTTTTTCCATTCTTCATCAGGTATGTTTCTAAATCCAGCTGTAAAAATACATCTGCACATACACTCAAAAAATTCGTTATCACTCATTTCATGATTGTTTATCCTGCCAAATTTTTGGCTTTTCTTCTTTTTGAATTCCTCATCAAACTTGCTATCTTTTTGTATTTCGCTTAATTTTTTCTTCATTCCATTAAAAATTTCTTTTAAATATGATTCGTTTTCAAACAATCTAGAGTATTTCAACATATCTACTTACCTCTTTTTATACCCACAATCTTCATAATCTCACGTTTTGTTTTGTTGAAAAAATCCTTCTTTGCAGTGTAGACATACACCTCACTATTTACTGGCAGGGGTTTTGTGAAGTCTTCCAATACCTTCGCGAGCTTCAGCAAATACCTTTTTGTTGCTTTATCTCTCTTCCTTCGAAATATGATTAGCACATTTTCCGGTCTTATATTATCACCTTTATCGATAATATATATTTAAATATTTAAATATATATTTAATTAATATGAAAGAAATCGAGTTTGGTGATATTTTATTTAGTGAAATTATAAAAAGCCAACAATGATTCCGGCTATTGAACCTAAGAAAATTGACTTTAAAATTTCTTTTGTTGAGATTCCTAAGGAAAAATCTTCTTTTTGATCAGGTAAATGAGAAGTCTCAGAAAAACTTACGATTAAAGTGCTTAGCCCAAACATCCCTGTTAAAACTGGAAAAAGTAGCTGCTGTTGAGGTAAAATTTGTGAGTTAAGCACAATCAAACCAAAAATTCCAGAAAGCAAGATTATTAAAGTTGCTGATAAAATTTTTCTTGGCTTTCTCTCAGAAAGAACCATGAAAGCAACTACAGCAATTATAGCAAAGTGTATGTAAGGCCTTGTAAGTTTATAGAAAGATGCAAAGTATGGAGAGAGGAGAGTGATTAAGATAAGACCAAAAATCAATGAACCTATGCCACCTATGACAGTAAGTTTTATTGCTTCGTAGCCTCTGCCTTCTAACAAAAGCCTATGACCAGGAAGTACTGATAGAGCGGTACCTTCTTCTGGAGCACCAATAAAAATTGAAGGAATGAAATTAAAGAAAATCTCACTCATAGCAGTTGAAACTATGAGAACCGCTAACTGATATGAGGTTAAATTAAAAAAGAAAGAGATAGAAAAAATTAAAGGCAATAAAGTGTTGACATGCATGCTAGGCATCAAGCCTGAGAACAAACCAATAAAAATTCCAAAAATTGAAAGCAAGATTAAATCTAACATGTTACTTCAAGTTGTTTAAAATTTGTATGTCAGAAGCTTTCCTTGGGACAATTTGAAGCTGACCTTTATATTCGCCAACAATTCCAGTAATTCTTATGGTCTTGCCTTTCTTGAAGTCATATTGAGTTATTCCATTAACTTTAAGCTGATTCATCAAGCTAGAAAAAATTGGGACTTCTATCTTTGAATCACCATCTGTTAAAGTTAGAAAAATGTGACCGGCTGAATGAGTTCTCACATAAGAAATTTTGCCTGTGGTTGAAATTAGTTTGCCACTTAAGCTAGAATCTATCTTACTTATTTTTGTTTCTGATGGTGAAATAGCTAAAGCTGAGAAATAAATTAATGCTAAGCCGAATAAAGAAATTAAAACACAAGCTATTAACAAAATTTTCTTCTTTATTTCCATGTTTGCTTTTGAGAGAAAAAAGCTTGATATAAATTTAGAACTCATTAAGTGAGTTAAATTTTTGATTTCTTTAAATTGAAATAATAAATTGCTGCAGCTGGACCTAATAGTGCTCCGCTTATTGTAGAAATTATTACCTCAAAGATTAAAGAAATTTGATCTATCTTTAAAATTTCAAAAACAACTTTCAGAATACTAAAAGGAAAAGAAATTACACCAATTATTAAGCCAAGAAGAAGAAGAAATGCCAATATAGAAATTGAATTATCTTTTGTTATTTTCCAACTTGATTTTATACTTTCTATAGGGTCTTTATTCTCAATAACGAGTATTGGAAATGTTAAAAACAATCTTAATGAAACATAGAAAAGAATGAAAAGAATGCATAAAACTATCACAAGAATAACAATGAAAATGATGAGAGAAGATTTCAATAACAGTAGAGCTAGTAGGAAAACAAAAAATACCGGTACTCCAAAAATGAGAAAAGTAAGAAGAGATGTGAGCAAAATCTTGAAAAAAATTCCAAAAGAATTTTGAACTGCTTTCATAATTTCAACTTCACCTTTCTTTACAGCTTGATAAACTGTGATTTGGTAAACACCAGCAACAATCAAAGAAACAAAAAACAGAATTATGCCTAGTGCAACTAGTATTGAGATTGAGACTAAATCTAATGTCTTGATTGACTGCGCTAACATTGAAGAAAACAAAGTAGATAAAATAGAAAAAGTAAAAGCAAGTAAAATTACCTTAGGGTGTTTCCTTAAAAAACTAAAAATGTCTTCAAATGAATCTAGAGCTAAACCCATTATTATCTAAAATTATTTTGGTAAAATAGAAATATAAATTAATCTTAAAAATCTATGAAGATTGAGTTTTGTTGAAAGCTATACTTATCTTTTTGTCTTCAAACTCCAAGCTGTCAGAAAACTTTCCTTTTGTGGCTCCAACAACCACAATTTTAGCACCAACTTCTTTTGCTATCATCTTCTTGTTTTTCTCCAAAATCTTATTAGTTTTTTCATCAGAGCTTAAACTCAAATCAATTCTATCCTTAACCACAAAACCAAACTTTTTCCTCATCTCTTGAATCTTCCTCACAAGCTCCCTCAGTAGAGCTTCATTTAAAAGTTTTTCATCAAGCCTTGAAGGAACAAAAACTTTTCCCAAGTTAAACTCTATTCCAGAAAATTCACCTTTTGGTTCATTGCCAGCAACCTCTATCTTTTTACTGTTACACATCTTCAGCAAAACTTCTTTCAAGTCTTTTATTGTAGCCAAAACTTTCTTATCTTTGGAAACAACAATAACTGAAGCAACAGGCCATCTCAGCTTAAGATTAACCTTTTGTCTTGCAGCACTACAAGCTTCCACTATCTGCTTTGCTATCTTCATTTCTTCTTCCAGCTTTTTGTCAATCATTCTCTTCTCAGCCTTTGGCCAATCTTCTAGATGAACAGAAAGCTTTCCCTTCTTCAAAGGCTTAACCACATCTTGATAAACTTGCTCTGCCAAGAAAGGACAAATTGGAGCTAAAAGCTTTGCTAAATTTTCTGTTACTGTCAAAAGAGTGAAGAAAGCTGCTTGTTTGTCTTTACCGTCATACAAAGGCCAAACTCTATCTCTTATTATCTTTATGTACCACCTTGAGAAATCGTTCAAGATGAAATCCAAAATTTCATTCGAAGCTTTATGTGCATTGTGGTCATTGAAGTGCTTTGTGCAGTTTTCAATCAAAGAGTTAAGCTTTGAGAGAATCCATTTGTCCTCTTGCTTCAAGCCTTTTGGTTTTCCTTTTGAAGTGACATAAGTTTTAACAAAATTAAACGTGTTTCTAACAACAACAAAATTTTTCGAGATTTCTTCTAAAGCCTGCCAGCTGAAATAGTAATCATTCCAAGGTTCGCTCGATAAATAGTAGAACCTAAGTAAATCTCTCCCATATTTTTCTATAACCTCTTCTGTGCTCACTATGTTCTGCAAACTTTTTGACATCTTTTGACCATGAGCATCTAAAACTAAGCCATGCATCAAAACACTTTTGAAAGGTGCTCTGCCAAAAGTCATCATGCTTGTTATCATCAAAGAATTCCACCATCCACGAAACTGGTCTGCTCCTTCAAGAATAAAATCAGCTGGCCAAAATTTCTTAAAAAGTTTTTTGTTTCTTGGGAAGCCTAAAGAAGCCCAAGAAGCTACTCCTGAATCGAACCAAACATCAAGGACGTCAGGAACTCTCTTCATCTTGCCTCCACAACTGCATTTCAAAGTTATTTCATCTATGTAGGGCTTGTGAAAATCTTTTGGAACTTTTGGTAATTCTTCTCTTGAGCCTATGACTTTTATATGCCCACATTTTTCACAAACCCAGATTGGTAAAGGAATTCCCCAATACCTTTGCCTAGAAATTGGCCAATCTCCCAAGCTTTCAAGCCAATTTTGAAATCTTTGGCTTGCCCATTCTGGATTCCATTTTATCTTCTTGTTTTCTTCAATTAGTTTGTCTCTTATAGCTGTAACCTTGAAAAACCATTGAGGTACAGAAATCTGAATCAAGGGTGAATTGCATCGCCAACAAATTGGATAGTCGTGTTGAATTGTTTCTTCATGCAGTAGTAAACCTTTAGCTCTTAAATCTTGCAATATCAGCTTGTCAGCTTCCTTAACAAACATCCCAGCATATTTCCCACAACTTTCATCAAAAGTTCCATCAATCTTGACTGGTGAGATTGCTGGCAAACCAGTTTCTAGACCAACTTTATAGTCTTCTTCTCCATGACCCGGGGCTGTGTGAACTAAGCCTGTACCTTCTTCTAAGCTAACGAACTGATCTGAAAGAACAACTCTATGAGCATTTGTCAAGACTTGTTGGAATTTTAACTCATTTATGAAAGAATGTTCATACTTTAAATTTTCGAGCTCTCTTCCTGTTTTTGTTTCTAAAATCTTATAATCTTTTATTCCAGCTTTTTCCATCACTTTATCAACAAGGGCTTTAGCCAGAATCAAAATTTCATTACCAACTTGAACTCTAACATATTCTGCATCTGGTTTTGCCATTACACCTGTATTTGCTGGCAATGTCCAAGGGGTGGTTGTCCATATAACTAAAAATTCATTTGGTTTGTTTTTTACTCTAAACTTAACATATATAGAAGGATCTGTTAGCTTTGTGTACTCAATTTCATTATAAGCAACAACAGTTTCACAATTATGAGTTACGAACTCATTAACTATAAAACTATGAAAATTTTCTACTCCTACATCAGCTACAGTTCTTTTACCGGAAGGTGAAATTTCTTTAACAATATCCCAAACTAGACCGT
>Ga0078972_1009572_pt1 | contig 19013 bp, 17 predicted proteins | sample YelNatPaOPGAMG01_FD_67568 | JGI IMG/M metagenome (GOLD analysis project Ga0078972, IMG submission 67568) | Hot spring thermophilic microbial communities from Obsidian Pool, Yellowstone National Park, USA - OP-RAMG-01 (SPADES assembly) (version 2) | ecosystem: Environmental > Aquatic > Thermal...
ATTTTAATAACAATTTAAAAAAACGGATAAATTTCTACAAAAAAATTTGTAAAATGTGTTTGAACCGTAAAATAAAATTTGTTATAAAGAAAAATTTATTTTTTGCGTTCTATATTAATGCTAATGGAGTGGAATTAGATAATAACGATATAAAAAAAATACCTATTTTTGTTATAAGAAGAGTTGCTGATATTCTTGATAGAAAGGAGTTTATTGTTGGTATTTCAGTAAAAAATTTAAGACAAGCATTAGCCATTAAAAAATATAATCCTGATTATATAACAATTGAATCTAAGAATAGAAAATTAATAAGAAATATAACGGATATTTTTAGAAACAAGGTGATAGGTTTGACGAAAGAACAGAAAATGATATTAGAAGGAGTTATTAAATGACATTAGTTGAATTAGTTAAAAAAGGGATCATAAATAAAGAAATAAAACAGGTAGCAGAGAGAGAGCATGTCAGTATTGATTTTATAAAAGCAGGATTGATAAATGGGACAATTGTTATTCCAGTAAATAAGTATAGAAAAAGAGATTCTAAATTTAAAATACAGGGTATTGGAAAAGGATTGAGAACAAAAGTTAATGCGAATATCGGGACATCACCTGATTACATAGATTTGAATAAAGAATTGAAAAAATTAGAGATTGCTATTAAAACAGGTGCTGATACGATTATGGATTTATCAACAGGTGGTAATTTAAGGAAAATAAGGACTGAAATAATAAAGAATTCTATTGTACCAGTTGGAACAGTTCCTATATATCAAGTTGTATGTGAGCAATTATCAAGAGGGAAACAGATAAAAAAAATTGATCCCGAATATATATTTGAAATAATTGAACAGCATTGTTACGATGGTGTAGATTTTATAACAGTTCATTGTGGGGTAACAAAAAAAACACTTAATATATTAAAGAAGAGTAGACGAATATGCGGTATCGTCAGCAGAGGTGGTTCTTTCCTTGCAGAATGGGTTTTATCAAATAATAAAGAGAACCCATTATATGAGAGATACGATCGTCTTCTGGACATTGCTTATAGATATGATGTTACATTAAGTTTAGGTGATGGGTTACGACCCGGAGCCATTGCTGATGCTTCTGATGAAGCACAGTTATCTGAATTGAATGTATTAGGAGAACTGGTTTTAGAAGCAAGAAAAAAATGTGTTCAAGTTATTGTTGAGGGACCCGGGCATATGCCATTAAATCAGATTATACAGCATATAAAATATGCGAAAAAAGTTACACATGATGCACCATATTATGTACTCGGACCACTTGTAACGGATGTTGCAGCAGGTTTTGATCATATAACATCAGCAATAGGTGGTGCTATATCTGCTGCTTATGGTGTTGATTTCTTATGTTATGTTACACCGTCAGAACATTTGAGATTACCTGATATGGATGATGTTTATTTAGGTGTTATAGCTTCACGAATAGCTGCACATAGTGGTGATATTGTTAAAGGGATTAAAGGTGCAAATGAATGGGATAATAAATTTTCATTAGCAAGACGGAAATTGGATTGGAAACAACAAGAACAACTTGCACTTGAACAAAATAAATTTAGAATAGAGCGAAAAAAAATGTTAACAGGTAATAAAGCATGTACTATGTGTGGTAAGTATTGTGCTATGCGCGAATCAAATAAATTATTGTATAAATAATAAATTTATATGAAACGAATAAGAGTTACTGTTCCAGCAACAACAGCAAATTTTGGGTCAGGATTTGATTGTTTAGGTTCTGCATTAAAGTTGTATAATATTGTTGAATGTGAATTACATGATAGAACTATAAATTCTGTTTTTAATATAGATATTGAAGGTGAAGGAGAAGCAACATTACCGAGAGATAAATCAAATATTATAGTACAGACGATGGAATACATATTTAATAAATTAAAATACAAGCATTTATATAAAAAAATGAGGATAAAACTTATAAATAACATACCAATAGCTCGTGGATTAGGCTCGAGTGCATCAATACGAATAGCCGGAATTATAATAGCGAACATTTTATGTAATAATAAATTAACAGATAATGAAATAATTTCTATAGCGACAAAACTTGAAGGACATCCTGATAATGTTGTTCCAGCAATGTTTGGTGGATTATGTTTATCATATCATAAACTACAATACCGAAATAAAAAAGAATCTGATATCGGTTTTTTTAAATTGGAAATGCCAGATGATATAGTTGCTCTATTTTGTATTCCAGAATTTGAACTGAAAACGACAGATGCAAGGAAAATATTACCAAAAAAGATTGATATGGGCTCTGCTGTTTTTAACAGTTCTCGAGTAGGTTTATTTATTTACTCAATATTACAAAAAAAATACGATTTATTAAAAATAGCAATGGAAGACAGAATTCATCAGGAATACAGAATGAAATTAATACCAGGAATGAAGGAAATTTTTAATTCTATTAATTTTTCTGATATATTAGGAATCGCATTAAGTGGTTCAGGACCAACAATAATGGCATTATGTAAGAAAGATGAAGTTGATTATGATAAAATTGGTCGTAATATACAAGAAATATTTTCAAAATATAATATCAGAAGTAAATATAATGTGATTAATTTTGATAACAAAGGGGCAAAAATACATATAGAAAAAAAATGATGATATAGGAGATTAAAATATGGGACTAATAGTGATGAAATTCGGTGGTACATCCGTTAATGGAACAGAACGAATAAAAGCAGTTGCAGAAAAGGTTATTACGAAAAGAAACCAGGGTAATAAAGTTGTAGTTGTTGTATCAGCACCCGGTGATATGACAGATGAATTAATAGAGAGTGCTAATAAGATAACGGATACTCCAGATGAACGTGAATTAGATATGTTGCTTGCAACAGGAGAACAAATATCAGTTGCACTTCTTTCTATTGCAATTAGGTCAAAAGGTTATGATTCTATTTCGTTAACAGGACCGCAAGCAGGAATTTATGCTGATACAACTCATACAAAAGCAAGAATAACAAAAGTTAATCCCCAGAAGATAATTTCAGAATTAAATAAAAACAGAATTGTTATAGTAGCCGGTTTCCAGGGGTTAAATCCTAATGAAGATATAGCGACACTTGGTCGTGGTGGCTCGGATTTAACAGCAGTTGCAATAGCAGCAGCAATTAAAGCAGATTTATGTGAAATATATACAGATGTAGATGGAATATATACAACAGACCCGAGAATATGTTCAGATGCAAAGAAAATAGATTGGATTTCTTACGATGCTATGCTTGAAATGGCTGGTTCAGGTGCACAGGTTATGCAAGCGCGGTCAATAGAAGTAGCAAAAAAATTTAATGTAAAAATAGAAGTGAAATCAAGTTTCAATAATAATAAAGGTTCTCTAATTTCATCTAGGGAGGATAGCAAAATGGAAGAACCCATTGTTTCGGCAATAACTTTTGATAAAAATCAGGCTAGATTAACCATTCTTGATGTTCCAGATAAACCTGGTGTAGCAGCAAAAATTTTTGGGGCACTTGCAAAAGAGAATATTAATGTTGACATGATAATTCAATCATCAGCACGAGAGGGATATAATGATATTTCTTTTACTGTTACAAGAGTAGATTTAAAAAAAGCGTTACCGATATTGAAGCAAGTTAGTAAACATCTCAATGCTGAAGGAATAATTTTTGATGATAAAATAGCAAAAGTGTCAATAGTTGGTGTCGGTATGAGAAGTCATCCTGGTGTGGCTTCTAAAATGTTTGAAGTTTTAGCGAGACATAAGATAAATATTGAGATGATATCTACTTCGGAAATAAAATTATCATGTGTGATTAAAGAAAAGTTTGTTGATACTGCTGTTCGTTCACTACATAAAAAGTTTATAGGTTAAAAATTACATTTCTTGATTAAAATCAATAAATAATTTTGACTTTTATTAAGAAATTTGGTATTATAATTAAGTTTTATAAATATTTTAATTGAATAAAATATAAAAACCAAATTAATAAAAATTACAATTTAATAAATTAATAAACATAAATTAAAAAGTTTATTTCTATTTAATATATTATGAGTCAAACAATAGAGTTATATGATACAACTTTGAGAGATGGTGCTCAAGCATCAGGTATAACATTTACTGTTGAAGATAGATTTAAAATAGCCCGAGCACTGGATGAATTTGGTATACATTATATTGAAGGTGGTTGGCCTGGTTCAAATAAAACTGAGGAACTGTTTTTTAAAAGAGCTAAATCAGAATTACATTTAAAGAATGCTAAGTTAGTAGCTTTTGGATCAACAAGATACAAAAAATACAGAGCGCATAACGACCCGAACCTTAAAGCGATATTGAATTCTGGGGTTGATACAGCCTGCATTTTTGGTAAATCTTGGGATTTACATGTTATATATGCATTAAAGTGTTCACTAAAAGAAAATTTGGATATGATAAGAGATAGTATATCATATTTAAGACGAAAAGGGTTAAAAGTTATATATGATGCAGAACATTTTTTTGATGGATTCAAAAAAAACAAAGAATATGCGATCCAAACGATAAAGGCAGCAATAGAATCAGGTGCATTTAATATAACTTTATGTGATACGAATGGTGGTACTTTACCTGATGAACTACAGGAGATTATTTTATATGTATTTAAAGAATTATCTTGTTTTAAAAATAGTTATTCATTAGGTATCCATGCACATAATGATAATGAATGTGCTGTTGCTAACACAGTGATTGCTGTTAAAAATGGTATAAAATTGGTTCAAGGCACAATTAACGGATACGGTGAACGATGTGGAAACGCGAATTTATGTTCAATTATACCAAATCTACAACTCAAGTGTAAAATAAAATGTGTTAATGATAAAAGTATGAAATTTTTAACAGAGTTATCAAGATATATTTCTGAAATTGCGAATGTGATACCTAATGACCATGCACCATATGTAGGTTATTCAGCATTTGCACATAAAGCGGGTATACATGTGTCAGCGATATCAAGACATACTTCTACCTATGAACATATTGATCCGTCAATTGTAGGTAATGAACGTCGGATAATTATTTCTGAACTTGCTGGTAAAAGTACTATTGCTTTAAAATCAAAACAACTTAAACTTAATTTTGCATATAGTAAAAAATCAATAGAAAAAATAATACAGGTTATTAAGAACCTTGAACATCAAGGGTATCAATTTGAGGATGCTGATGGAAGTTTTACTCTAGTAGCAACTAAAGCTTTAAATAAATATAAACCTTGTTTTGATTTAAAAGGGTTTCGTGTTGTTGTTGAAAAGAATCCTGATACAGGAAAAATGTATTCAGAAGCAATAATTAAAGTTGCTGTGGATAATAAGATAGAACATACTGCTGCTGAAGGAGATGGTCCTGTTAATGCACTTGATAATGCACTCAGAAAAGCATTAGTAAAATTTTATCCGCAATTAAAAAATGTTTCGTTGACAGATTTTAAGGTAAGAGTAATAAATGCAGCTCGTGGCACAGCAGCGAAAGTAAAAGTAACAATAGAATCTCGAGATGAAATGGATTCATGGGGAACTGTTGGTGTATCAGAAAATATAATAGAAGCTAGTTGGCAGGCATTAGTAGATGCAATAGAATATAAATTACTTAAAGATAAAAGGAATTATAAAAAATTAGGAGGATTGAAAAAAAATGCCTAGAAAAAAAAGAAAAAGAAGGATACAAAGGAAAACACGTAAATATAGAAGACATAATAAGAATAGAAAAGAGATGAAAGAAAAATTGGAACGACCATTATTGAGTGATGAGGTTAAAAAAGGTGTTGAAAGAGCACCTCATAGAGCATTACTATATGCTTGTGGTTTTAATCAAGATATGATGAATAAACCTCTTATTGGAATTGCTTCTTCATTTACAAATTTAGTTCCAGGACATTTGAACATGAGAGAATTAGAGCAGTGGATAGAGCGTGGTATATCTGCAGCTGGTGGCGTACCGTGTATATTTGGTGTTCCTGCAATTTGTGACGGTATTGCTATGGGTCATAAAGGAATGCATTATTCATTACCATTACGAGAACTTATTGCTGATAGTATTGAGAGTGTTGCGAAGGCGCATTGTCTTGATGGACTTGTTCTATTAACAAATTGTGATAAGATTACACCAGGGATGTTAATGGCAGCAGCAAGAACAAATTTACCGTCAATTATAGTGACAGCAGGTCCAATGCATACAGGATTTTATGGTGGGAAGAGGAGATCGTTAGTTAGAGATACTTTTGAAGCAATAGGACTTTATCAGGCGAATAAATTGAGTTTAGAAGAACTGCATAAATTGGAATTAAACGCATGTCCAGGTGTTGGTTCCTGTCAGGGATTATATACAGCCAACACAATGGCATGTCTTGTTGAAGCATTAGGTATGTCTTTACCAGGTTGTGCAACATCATTAGCGATATCAGCAGAGAAGCGGCGAATTGCTTATAAATCAGGTGAGACAATTTTACAACTTATACAGGAGAATCTCACTCCAAGAAGAATAATGAGTAATAATGCATTTTATAATGCGATATTAGTTGATATGGCATTAGGTGGTTCGACGAATACAGTTTTACATTTATTAGCGATTGCACATGAATGTGGAATAGAACTGCCTATTGAACTTTTTGATAAAATATCTCGGGAGACACCTCATATAGTTTCTATCGAACCGGCTGGTGACCATTATATGGAAGATTTAGATATTGCTGGTGGAATACCTGCAATATTATCAGTTTTAAAAAATAAATTGAAACCGAGTTTGACTGTTTCAGGAATGAATATTATTGATATAGCAAATACAGGTTCTGTCTTGGATAAAGATATAATAAGGTTTAAAAACCCGTATCATAACGAAGGTGGGATAGCAATATTGTTTGGTAATTTATGTGAGAATGGAGCAGTAGTTAAACAATCTGCTATTAAACCTAAAATGTTAGTATTTGAAGGACCAGCGGTTACATTTAATTCTGAGGAACAAGCAATGCGTGCAATATTGGGTAAAAAAATAAAAAAGGGACAAGTAATAGTTATTCGCTATGAAGGACCAAAAGGTGGTCCAGGAATGAGAGAGATGCTTGGACCAACAAGTGCAATTCAAGGAATGGGATTAAGTGATTCTGTAGCATTAATTACAGACGGTAGATTTTCTGGTGGTACACGTGGTCCTTGTATAGGACATATTAGTCCTGAAGCAGCAGAAGGTGGCGCTATTGCAATAATAGAGGATGGAGATATTATAAAGATAGATATACCTAAAAGACAACTCAATGTTAGGTTAACAGATACTATTATAAAAGCTCGTAAATCAAAATTGGTTAAACCTGAATTGAAATTCAAGGTAGGTTATTTATCAAGATATAGTCAATTAGTAAGTTCAGCAAATACAGGTGCTGTCTTATATACAATGAAATAAAATTAAGGAGATACATATATGCAAAAAACAGGTGCAGAAATTCTTGTTGAATCTCTTATTCGAGAAAATGTTGAGATTATGTTCGGGATACCTGGTGGTGTTGCATTACCTATTTTTGATAAACTTTATGATGCACCAATAAAATTTATTTTAACTCGTCATGAGCAAGGTGCAAGTCATATGGCTGATGGATATGCAAGGTCAACAGGTAAAGTAGGCGTATGTATTACTACTTCTGGACCCGGAGCAACAAATATTGTTACAGGACTCGCAACAGCTAATATGGATTCAATACCAATTGTTGCAATTACATGTCAAGTTGCTACAAATCTTATAGGTAACGATGCATTTCAAGAGGCAGATTCAACCGGTATAACTAGACCAATAACAAAACATAATTATCTTGTAAAGGATGTTAAAGAACTTGCAAAAACTATTCATGAAGCATTTTATATTGCAAGAACAGGACGTCCCGGACCGGTACTCATTGATGTTCCTGTTGATGTTCAAAGAGCAGTAACAGAATTTATTTGGCAGGATGAAGTTGAAATAAGGTCATATAAACCAGTATTACATGGGCATCCACAGCAAATAAAGAAACTTGCTGATTCACTGAATTCGTCAAAAAGACCTGTTATATATGCTGGCGGTGGAGTAGTCAGTTCAAACGCGAGTAAAGAGTTATTAGAACTTGCTGAAAAGATAGATGCACCTGTTACAACTACACTTTTAGCATTAGGTTGTTTTCCTCCTGACCATGAACTGTATCTTGGTATGTTAGGAATGCATGGGACATATTATGCAAATATGAGTATACAGAATGCAGATTTAATACTTGCAATAGGTGCGAGGTTTGATGATAGATGTACAGGAAAAATTTCATCTTTTGCACCTAAAGCAAATACGATTGCACACATTGATATTGACCCTACTAGTATATCAAAAACAGTTCCTGCAAATATACCTATTGTTGGTGATGCAAAAAATGTTTTAATAGAACTGTTAAAACATGTTAATAAGAAAAAACATCCAGAATGGTTGAAACAGATTGAGATTTGGAAAAAGGAGCATCCTCTTACTTACAAAAATGATGACAAATTAAGACCTCAATATGTTGTAGAAAAAATAAACGAATTAACTGGTGGTGATGCTATAATAACAACAGAAGTTGGTCAAAACCAAATGTGGGCAGCACAGTTTTATAAGCCAAGTAGACCACGACATTTTATTACTTCTGGTGGATTAGGAACAATGGGTTTTGGTTTTCCTGCAGCGATAGGTGCAAAATTAGGTAATCCAAAAAAAATTGTTATTGATATAGCAGGTGATGGTTCATTTCAGATGAATATCCAAGAATTGGCTACAGCAGTAGTAAATAATATCAATGTAATTGTAGCGATATTAAATAACTCATATTTAGGGATGGTAAGACAGTGGCAACATATGTTTTATAAAGGGAGATATTCTGCTAGCCAACTTTATACTCAACCTGATAATAAATTTCAGTGTCCTATTCCAGATTTTGTTAAAGTTGCGCAAGCATACAATGCTGTTGGATACCGTGTAACAAAAAAAGAAGAAGTTATTCCTACATTGAAAAAAGCAATTAAAATTAAAGATAAACCAGTTATAATAGATTTTGTTGTAGATAAAGAAGAAAATGTGTTTCCAATGGTACCAGCAGGTGCGGCTTTAGATGAAGTTATTACGAGTTTAGCATAGATACGTTATTTTAATTTTTCAGAAAATATAAATAATTTATGTTCAAAGAGGTAAAAAATTATGCGTCATACGGTTTCAGCATTAGTTGAAAATAAGTCAGGAGTATTAGCAAGAATATCAACTCTTTTTGCTGCACGAGGATACAATATTGATTCTCTTTCTGTTGGAGAGACAGAGGATCCTACTGTTTCAAGAATGACAATAGTTGTTAACGGTGATGAACATATTTTAGAACAAATTGAGAAACAATTAAATAAACTTATTGATGTTATCAAGGTAAGTGAATACAGTTCTATACCACATATAGAACGTGATTTAGCCCTTATTAAAGTAAAAGTTGATAAAACAAACAGGTCAGAGTTACTCGAAATAGTTGATATTTTTCGTGCAAAAATAGTTGATGTTTCTACTAATTCTGTCATAATTGAAGTCACAGGTGATGAAGAAAAAATACAGGCATTAATAGAATTGGTTAGGCCATTCGGAATAAAAGAACTGGCGAGAACAGGTGTAATTGCGATGGCAAGAAAATAAGATATACAATAAAGTATTTATTATTTTTAGGAATTTATTGATTTTAGTTTTTATTCATATATTTTAAATAATAAGGAGATTTTTAGAAATGGTAAAGATTGATTTTGGTGGAGTAATTGAAGAAGTTGTAACAAGAGAAGAGTTTCCATTAGAGAAAGCAAAAGAAGTTTTAAAGAATGAAGTTATTGCTGTTATTGGTTATGGTGTTCAAGGACCAGCACAATCACTAAATATGCGAGATAACGGTATCAATGTAATAATTGGTCAGAAACAAGAAGAGAAATATTATTGGGATAAGGCGATAAATGATGGTTGGGTACCAGGTAAAACACTTTTCCCGATTGAAGAAGCAGCTAAGAGAGGTACTATTATCCAGTATTTGATTTCAGATGCAGGTCAGATGATGCAATGGCCTAATATCAAGCCACATTTAACTTCTGGAAAAGCACTATATTTCTCACATGGATTTTCAATTGTATATAGGGACCAGACAGGTGTTATTCCACCTAAAGATATAGATGTGATTATGGTTGCCCCAAAAGGGTCAGGAACATCTGTTAGACGAAATTTTTTAAGTGGTAGTGGTATAAATAGTAGTTATGCTATATTCCAAGATGCTACGGGAAGAGCGCTTGAAAGAACTCTGGCTATTGGTATATCTATTGGATCAGGATTTCTTTTTCCGACAACTTTTGAGAAAGAAGTTTACAGTGATCTAACTGGTGAAAGAGGTGTATTAATGGGTGCACTTGCTGGTATATTTGAAGCCCAATATAATCTTTTAAGAAAATATGGACACAGTCCAAGTGAAGCATTCAATGAAACAGTTGAAGAATTAACACAAAGTTTAATCAGATTAGTAGCTGAGAATGGAATGGACTGGATGTTTGCTAATTGCAGTACAACAGCACAACGTGGGGCACTTGATTGGGCTCCTAAATTCAGGAAAGCGGTTGAACCTGTTTTTGAAGAACTTTATAAAAGTGTAGTAAATGGTATTGAGACGAAACGAGTACTTGAAGCAAATAGTGCACCTGATTATAAAGAAAAACTTAGTGAAGAATTGAGACAGATGCGCGAATCAGAGATGTGGCGTGCTGGTGCAGCAGTGAGGTCGTTAAGACCGGAAAACTGGGGTAAGAAAAAATAGATTTGGATGAAAATTCCTATTTCAAAAGAAGGTTTGAAGTTAATAAAAATTTTTCTCATATTTACAATCTGTTCCTATATATTAGGAACAGTTTCGTCTCTGTTTTATTTTCTTTTTTTTATTCTCTTGATAATATGTTTATTTTTAGTATATTTTTTTCGTGATCCTGAACGAGTTATTAACAAGGATAATAATGTTATATTATCACCAGCAGATGGTAAAGTTATTGATATAATTGAAACAGAACAAAATAAAACAATAAAAATATTTATGTCACCATTTAATGTCCATATTCAGAGAGCATCAATCAGTGGTAAAATAAGTTCAATTGAATATAAACCAGGCAAATTTTTACCTGCATATATGCCCGGTTCCGATAATATTAATGAGCAGAATATTTTAATAATAAAAAATACAGAATTGAATTTAGAAGTTATAATAAAACAAATAGCAGGGATATTAGTACGCAGAATAGTGTGTTTTGTTAAACCTGATGATTATGTTTTACAAGGACAAAGAATAGGATTAATAAAATTTGGTTCACAGGTTGATTTGATTGTACCTAATAATGTTGTATTAGAAATAGAAACAGGACAGAAAGTTAAAGGCGGTACAACAATAATAGGTAGATTTTCTTCTTGAAAATATGAGTTGGGGAATATATTTATTACCAAGTATTTTTACATTATGTAATATGTGCTGTGGATTATACTCAATTTTATGGACAATCCGAGAAAGATTCACAACAGCAGCATGGTTAATTCTTTTAGCGATAGTGTTTGATGGATTTGATGGATACATAGCACGTTCAATGAAAACTACATCAAGAATAGGTATAGAACTTGATTCGTTTTCTGATTTTGTTTCGTTTTGTATTGCACCTGCAATATTAATTTATTCAATTATATTATGGCAATACAGGACACCTGGATTAGCGGTTTCGTTAATATATATTTTTTTTGGTGCATTGCGACTATCAAGATTTAATGTGAAAGCACATAAAGAATATGATATTGCAACAAAAATGACAAAGCCGAGTACATATTATATAGAGGGATTACCTGTTCCTGGTGCAGCAGGTATACTTGCAAGTTTAATTTTATCGTTCGAACTATTTGAAAAATTTGAGCAAGGGATAACAAGAAAAGCTATTCCAATATTGATAGAACGAATACCTTTTTTAATACATTCTATTCCGGTGATAATGATAATACTGAGTTTCTTTATGATATCGAAAATGAGATATACAAGTTTATCTCGATTGAAGATTACGAAGCGTATATCTTTACGGACATTTTTATTAATTATTGTTGCTATACTATTGATTCTATCATATCCTGAAAATATGATATTTATAATATTTTCATTATATTTGGTATCAGGATTAATTGACTATTTTGTTAGGTTTTATCTTTTACACACAAGTAAAAGAAATATTTTTATTAAGGAAAATGAAAAATGAAAGAAAAACAAATAATTATTTTCGATACAACATTACGGGATGGTGAACAATCTCCCGGTGCGAAACTTAATACTAATCAGAAAATAGAAATTGCATATCAATTAGAAAAACTTGGAGTTGATGTGATTGAAGCTGGATTTCCTATTTCTTCACCCGGTGATTTTGAGTCAGTAAAACAGATTTCCAAATTGATAAGAACAAAAATAATATGCGGACTTACAAGGGCAATTAGTAAAGATATTGATGTAGCGTATGATGCTCTGAAATATGCAAAATATCCAAGAATACACACTGGAATAGGAGTAAGTCCACAGCATATATATTATAAATTAAAGAAAACGCCAGAACAAGTTCTTGATATAGCTGTATCCGCGGTAAAATATGCCAAAAAATATGTTAATGATGTTGAATTTTATGCTGAAGATGCAGGAAGAGCTGATAGAGAGTTTCTTTATAGAGTTCTTGAAGCAGTAATAAAGGCAGGTGCTACTGTGTTGAATATCCCTGATACAACAGGCTATAATTTACCTTTTGTATGGGGTGATTTAATTAAAAACATTATGGAGAAAGTTAATAATATAGACAAAGTAATTGTTTCTGTTCATTGTCATAATGATTTAGGTATGGCTACAGCAAATGCGCTTACGGCTATATATAATGGTGCCAGACAAGTAGAATGTACTATAAATGGTATTGGAGAAAGAGCAGGAAATACTTCACTTGAAGAAGTTGTTATGACATTATATGTCCATAAAAAACTTTTTAATGCGGTAACAAATATAAACACAAAAGAGATATATCCTACAAGTAGATTGGTTTCAAAATTAACAGGTATTGTGGTGCAACCGAATAAGGCAATAGTAGGTGCTAATGCATTTGCACATTCATCAGGAATTCATCAGGATGGTGTATTGAAAAAAAGAATTACATATGAAATAATTGACCCGAAAATAGTCGGAATAAAAGAATCAAAAATTATTCTTACTGCACGTTCAGGAAGACATGCATTAAGACATAAACTTAGTCAACTTGGTTACAAAATAGAAGATAAAGATTTTGAAAATATTTATAATGATTTCATTGCACTTGCTGATAAGAAAAAAGAGGTTTATGACGAAGATTTAATCGCACTTGTTGATGAAAAATTTAGTACATTAGAAGAGAAATTCGTACTTAATTATTTTCATATCACTTCGGGTAGCGGAATATTACCGACGGCAACAATTAAACTTTTATATAAAAATAAAGGTAAAGAAGAGATTTTACTTGATGCAAGTTATGGTGACGGACCTGTTGATGCTGCCTATCGTGCTATTGATAAAATTATTAAAACGAAATTGAAATGGCATATAACACCTAAACTTATTGATTATTCTATAAAATCAATTTCAAGTGGTAAAGATGCACAAGGTGAAGTCAGTATTAAAGTTGATTATAGAGGAGTATCATTTACAGGTAGAGGAACATCAACTGATATAATTGAAGCGAGTATAAAATCATATTTGAATGTGTTAAATAAAATTATTGCAACAAGTAAATTATCACAAAAATTGAGTTACTCAGTATAAATAATATTATGGTTAAACAAACAATAACAGAAAAAATAATTGCTAAACATTGTCGTAAAAAGGAAGTTAATCCTGGCGAATTTGTTGAATCTGATGTTGATATTGCTTTAAGTAATGATATTACATCACCCTTAACAATAAATCAGTTCAAATTACTGAATAAAAAAATATTTAACAGAAATAAAATTGTTATTGTTCTTGATCATTTTGTTCCTAATAAGGATATAGCGTCAGCAGAACAGTGTAAAATGGTACGTGAATTTGCGAAAAAGAATAATTTAAAATATTTTTTTGATGGTGCTACTGCTGGAATAGAGCATGCATTGTTACCAGAACAGGGACTTATTCTGCCAGGTTATGTGGTTATAGGTGCCGATTCTCATACTTGTACATATGGTGCTTTAGGTTGCTTTTCTACTGGTGTCGGGTCAACTGATTTAGCTTGTGTATGGGCTACAGGTAAAATATGGCTAAGAGTTCCAGAGTCAATAAAGTTTATATATTATGGTAAACTTAATAAGTGGGTTTACGGTAAAGATTTAATACTGTATACGATAGGAAAAATCGGTGTGAATGGTGCAAATTATAAATCAATGGAATTCACAGGTGAAGTTATACAAAGGTTATCAATAGCAGATAGATTCACAATCTGTAATATGGCAATAGAATCAGGTGCAAAGAGTGGAATAATTGAGCCAGATGAAATAACTTTTAACTATATTATGCAAATAAAAAATAAAAAAAATGTTATTGATAAACAATTATGGGCTGATTTAAAAAGTGATAAAGATGCTGAATATAGTAAAATTATTGAAATTAACTGTAACGAAATTGAGCCGATAGTAGCATTACCACATTTACCTTCTAATATAACATCTGTAAATAAATTGAGAAAGAAGATTTGGGTAGACCAAGTAGTGATTGGTTCATGTACAAACGGAAGATTAGAAGATTTACGAATTGCGAGTAAAGTTTTAAAAGGAAGGAAAGTTAATTCTAATGTAAGATTATTAATTTTCCCTGCTACTCCTACAATATATAAACAGGCATTGAAGGAAGGATTAATTGATATATTTATTAATTCAGGTGGAATTATTTGTCCACCAACATGCGGTCCATGTTTAGGTGGTCATTTGGGAATACTTGCTAAAGGTGAGAAATGTATTGCAACAACAAATAGGAATTTTGTTGGACGCATGGGACATCTTGAAAGTGAGATATATCTTGCGAATCCAGCTGTTGCAGCAGCAAGTGCTATTTCAGGTTATATAACTGAACCTGAATAATATAATTTAGGGTGAGATTTATGAAAATTGAAGGTAAAGTAATAAAGTATGGTAATAATGTTAATACTGATGAAATAATACCAGCAAAATACTTGAATATTTCTGATCCAGAATTATTAGGTAAATATTGTTTTTCTGGTTTGGACAAAAATTTCATTGAAAAGGTTAATCAAGGAAGAAATATTATTGTAGCAGGTGATAATTTCGGATGCGGATCTTCAAGAGAACATGCAGCTGTTTCTATTAAGGCATCAGGTATAAAGTGTATAATAGCAGAATCGTTTGCTCGTATATTTTTTCGTAATTCGATAAATATTGGATTACCTATAGTTGAGTTGAAATATGCAACAGAAAAAATTAGTTTTGATGATGAACTTAAAATAGATTTTGATAACGGTAAAATAGAAAATATAACAAAAAAAGAATTTTATGATATTGTTCCTTTTCCAATTTTTATGAAAAAAATAATTGATGCAGGCGGTTTAATCCAATATTTAAAAACTCACAGGAGATAAGTAGAATGACTGAGAAAAGAAAATCAGTGCGGGTTGAAACTGATATTGATACTACAATTTTAAATTATGAAAATAACCAATTTATAGGTAAAGGAAGAATAATAGATATGAGTGTAGGTGGAGTAAGATTAGAGACAAATATTAAATTGAATATTGCTGATAAAATAACAATAAGTTTTATATTACGAAAACGAGAATATATGGCAAGAACAGGTTTATCCGTTACAGGTAAAGTTGAGGCTGTCTGGAAAACAGATAAAGAGAATATAAGTATTTATGGATTAAAATTTATACATTTAACTGCTATTGATAGAGAACGCATCCGTGATTTTGTTAATTTCAAAATACGTGAAAAGGAAACATTTATATAAAAATTAGAAAGGAATGGATATTAAAATGTACAAAATCGGAGTTATTCCAGGAGATGGTGTTGGTCCAGAAATTATCCGTGAAGGAGTAAAAGTAATAAAATCAGCATGTGATATAAATAAAGTTAAATATGAGTTTATATATTATGATTTTTCTGGAGAACGATATTTGAAAACAGGTGAAATTCTGCCAGATTCGGCAATCGAAGAGTTTAAAAAATTAGATGCTATTTATTTGGGTGCAGTTGGACATCCTGATGTGAAGCCGGGTATACTTGAAAAAGAATTATTGTTGAAAATAAGATTTAAACTTGACCAATATATAAATTTAAGACCAGTAATACTTTATCCGGGCGTAGAAACACCTATTAAGAATAAAGGTCCGGAAGATATAGATTTTGTTGTGATAAGAGAGAATACAGAAGGATTATATGCTGGTATCGGAGGAATTTTTAAAAAAGACACTGTTGATGAAATTGCAATACAGGAGGATATTAATACATATAAAGGTGTCGAACGCTGTATAAGATATGCTTTTGAATATTGTAGAAAAAGAAATAAAAAAAAGAAACTTACACTTGTTGATAAATCAAATGTTTTAGTTTATGGACATGATTTATGGCAAAGAGTATTTCTTAAATTAGGTGAAGAATATACTGATATTGAAAAAGATCATGCGTATGTTGATGCATGCTGTATGTGGATGATAAAAAATCCAGAAAAATTTGATGTGATTGTCACTTGTAATATGTTTGGAGATATTATAACTGATTTAGGTGCTGTTATACAGGGTGGGTTAGGTGTTGCCGCAGGTGCTAATATTAATCCGGAGGGTGTATCAATGTTTGAACCGATACACGGGTCAGCACCAAAATATAAAAATAAGAATGTTATTAATCCGATAGCAACAATTTCAGCAGGTGCAATGATGATGTATATGTTAGGTGAAGAGAAAGTTGCGAATATGATTGATAATGCGATTCGTAAACTTATCTCTACAGGGAAAATAAAGTCAATGGATGCAGGTAAAATGGGAATGACGACAGAGGAAGTTGGTGATTGGATAGCAAAAAATCTGTGAGAAAAAAAATATGAAAAAATATAATATTGCTATTGTTGGTGCAACTGGTGCAGTAGGACAGGAAATGATACGGATGTTAGAACTCCGCAATTTTCCTGTGAATAATATTTTTTATCTTGCCTCAGCGCGATCCGCTGGCCGTAAATTGAAATTTAGAGATAACGAAATAGAAGTAAAAGATCTATCTAAATTTACTGGTATTAAATCTAAATATTCTATCGATTTAGCTCTGTTTTCAGCAGGTGCTTCTATTTCAAAAGAATATGCACCTAAATTTACTGCAGAAGGTGTTTTTGTAATAGATAATTCAAGTGCATGGCGTATGGATCCGGAAATACCATTGGTTGTTCCAGAAGTAAATTCGGATGTACTTAGTCCAAGGAAATTATTGATATCTAATCCAAATTGTTCTACAATTCAGATGGTCGTTGTATTAGGTGTGATACATAAAATTTCAAGAATTAAGCGTATAATAGTTTCTACTTATCAGTCAGTTTCAGGTGCTGGTGCGCGTGCTATGGAACAATTACGATACGAGACAGGAGAGATACTTAAACAGATAGAAAAAAAGGAAGTGATATTTAATTGTGAACAAAAAGATTATAAGTTATCTGATAATAAAACACTAAAGAATCCAGCAATTTTTTATCAAATTGGTTTTAATTTAATACCACAGATTGATATTTTTCTTGAAAATTTGTATACTAAAGAAGAGATGAAAATGGTTAATGAAACCCGTAAGATACTTAATGATAATAGTATAATGATATCGGCAACATGTGTGAGGGTCCCTGTATTCCGTTCACATTCTGAATCAGTATGGATTGAGACAGAACAAAAATTAAGTATAGAAAAAGTAAAAGAATTATTAAATAAAACAGAAGGAATAAAGGTTATTGACGATATACAGTCATCAGATATATTTAATAGATATCCGACACCAGTTGATTGTGCATTTCAACAGATAACATATGTTGGAAGAATACGTCAGGACTTATCAATAGAAAATGGAATTGTAATGTGGATTGTTTCAGATAATTTATTAAAAGGAGCAGCATTGAATGCGGTTCAGATTGCTGAGAAACTTATAGAAAAAAAATATTTATGAAAAGATTGATTGTGACCGCAGATGATTTCGGATTTAATTCTAAAATTAATCGTGGGATTATTGATGCACATAAAAATGGCGTTGTTACAAGCACAAGTCTATTTGTTACTCGGGAAGGATTTAAAGAAGCAATATATCTTGCAAAGGAGAATCCGAGACTTGAAATAGGATTACATTTAGACCTTGATACATTTTTTAATATTGACCATAGTGTAGGTAAAATTATTGGATGGAGTATGACACCGCCACCATTAGATGAAGTGGAGAAAGAGATAAAAAGACAGATTGAGATTTTTAAATCAACAGGTTTGATATTAGACCATATAACAAGCCATCATCAAACACATTTAATTAAAGATGTATTTTTAATATTATGCAGGATTGCTAAAGAGTATAATATCAGAGCGATAAGATTATTTAAAAAATTTTACAATTCAATAGAAGAATATAACTATTTATATAATATTTTGAAACAGAACGATATTGTGTCAACAGAACATTTTATTGAAGGATGGTATTGGGGTAATATTGATGAAGAATTCAATAATGCTGAACTGATGACGCATCCCGGATATGGTGAATTATGGCGTGAGTATGAACTGCTTTCTTGTTGTTCTTCAGAACTTAAGAATTATTTAAGAGAAAAAAATATTCAATTAATAACATTTAGAGATTTGAGATAATTTTTAACTGGAGACAATTTTAAATATGAAAAAAATAATATTAATAGTTTGTTTGATTATAAGCGATATATATGCTCAAAATAAAGATATTTTTGTA
>Ga0078972_1009574_pt1 | contig 19012 bp, 23 predicted proteins | sample YelNatPaOPGAMG01_FD_67568 | JGI IMG/M metagenome (GOLD analysis project Ga0078972, IMG submission 67568) | Hot spring thermophilic microbial communities from Obsidian Pool, Yellowstone National Park, USA - OP-RAMG-01 (SPADES assembly) (version 2) | ecosystem: Environmental > Aquatic > Thermal...
CGAGGTTTGGGGCGCCTCCAAGAACATCCTTGAGCCCGCAGCAAAGGAGCTGGCTGCGAAAGTGAAGAAAGCACTGGCTGCAAAACCTTCCTCATAGGCGCAAAAGTTTTGTGCGTAGCGCACTTTAAAAAGATCATGCGCGCGCTATGTCGGGAAAGAAGACCTATTAAACGGCTCCATTTATAGGCATGGTAACAGGCCACATGAACGCTTGAAAGGCATGAAAAACTTTCCGAGGCATTTTCATGACGGTAACGAAGATAATATAAAAAAAGTATGATAAATGAAGACCGAAAAAAGCTATCAGAGAATTCTTGAATCTCGTCAGATCGAAACTACAGGCCTAAGATGAGTACGAAGATCGAGATAGCACGCGCGCGCTTGACAAAAGAGGAATTCCTGAGTCTGCTGGAGGAAATCTAAATGTACAGATGGTTCAAGGAAAACCGCAAAAACATGGTGAAGAGCGTGCTAAGCTTAGCTTCTAACCATAACACTTATATGTTCTTATACATCCATGAAAAAATAACTTTGGCCGGGTCGGAAGAGCCCTCTAAAACCGGTTTAGCATCACCGCCTCCCCCGGGGGATCACGTGTCTTATGGGGAACTTAGGGCAACCCTGGAGAAGTCCTACCGTAACGGGAACTGGCGTAGGCTAGGCTTTTTCGAGAGGGCTCTTTACAGGGCGGGCCTCGACCTGGCTAGGCTGAGGGGTAGAATAGTTAACAAGCGCCTCCTAAGCCTCCTTCGCGGAATAATGGGGAAAATGTTGAGGAAGTTCTCGGACAAAGCCCTGGAGCTAGGCAGGATGAGGGCGGAGGAGCTTAAGAGGATCTACAGGAGGAACGGGGTTTTCTCATGGTGCCCCCTCGTCAGGAGGCTGCTGGAGGAAAAGGACTACATCCTCTGGCTCGGGAATAGGGGGATGTTGATGAGGAGCCTTGGAATCGTTTAGGCACATCCTACTATGGTTTTGGAGAGGTTTTGGAGATGAAGGAAGAAGTCATGAGTGAAATAGGAAGGATCGTAAAGAATTTAGGGAGGAAAGATGTTTTAGCGGCAGGTCTCTTCGGCTCCATGGCGAGAGGGGACTTTAATGAGAGAAGCGATATCGACATTTTCATCATCACCGAGAAAGAGTTAGGAATTAAAGAGCAGGACGAGTTTTATTATGCGTTCAGCGAACTGAGACGAAGATTTAGAAGGGATACCACAGTTCTCGTGTACGACATAAAGAGTTTAAAGAGCGTTCCAAGCTGGCAGACGCTGAACATGATGAGGGATGCTATCTTCGCCTACGACGTTATGGGTGTAGAGGAAATCTTCAAGGATATTCTTGATAAGGCGGGGAAATGTGGAATTTTCTATGATGAAAAAGAGAGGGTCTTTAAGCTGAGGAAGCGAGGAAGCGCGCGCGTGGCGCAGCGAGTCCCTGTGGAGATTATCGATGCGGTTGAAACGGGAAATAAGTAATAATCGTCATGGGGCTTCATCTTGCCTGCTATAGTGGCAGACGCCTCCATACTGATCCATCTGTCTAAAATAGGTTGTTTCCACCTGCTTAAAGATGTTTACGGTGAGCTAAATATTGCTCCAAGCGTATTCACCGAGGTTGTCGAAAAAGGATGGGGTTTAGCCGGGTCTGTTGAGACAGAAAACGCTGTACGTGAAGGATGGTTGAAGGTTACTAGTGTGGTTGACAAGTTGAAAGCTAGAGAAACCGCCGTGAAGCGTAAGATTCATCTATCTAATGCTGAAACCGTGCAACTCGCGTATGAACTACGGGCAAGCGTTTTACTGGCAGACGAAGAGGAGGTTCGTAGCCTAGCCTCTGAATTCGGCTTGGAGGTTAAGGGTTGCCTCGGGTTGTTGGTTGAGGCCGTAAGGAGGGGGCTCATATCAATCATGGAAGCCAAGCGTGACGCTGAAAGGCTTGTGGAAGGAGGCTATAGAGTGGGCGAAAAGGTATTAAAGGAGTTCCACGCCATGTTAGAAGAGGAGGAAACCGGGTGAGGAATGGCAGTCGCGATACCTGAGCGCATAAGGGAAAGGTTTATGGAGGAAGTCTTGAAAATGTACTCTGAAGGCGAGGTCTCCGCTGGCAGGGCGGCTGAGATGCTGGGAATACCGCGGGCAGCGTTCTACGAGTTGCTGGCTGAAAGGGGGGTCCCACTGCCTGAGAAGCTTAACAGAAGCCTCCTCGAAGAGCTGGAGAAGCTGAGGCCTAAGAAGTATAGTGGCCCAAGAAGGACGTGAGGATAGACTTAAGAAGGGTCTACGAGTGGATTAGGGAGAACAAGGATAGGATAGAGGCGTGCGTGAGATTTTGATCAAACTCGACTGGAGGAACAGCGCGGAAAGCAATGTGCTAAAGTTTATAAAGAACCTGTCGATTCTCATAAGCTGAGATAAAAATTGTCTGAAACCTTAGCCTTATTTGAAGAGCATGAGCGCAACAGTGAATGGTTTAAAAAGAACTATCAGTACCTCGTTGAAAAATACGACGGCATGTTTGTAGCGGTTCATAAACAAGAAATCGTCGCGTTCGACGAGGATCCCGGTAAACTCAGGGAAAAAATACTGGCAAAAGGCCTTAGCCCCATGACGGTTATGGTTGAATACGTCTCGAAAAAGCCATTGGAATTCATACTATGATTATTCGCGGCTTTCTGGACAGCTCCTTCAGTCCCCCAGCTCCTGCAGTTAAAGCATTCATAGTTGCATGCATAGCGCGCACTAAGTTATGAATAGCGTTATTACGAGTATTGTAAGTGATTTCGAAGATTTCCTTTCCAGCCTGAGAAGATGCAGTAAATGCCTTCTACCTCAAACTTTCCCAAGCATAGTTTTTGATGAAAACGGCGTGTGCAACTATTGTAGGAGCTACGAGCCTGTCAAGGTACTGGGCGAGGAATCGCTGGTTAGGGAGCTTGAAAAACATCGTGGAAAAGGCGGGAAATACGATTGCGTAGTGGCTATCAGCGGCGGCAGGGATAGCACCTTCGTGCTTCATCAGATGGTCACGAAGTATAAAATGAGGGCTCTGGCACTCACAGTAGACTCAGGGTTTATCACCGAGGAAGGCCATCGCAACATCAAAGCTGTCACAGAATCCTTAGGAGTCGACCATGTCTATATTCGGAATGAAAGCCATATAGAGACTTCTTGGAAAAACCTGAAGACAATGTTCCACGCGTGGCTCAAGAAACCATCCGTCAACACGATAGTCCCAACGCTAAACGCGGCGGATAAGACCATGAACCTCCAGATCTTCAGATACGCACATGATAACAGAATTCCTCTAGTTATTGGGGGGAACAACATAGGAAACTGCTCCTTCGAACAGGAGCATTTCAAAACAGGCTACATGGGCGTCTTCCCAGACGATCGTGGAAAATACACGTTCTCAGGAAAGGTAAAGCTTACAACTCTGTTCGCATGGGAATTCCTGAAAAACACTGACCACTACCACTGGCCAATCATAAAGAGTTACGTGAGCGGCACGCTCGTATACTTTTTCGAATCACTATTGAAACCATCCGACGTTAACACCTTAGGTTTCTACGATTATGTTTACTGGAATGAGAAAGAAATACTGCCGACGATAAAAAGCATCGGGTGGAAAGGCGCTGACGATACGACAGCAACCTGGAGGATAGACGACATGATGTACCCTTTAATCGACTACATCTACCTTAGGCTCGTCGGATTCAACGAGTTCGACGAGTTCTATAGTAAGTTAATCAGAGAAGGACAAATCACTAGAGAAGAGGCACTAAAACGATGTATGTTGGAGAGGATTCCTAGACCTACGATATTTTACAAGCTTTTAAACAAACTTGAGGTTTCTAAAGAAGAATTGGATAGAGTTCTAGATAATTATAGAATAAAGGTTTTAAAGAATCTTAAGAAGTATAATGCATAAAATTAACAGCGCGCGCTTTCAAAATTATGAAACTAATAAGATTCTATCCAGTATTTTCTCAGATTCATTTAGGGCTTATACGCGAACTGCTAGATAACTTGCTGGGTAAAGTACAAAGTTCAATGCCTAGCTTTATTGGTCGCTATCTTAATTATTCTGAAGTTTTAGCAATATGCAGAAAGAATTAAAGATGTCCCTTCCAATAGATAAAAAGAAACAAGGATATCCCTTTGTTTCTGTAATAGTAGCAACAAGGAACGAAGAAAAACATATTGGTCGATTATTAGATAGTTTAGTTGATCAGACATATCCAAAGGATAGATTTGAAGTTCTTATTTTTGACGGTATGTCTCAAGATTCTACTCTAAAAATCGTTGAAAAGTATAAGAGTCGCTTAAACTTGAGAATTTTTACGAATCCAAAAATTAGACATGTCTTCGCCTTTAACAAAGGGATCGATGAAGCCCAGGGAGATCTATTCATGATTGTTAATGCACACAGCTCTCTTAAGAAAGATTTCATAGAAGAAGATGTTCGTACCTTTTTGCGAGTAAGAGAAATGGAGCCTAAGTTGGCTGGTGTTGGTGGAATCTACATAAATGTTTACGAAAATACCTTTGGAAAGCTTGTTAGTTTAATGTACTATTCTCCGTTTAGCGGTGCTAGGTCTTGTAGGTATAAGAGAAAGCCACATTTTTCCGATTCAGTAATATTCGGAGTTTTTGATAGGCAACTTGTAATATCAAATGGAAAATTTGATGAGGATTTCATAGTTGGTCAAGATGATGAATTACCCTTGAGGTTGCGTTTAAAAGGATTTAAATTCTATACTAATCCAAACGTTATCGCATACTACTTTACAAGGAGTTCGTTCAAAGGATTCCTTAAACAGACTTTTAACTACGGGGTCGCAAAAGGACTTCTTGTAAGAAAGGGATATCATCATGTTGAATGGTTTAATACTGCATCTTTCTGGTTCATTCCTCCTATATTCTTTTTATATGAATTATTTCTTCTTATATTATTTTCAATTCTCCACTCTATACTAATATTTATTCCTATGCTCCTGTACTTTATTGCAAGTATAATTGTATCATTTCATTTGCTGATAAAAGAAAGAAGTTTTCTCTGTTTGCTACTTTCCATCATGTATTTTATATTCCATAGTACGCTTGGAGTAGGTGTCTTAGCTGGGTTAATTGCAGGGAAAAGAGCTTTTGTATAAAGTGAAACAAAAGGCATTAAACAACTAAATTCCTATGGAAACAAGGTATAATGCAGGAAAAGGTATCTTGATGTTACTAAGTAATCCTGCTACTTACGATGAGCGACCATTGAGAGAAGTGAATAGTCTCGTCAGGAATGGTTATAAAATTACAATTCTTGCTTGGGATAGAGAAGACGGTTCTCCAAGACAGACTTTATCAAACGGCTTACTTATTCGACGTTTTAACTTCAAGTCTCCTTATGGCCAAAGTATAAGAACGGTTATCAGCTTCTTCTTTTATTATGTTTGGTGCATATTTTCATCTTTTACTCTTAATTTCAGAGTTATTCATTGTCATGATGTGGATACACTTTTTTGCGGCATACTAATAAAAATGTTAAGACTTGGTCGAATAAAGCTAGTTTACGATATGCATGATCATCCGATAGTCTTTTTAGAAAGGTTTCCGAAATCCCATTTTCTAGTTAAGGTTGTTTTCGCTATAGCAAAACATTATGCTGATCACGTTATAGTTGTAAACGATGGCTTTGTGAAGTATCTCTCAAAGATGGGCTTTCAAAAGGAAAAGATGGCGGTGATTATGAATGTGCCTCCAAAATCCGAATATAGTAACTTTAATGTAGCAAATCGTAATAGAGGAAAATTTACGATATTTTACTACGGCGACATTGGAGTACAGAGGGGGGTGCATAAACTGATTGAAGCTGTGAAAGATCTTAAATGCGTTGAATTGTTGCTTGCTGGAAAGGGTGACTTAGTTCCAATAGTAAAAACTGTAGAAAAGAAGTACAATAATATCAAGTACTTAGGCTGGATCTCAACTTCTGAGATAGATCGTTTAGTCAAAAAAGCGAATCTTATTCCATCTCTTTATATGCCTGATAACATTAACCACATTTTAGCTTCTCCAGGAAAGTTGTTCACGGCCATGGCACAGGGAATACCTGTCCTCGTACCCGAGGGAAGCTATCAGGCGAGGATCGTGAAGAAATGTGGATGCGGCATAGTTGTAGATATGAACGATACTGCAAAGGTTAGAGAAGTAATTTTTAAACTTGCTTCTTCTCCTGACTTGCGCAAGAAGCTTGGAGAAAATGGTATTAAAGCTGCAAACGGGTTATTTAACTGGCAGATTATGGAAAAGCGACTCATAAAGACATACAATTATCTGGTGTCCTAGGGAGAAGCATGAAGTTAAATACCAATTTCTTCAATATAATGTACTACATACAGGATCTAAGAGATTTTTCAGCAAAGCTCAGGCTGTTTGATAAAGAGGGAATCCCACTAATTCGTTTTTATGCAACAGGAGAGGTAGTGTATAATCCGACTACAGTAGCTATCTTCGCTCTAAGTAATCTACAACTTTACCTTTCTGGTGCGGAGCAGCGTGTTGCTTGGGAAAAAGCTGTAAGTTGGCTAATCAATAACGGCATTCATGCTAAAACCGGCTTTCTTCTCCCCTTAAACTTCGATCACCCCTTCTATCATCTAAAAAAAGGATGGTTAAGTGCATTGACACAGGGAGTTGCTGTTTCTTGTTTTGTTCGCGCATCTATTCTTACTGGAAATGAGTTGTTCCTTAAAATTGCTCGCGAAGCTTCAAGACCATTGGTGACAGAGATTAAACACGGAGGTGTTGCCTATGTCGACGAGGATGGAATCTGGTTTGAAGAAGCTCCTTCCAATCCTCCGTCTCATATTTTAAATGGCTTCATATATGCCTTAATGGGATTATTCGACCTCTTCTGTGTATCTAAAGATACGCTCGTAGAAAAGATTCTTATGGAAGGAATCTTTACATTAAGAAAAAATATTGGAAAATATGATTCTGGATATTGGTCTCTCTATCAGCTTAATCCAGCACTTCTTGCACCACTGAGCTATCACATGCTACACATCCAGCAATTATACTTCCTATATAAGGTAACTGGAGAAAACATTTTCAGAGAATATGCCGTAAGATTCAATACCTATATGGGAAGCCAAAAGAACTATTTAATGTCGAGAATCCGCGGGGACATGTTGTACCTCAACGCTTTGTTCAAGACGCAAGGAGTACGTGTATTACCATACGTAATTAAACGGATTACGGACATCGCTACCAATAAAGTCCTGGATTAGATGATGATTGCGCTAGTTCTCGGTACTAGACCTCAGATAATAAAATCGGCTCCAATAATTTACGAGGCTGGAAGGAAAAGTTTAGACATTAAAGTCATATACACAGGTCAACATTACGACTACAATCTATCTAAAACTTTTTTCAATGAGCTAAATCTCCCAGATCCCTACGTTAACTTAGGGGTTGGCTCTGGATCCCATGCGTGTCAGACCGCAGAAATAATGCTAAGACTTGAAAAAGCCCTTGTAGAGCTCAAACCTAATCTAGTAATGGTTCCAGGCGATACAAATTCCGCATTAGCTGGAGCGTTAACACCAGTGAAGCTTGGCATTAAAGTAGCTCATGTAGAAGCGGGAGCCAGAAGCTACGATATGTCAATGCCTGAAGAGATAAATAGGCGTGTTATAGATCACGTATCCTCGCTCCTGTTCGCAGTATCTGAAAGATGCGTTAAAAATCTTGAGAAGGAGACGGTGTTAGGTAGAATACATCTAACAGGGGACACCATGTTCGACGTTTTCCTAAAGCACATGCCGCTTGCTTCGAAAAGCAGTATCCTTAAAGAAAGCGGTCTTGATCCGCAAACGTATGCGGTATTAACATTGCATCGGGCTGGAAACGTTGACAACCCGCTTAAACTGGAAAACATAGTTAAAGCCATCATCCAGTTAAGTGATATACATATTGTTTTTCCAGTACACCCTAGAACCATGAGCAGGCTGTCCTCTCAGGGCCTCCTTAAAAAACTTGAAGAGGCTAAACACGTTAAACTTCTGAAACCCTTAGGTTATCACGACATGCTTAAGCTCATGTCAGAAGCCAAGCTAATACTGACGGATTCCGGTGGCGTTCAGAAGGAAGCCTTCTGGCTTAACGTTCCATGTATAACCCTGAGGGAGAACACTGAATGGATGGAGACTGTTGAATTAGGTGCAAACTTCCTAGTGGGCTATGATACAAATCGGATAGTTTCAACGGCGAAAATACTTATTAATAATGGTCATGTTAAGGACGAGATCAAGAGATTGCCTAATCCATATGGTGACGGGAGAGCTGCGGGAAAGATAATTGGATTCTTGCTGGAATACTTAAATCAAGATCTACCGTCTATCTAGAATATTGTGTATACCTAATTGAGAGCAATATGATGGAGATTCTAAAATCCCTCAGTCTTTTGCTTATAGTGCCACATTTTAAAGTCTTCATTAAAGATCAAGTAATCAATATAAAGCCTTACGTTAAAGAAGTGACTATCCTAATGCCAATGCCCCTATTCTCCTGCATCGCGTTAAAGTTACCATATCTGGAAAGGTATTTTAGGTTCTTGCGATTAAAAGTAGAATCTTTTAACGATCTACGGAATTATAGGTATCTTTGCCCTAAGTATTTTACACTGCCTATTGATGTGTTACGTAAAAGAAACTGTTATCTTGCAACGAAAAGTTGTATTAATGTGATATCGAAGAATAATATAGACTTCAATCTGATGCATGCCCATTTCTTAGAAAATGGCTTCATAGGAACATATTTAAAGAACCTGTACGAGAAGCCATTGGTAGTGACGGCTCATGGTGGTGACGTTTACGATTTACCGTTTAGAGATCGTTGGCATAATTCTTTGGCCAGATTCGTCTTAGCTGAAGCAGACCAAGTGATAACAGTTTGTAAATTTAACGCTGAAAAATTGCTATCGCTGGGCATATCGTCTAACAAGCTGTATATCATACCCAATGGCTATGATGAGGGTCTATTTAAGCCAGTTTCGACAGTGAAAGCTAGAGAAAGGCTGGGCCTGCCTCAAAATAAGAAAATACTGCTTTCCGTTGGGAACCTGACTGATGCGAAGGGGCATATCTATTTGATTAACGCCATGCCCCTAGTTTTGAGGAAAAGGAAAGATGTACTGCTCATAATTGTCGGCTCTGGTCCTTTAAAAGAGCTATTGCAAAGCATGGTTAAAAAGTATGGCATAGAAGATTATGTTATGCTTGTTGAGGGCAGAAGGCATGAGGAAATCCCTCTGTGGATGAATGCATCCGACATTTTTGTTCTACCGAGCTTACAAGAGGGTTTTCCGACGGTGATTCCTGAAGCTATGGCGTGCGGTAAGCCTATTGTAGCTACAAGGGTTGGCGGCGTACCTGAAGCAATAGTTAGCAGTGACTTGGGTATTCTCGTTGAACCGAAAAATGGAGAAGCATTAGCATCAGGTATTTTAGAAGCTTTAGAAAAGGATTGGGATACAGATACTATATTAAAGCATGCTAAAAAATATTCTTGGAGTGAACTTGTCAAGCAAATACTACTTGTTTATCAGAAAGCTCTTCAATCAATATGAACATGCATACTGTTTACTTTTCTAAGGAAAATAAATTCTCATGCACTAAACTGATCAGTATTTTATCACTCATAGTTCTGGTTTTTATTGCTATTGGTAAGGTTTTCTCTTTTCCGGAAGTTTACCGAGCTTTCTTCTCAATACCGCTTTTCTTCTCAATACCTTTCATTATTGGGCATCATATTTTAGTGATAATTAAGCATAAATCTGATTATACTCTAAACTTAGGACTTACTGTCATTATGGTTAAATGGAGCATTGGTATTTTATGCTTAGGCGTATTTTATTTTTTACTATCATTTATTCACTTACCTGCTGCAGTAATTATTTCCGCTTCATCGGTTTTGTTAATGCTCATTTTCATAATATTTAGTCCACGGTGGTGGAATAAAGACATAATTGCCGTTAAAAACTCAACATTAATTTGGTTTCTTATTACCCTAATCGTAGGAGGACTTTTCCCATTTATCTATATCCGCTCTCAATCAGTTTTTCCATACCAATTAGGAAGAGATTTTGCAACTCACATTATAAAGATTCGGGATATCGAATGGGGGATTTATTTACCAAGGATTCTTGACGATTGTTTCGAAGACCTCATACTCACAATCGCCATAATAGGAGGCCTAAACCCTCTTTCAATATTTTGGGCAGCACCACTGCTTCAATACATATTATTCTCTTCTGGAATGTTTCTTTTGACCTACAAGCTTAATAGATCATGCTTACTCTCATTTCTCTCTACCATAATCTCGGGCTGGGGATTCGGAGGCTCTATGTTAATGGACATGATCTTTTTATTAAGGCGTAATATACTTATGGCTCTCCTTCCGTTTGCAATCGCTATTCTTTATGATTCTTTTCACAGTAACAAAATCTCCACTAATAGCGATAAATCGATTCAGTATAAAAAGTTTTTAACTATGTTTTATATTTTTCCTATAATAATACCTTTTGTATTCTCTAATTACAGTTTCTTTTGCCGATATGGCCAGTATATTCCTCAAGCAATAAAATTTATTATTTGGCCAGTATTTTCCATCAACCCTTCTGATGCGTATATCGGTGGAGATTTTAGTAAGCTACAGGATATTTATTCTCTCGTTTTTTCCATATTAATCTTCGTTGTTTTGAGGAAATGGCTTAGTACGAGGGAGTCACATACTGCCATTATCATTCTTTTTATAATAACTATGTCTTACTATTCACTTCACTTTATGATGGGTTTCGCTGCTGCAGTTCTTCTATTCTTGATTGTATTAGTTTTTCAAATTATGGAGAATAGAATTACCCTGCTTTCTAAGATTTTAAGTCTAGTTGCTGGTCTGTACCTGCTATTAAACATGGCATCAGGGTTATTGCCTGCTAATCTGATTCTCGAACAAATAAACCGAATGTTCATACCATTTAACGCTTTATATTATGACCCCGGCGCCTACAACTTCCCGTTCGACTGGAAAAAAAGTTTTCTTGAAAATACGTTTGGAAGTACATTTGTGTGGCTGTTTTTAATTAATATAGTTCTATTTCCTTTTTCATCTTCAATACTCTTTACTTACGATTTAATGTTTTTACAACATATTGTTACGTGTATATCAATTATAGCATATTTTGCACCATTAAGTTTCTCCTATAGGTTTGCAATATTTTTTGCGCAATCTGTCGGTTATTTCTCCGTTTTGATTCCTTTCCAAATAATAAAAAGATTTTTTAAGTTTTCTTTTAGGATACGATCTCGATCGCGTACTTTCGTTTTTCCTGTTAGCATGCTATTAGTTTTACTAATTCTTTATTTACCTTTATCTTCAATAACATCGCCTTATGACAGATATATTAAATATTGTAGTAAAATTCTATATACTCCAGAAACCGGACTCTCTTCTTTTTTCAAGTGGGATTTAGAAGTTGCCGGAATGCTTTCGGAATCTTTTCCGAAAGATTCGATTTTAATCACTGACCCTCACACATTGATTGTAATCTCAGCATTATCCGGTTTAACGGAAACTTATAATAGGAGGATATATACTTTGCCAACAACGACTGCACCACTATATGTTGCTGGAGAAGATATGCTTAAACAAGTTTTAACGAACTTCTCGTGCAGATCTTTACAGGACTTTCTCGAATATTTTCCCAACTCCTCTGGGAGACAAGTAATAATAATCATAAATTACAGGACTAGCAACTGGATAAATTCTGACGTGGAGTATCTATATCTGAAACCATTTAGGGCATTTCCTGGTTTTGAGAAACTCCTTAACAATACTGATATAGAAAAAATATATGATAAAGATAATTACTATGTGTTTAAAAAACGGATTTGAAATACTATAAGACAACCTAAGCGTTAGTTAATAATGGATCCAAAAAAGTATTGGGATGCTCGTCTTAAAAAATACTGTAACTTAAGGGGTGTAGGCTATTTAAGTGGCGACGAATATTTTAATAAATATCTTTATAAAGCCAAGGTCAGAACACTTGAAAGAGTTATAAGAAAATTTAATATTTCATTTGAGAATAAGGAAATACTGGATGTAGGATCTGGAATAGGTTTTTGGATAGACTACTATTTATCAAAGAATGCGTCACTTATATGGGGGGTTGATATTTCAAGCGAAGCCATTAGGTATCTTTCTAAAAAATATGCTGATCAAAATAGGGTTAAACTATCTGAGGGTGATTTCAGCAATTTAAGTTTAAATAAAAAGTTCGATATCGTAAATGCTTTCGATGTGTCGTACCATGTTTGCGATGATACTTTATGGAACAAATTTGTTGAAAATTTATGTAAGCACGTTAAGGAATTTGGTTTTATTTTTATAAGTGATACTTTTAGAGAAGACTATAGAAGCGATATCGTGCACGTCAAATTTAGACCATTAATAGCGTATGAAAGGATTTTTAGAAAATATGGAATACAAATTATCTCTTTAATTCCAATGTATTCTATATTGGGTGGTCCTTTTACAGGAAGACAAAAAATTGATAGATTATTCTGGATAATACATACTCTATTTGTATTTGCTTCTAGATGCAAACTATTAGCCAATTTTTTGTATTTTATTGATTCACTATTAATTCACCTTAAACCCTTTGGTATAAGTACAAAATTACTTGTAGTCCAAAAAACTTAGAATAAAACAGATTATTTCCATAGGGGGCGTTATGCGATGCTTAGAGAGACTGGTATGGCTCCCAAGTATTCGTAGGGAAGTTGACGTACACATGGTTTAAGTGCGCGCTAAAAGAAACGTTCAAGGTGAAATCGTAGAGTCCAGGGTTGAGGGGAGGGTTGAAGTAGGAGAGGGCAGTAGGCTTGTGAAAAGCGTTGTGAGAGGCCCCGCTGTAATAGGGAGAGGGTGTCATATAGAGGACTCGTATGTTGGTCCATATACTAGCGTAGGCGACAACTCTAAAATATTGAACAGTTCAATAGAATATTCGATAATATTGTCTGGAGCCGTCGTCGAAGGCGTCGACAGGCTGGAGGAGAGCCTCGTGGGGAGAAACGCTAAAATCTTGAAGAAAACCCTCAGAAACTCTATAAGGCTTCACATCGGAGATTATTCAGAGATAGAGCTCTAATCGTATTCGCGGTTGAACAGCTTTACTACAGCAAGTTTCTACTGCCTTTCTACGTGGTTCTAGGAGGCATAGTATACATGTTTTTCCTGAGGCTTCTTAAAGTGCTTGGCGAAGAAGACCTCGCTTTCCTGCAGCAAGTATTCGGCGCGCGCAAAATCGGGCTGATCGTGCGGAAGGCCCTCTACCGCTAGAAGTACCGGATTATCGAAAACACTGCTCCATACCATGAGTATGCGCATCACGGTATGAAGCGCGCTGAAAGCTTTAAAGACAATCTTCCTCAACAATGGGAAGCCTATTGTATAGGCTCTCTAAGGACGGCATGCGATGCTTGAAGGGAGGCCGATATGGCTCCAGATATTCGTAGGGGCTGGCATACGAACGGTTTAGATTAATAAGGTAGTGCGGGATATGCATACTATCGGTATGAGGTATGGAAAATAAAATCTGGACTCTGGTCGAGAAGGCGAGGGAAAGGCTTAGGAATTACGTTGACCGAAACCCAAGGGCAACGATGCTCTCCGACGAGGAGATAAGCAAAGCAATCCTTTTAAGGATAAAGGGTCTGACCGCAAAGGAGATCGCTAAGAGGCTTTGTAAGGATTACAACGCGGTGTGCTGCGTGGTTGGAAAGATTCCGAGAGGAGGGATCGGTGTCGAAGAGGAATCCTCCGAAGTTTCTTTTGAGGAAGCCCCCTTCAAAATGTTAAGCCCATCGACACAGTTAAGGCTGTTGGGACTGGCAATTTTGGAGGGCTATTGGGACGTTGACGTATGGGTTAACCTCCAGCTAATTCCGCAATACGTTGAAAGCAAGAGAAGTCGAGAAAGCACACTCTTCCTAAAGCAGATTCCTCAACAGGTGGAGAAGAAGGATATTGTGGAGGAAATGAAGAAAGCGTATGCAGATGGACTTAAACTCAGGATGCTCCACGACGTTTTGTTTAACAAGGAAATACCGACGACGGAAGATTACGTGGAAAAGCTGAGGCGAAGTATGGAAAAGCTAGAGGGATTGAACAAAATATTTGGTGATGGAAAAGGAAATATATTTATGGAATGATATTACGTTTGGCTTAGTCAAATAGATAAAATGTGAAGCACACGTCAAGGTCTCGGAAAAGATTTAATAGCACGTTACAGAAAGCAGGTTGGAAAGGTTGGAGGAGCAAGCTAGAAAAATTAGATTCTAAGTAATTATCTTAGTGCGCATGACTTCCTCTTGCGTTTGGCGTTAACCCGGTTTTTCCGCCTACTTTTAGCGGCTTCCAGGAGCTTGGGCGCAGTATACCTTATGAACTTAACCATGCTCTCCCTAGGGTTCTGCTCCACCATCGCGTGCGCTAAAGCGTCGAGAACCATGACGGGCACCTTCTGCTCCCCCCCTCATGAAGGGGTGAAGCATGCTGTCTATCAGCCTGTTAACATCACCCCTCGTAAAAACCCTCCTTTTCCCCCGCCTCCTAACCATTGTAAAAACATAATGCGCAGCCTCAACTGAAAAAGTTATCGCAGACCTCCACACATATATCGCTTTAACGGCCTTCGGCAAATGTTTAAATAGGAATTATCTTGCAACAGTCTTGTGAGAGAAATTATTGTAAAGGTTCCAGTCAAGGTTGACGAGGAGCTGCTTGAAAAGCTAAAGAAGGATATAGACGTGGTCGTGAGGTTAAGGGTTGCAAGAGAACTACTGTTAAAGGAGTGGGATAAGAGGTTTGCGAAAAGCGAGTTGACGGAGGAGGAATGCTTGGAACTCGGGAGAGAAGTTAACAGGGCCTCGTTAAAAGCTTGGAGAGAGAAGGGTTAACAGAATAAAGGGTAATGGTTCTTATGAAGATAGTTGTCGACACTAACATACTGTTTTCCTTCTTTAAAAGGGATTAGCGCACGCTACCGATGGTTTGCTAAGCCTTTTAAAGGAGTTGAGGGATGTGGAGGTGGTTTTCACAACTAGGAGAATTCTAGGTGTTTAAGCTAACCCGGTTCTTTTTTCTCAGTGCGTGCTCCGGGCACAGCAACGGCTTGATGGGCTGGTTGAACTGGCGTGCTGCGTAAGCCATTGAATGGGGCAATCCTGATAAGGTCTGCTTCAACAGGTCCTTGATTACTGTGCTAAAACTAGTGCACTTATTCTAAACAGCATGAACGTTAGGTTACTGAAACTTCCTTTTTAGCCAGGCTTTGGACCATTAGTGGGACTATTCTACTCGCTCTAAGCACCTCTATAAAGAGCGGTTTATTATCCTCATCAAAATGCACTATTAAGTCGCCCACTTCCTCCGCATAGGAGAGCTTCCCTTCTTCAGCGACGACTACCGTGAGAACATCGGCTTCCTCATCGTACTTAATCTTATACACCATAACGCTTCCGCCTCACTGGATAGAAGGTTATAACTAGTAAATAATCCTTTCTCTCTTCATAAACAACTCTTAAAGCATATTTTGCATCAATAGCTTTAATGGCGAAATACTGAGTGCCCTTTTGGTCTACACGCGCAGGGTCTTGAATCGTCTTAGCAACCTCCTTCTCGTGTATCTCGAAGCCATAATGCTTTACGACCTCAAACTTTTCACGAGCATGCTTAGTGAATCTGACTTCGCGACTTCGATTATGTTTCATCTCAGATTTCCCCTCGGTATTTTTTGTCTTTGCTTTTTGCTTAGTGTCCTCATACTTCTATTAGAGTACTGGCAGGTTTAAAAAAAGCTTATGGGTAGCTGAAATTAACGCGCACTCTTTTGCGATGAGCTTAGCGTCGAGAATTCTTACTGCTGCAAGTACGCTGACCGAGCTTCTCAAGGATATTGGCTCGAGAAAAAGGGTTTTTATAATTCATATGCCTGTTTTTCTTATCCTTCCCAGAAAAGGATGAAAGCCTCTTCTGACACTGGAAAACCTTTTAAGAATAAGCATGTAACGCGCGCGTAGACCCTCTTCTCCCCCGCCTCCTAGCCATTATCCTTTCCAGGATAAACAAGATTTATAAAGAATCTGTCTTTAAAATAAGGGTAGATTGTCTGAAGACTACTTGATCATTTCTGACCCGGACGTGTGTGGAGGAAAACCCGTGGTTAGAGGGACCCGTGTTCCAGTCCAATATATCCTTGAGCTTTGGGATATGGGGTATTCTGTTGAACAGATTCATGAGGAATATCAGAGTGTTCCAAAGGAGTTGATCGAGAAGGTTATTAAAACGCTTAAGGCAAATCGCGTGATAAAGCTTGTCCACTAGCCTTTAAACACAGACAATGAAGCCCAAATTTATCGCCGACGAAAACATCCCGTTTAGCCTTATAAAAGCCCTACGTGAGTTGGATTATGAAGTTGCTACAGTGGGAGAAACCGCCTACTTTGGGATAAAAAATAATGAACTTGCAGAGTTATCAATCCGACAGGGGAAGATTATCATAACGCGTGATGCCGATTTCACCCGACTGAAAAGATCATTGATGGAAAGAATTAAAGTGATCTATGTAAAGCTGAGAGGAAGCCCAGATAGAATAACTGAGCACGTCTTAAGAAAAATATTGATAGATGCATTACTATCCTTCAAGACCACAATATGGCTATGATAGATGAAGAGGGTTCACACGCACTTTAATTAGTGCGCATCACGGTTGCAGAGGAGGGTTAGAAGCTTAATTGCCTTAACAGCCTCCAGCAAATGTTTAGCGCGTGTGTACTAAAAGTTCATAGAAACCTAGAGTTGAGTAAACGTTCAAAGGTAAAAAGTAAATTAGTCTAGATTGAACTGTTGCGTCGACGAATATAAATGGTGCTGCTACTATTGGTAAGATTAGAAATAAAACGTCAAAGAAACTATCTTCGTACTTTAACAATTGAGCCATTCTTAAAACAGAAAGTAAGAAAACTAAAACATCAGTAGTATAACCTCCAACGAGAACTTGAGCTAGAAAATTAAGGTTCCTATCCAAGATAAAGATGTTTGAGACTAAGAAAGTGCTCTTAGTAATACTGTAGTCTGCATAGGCTTAAAGAATTCAAAAAGTATTGTTTTAATGCATCAAAAGGAAGTTAACTAAGAAAACTTCCTACAAGTAAAGATTCTTCACGCGCGCTAATAATTCTACGTCAAGTCTTTCATGAATTCTTCCTTAGTTATTCTTGCGAGTTTTAAAATTCCTTTAAACAACATGCGAACCCCGTTGTCTAATGACTTCGAATTCGAACTTTTCAACCAAAATCTTGACTATTTCTTTACCCGATAGCTTTGGTAATTTCGACATTTAATGCACCTACAGTCTCTATGTTTTCAATTTCTACAGCAACCTCTGGCATTTCCTCCAAGTAAAGCTCAACCGCCTCCTTTAGATTTTCCATAGCTTCCTCTATCGTCTTACCCTGAGTAGTAACACCAGTAAAAGCCTCCTTAATTACAAACGTGTCTTCTTCTTTCCAAATTATGGCTTGAAGCTTCACAAATCTTTCTGAAGCGGCACTCATACTTAAGAATTCCGTTGAGTCTCATCTAGCGCGTGCTTGAAGAGAATTACTATTAAGGGAGTGGGATAAGAGGTTTGCGACAAGCTCGGTTTGCCTAGGATGGCTGAGACACCATGAATAGTAAAGTACAGTACGTGGGCTTTGACCTCGCCATTTTAACCTTGTCGAGGAACTCTTAGCATTCTCTCCACTTGTTTCTTCTATCCAGTACTTCTAGTAGAACGTTAGCATCTATCAGGTACATTAGCTCTTCTCCTCAAAGCTTCAACTAGATCCTCGCCCTCCCATACGTAGTCGGACCGCAAGCCCAGACCTACGACTTCATCCACGGTATTGGAACTCTGAGACCTCGGAGCACCAAGCTCCTTCTCGATTAAGTCCGCTAAAGCTCTAGAGAGCACCTCTCCTGAAACCGTACCTCTCAGCAACGTACCTACGGAACCTCTCAGCGAGTAACCTTGGAACCTCGACTTTAAAGGCTAAGAAACCGAATCGGAATCATATGTTTTTCGCGCGCTTAAGCTTACTTGCGAATCATTAAGATTGCCGTTGCTGCCACTGCAAGTACTGCTCCAAATGCGAAAGCTGCACTAGTGGAGATTGACACCCATAATATTCCTGCGGTGACGCTTGACGTGAAATCTCCTATTCCGTTGATCGTGCTGAGCAACCCGAAGCCTGTTCCCCTTCTATTCTCCTGAAGCAGCTCAGCAGCGTATGATCTTTCAGTCGCGTCTATGGCGCCTGTTTCTACGCCTGCTAAGAGGAAAAGGAAGGCGTAAATCCAGACGTTTGATGGTGCTAGAATGAAGCCTATGCAGTATATGCTGAAAATTATGTATCCTAGCGCTAACAGGTTTCTTTTGCTAAATCGGTCGCCTAACGCGCCGAATACATAGGCGAAAACTGCAGCTCCAACGTTAAGCAGCATGTAAAGGAATGCGCTGACGCTGCCGGCAACTATAACTCCTAGGCTTGGTGTTAGGGCTTCTGTGGCCTTCAATGTGAGGAAAGTGTTGGCGAAATTTCCAACACCAAATATGCCTACAGCCAACAGGTAATGTTTGAACGCGTCTGGCAACCCTCTTATATCGCCTAATAGCTTTCGCTTTTCGGTTTCTCGTTTGCAAACTCTTTCCCTTGTGAAAAGTGCAAACACCAGTATCGCTAGGATGCCCGGCAAAAGTGCAACTAGGAAAACATTTCTGAATCCAATGATAGGTAGTAGAATAAAGGCTATGCTGGGACCTATTATGGCGCCCAGAGTATCCATCATGCGATGAAAACCGAAAGCATGACCGTAATTTTCAGGCTTAACCGAGTCAGCCAGAAGGGCGTCTC
>Ga0078972_1009575_pt1 | contig 19002 bp, 26 predicted proteins | sample YelNatPaOPGAMG01_FD_67568 | JGI IMG/M metagenome (GOLD analysis project Ga0078972, IMG submission 67568) | Hot spring thermophilic microbial communities from Obsidian Pool, Yellowstone National Park, USA - OP-RAMG-01 (SPADES assembly) (version 2) | ecosystem: Environmental > Aquatic > Thermal...
TCTAAAAGCCATCCAATCTTCTTCCTTGCTTCCTGAAGTTTTACTAATCGGATTTACCATAAACCCATATCTTCTCAATTCCTCAATATCTGCCATCTGGGCGGAGTCGGCAACCGTATTCACAAAAGTTTTCCCTTCTGATTTTTGTTTAATCAATTGTGCTAAATCTGGAGTTTGGAGTCCGGCTTGATAAATCTCATCCCAAACAATTAATTCCCCTTTATCGGTAATGGCGGCAAAAATCACTGCGGTAGGGCTAGCCCATCCAAAATCAATAGCCCGATAATAAGTCCAATTAGGTTGAAGTTCCATCGGTTCAATCAAATGTTTTTCTCTTGAAAAATCTTTATAAACCAATCCAGTAAATTTCTTAAATTCCGCAAGATATTCTTGTGCGAAAGTATCCTCGTCTAATTCCTGCCTTGCTTTTTCTATTTCTTCTTTTGAAATAAAAGGATTGTCATAAGTAGTAAACTTCCAGCTTTTCCATTCAGGGTCTTCCTTCTGTCCTTTAAGCCAAAGTTCATAAAAGTGATTATAGCCTCTCGGAGTAGAAATAAAAACTGCTGGTGCTTGATTATCAGTTAGGGCAGGTCGCAATGCTTCATCCCAAATTCTCCCCCATTCTCTTAAAAAAGCAATCTCGTCAACCACTAAACCATTTAAGCCAACTCCTCTTAATCTGTCGGGGAGTTCTGCCGATTTTAAAGCAATTCTTGAATTGGTCTTTTTTAAAACAATTTCTAAATCAACTTCATTTTTCTTTGCTATCCAATTCTGAGGAATTTCCAAATTGTAGCCTTGCTTCCAGTGAATATCTCTTGCCATTGCATAAGTAGGAGAAACAATCCAATAAAGTCCGGGATTTTCCGTTGCCCAATTCAAAACGATTGACCTCGCTAAAACCGATTTACCAAATCTTCTCCCGGCGCAAACTACCCTAAAGCGGTGTTTGTCCATCGCCACTTCATATTGTTTAGGATGTAGACTGATTGTCAGGCTCATATTTAACAAATTTAACCTTCATTTCTCCATCAACATTAAATTGCTGGGCAATTACAGGAGTGCTTTTCCCCTCTAATTTATCTAATCCCTTAACTAATTGGTCTATTTTCCTTTCTTTGCTTACTAAATTAACTAATTGTTGATAACCTAAAAAAATCCCTCTTGTTTTAATCATTTCTAACTTACCCCTAAAATCTGCTTCAAACTGCTTCAACTCATCTGGAGTCGGCATTTCTTTTGCCCTTAAAATTGTGGTATCGGAAAGTCCCAACCATTTCTCAAGTTTTCTTGAGGAATGCCCTTTTTCTTGAAGCACTTTAGCAACAACTTTTTTTTCTTCTGGTGAAAGTAAATTTTTAATCTTCTCGCTGGTCATCTTTAATCTTTGGCAAAAACCCACTAATAAGTCGCTGTTTTTCTCTTGTGAAACTTTCCTCCATATATTTTCTCTCCATCAACCTCTGTTGTTCTAAACCTCGTCTCCCCTCTTCCATTCTCCGTATCCAATCTTGAAAAGCTATAGTTTGTAAATCATTTTTAATATTCATTTTTCCTCCTTAATCTCTATCCAAAACTCCTTATCAAAATAATCTTTAATCAATTTAGCAAAATCTTCAGGCTTAATATAGCACTCCAAGACCAATTCTGCCAACTCATCAGACAGAATTCTTGATTTAATTTTATCGGTTGTGGTTCGAGATAGAATTGCTTTAATTTTCATTTGTTCTCCTCTTTAAATCCTCACCAGAACAGACCCCACCAAACCCCACTATACTACACAAAACCGAACCTCTCAACACCGAACCATCCCTCTCCAAACCGAACCATACCTCTCCAAACTATTAAATCTTCACCATACTAACAACCTCAAATCTCCCATAACGAGGGCGATAATCTCCAATTCCACAATAGGCTCCAGCATAAATCAAAATATCTTTAACATCTTTTTCTGTTAACCGCTCGTCTATACAAATCAATTGAAATTTTAGTTCCCATTTATCCATTCTTGCCCTTCCTTTCATCATCCTACCTCTTGTTGCTGGGACAACGACTGACCTCCAATCAGCCACATATTCTTGAATTAAATGAGGAATTTTTAACGGCTCTACAAAAACTCCCGCTTGAATTACATCCTTAAAGGTCTTTTTCCCTTCAAGTTTAAAATTTTTTGCCGCTTTTATCATTGCTCCAACAATATGCTCCGCTGGTTGATAAATTGTCCCATCCTCTAAGCGATATAAAGATTTTTCAACCTGTTCTTCTTTTGATAAAAATGCCTTCTTTCTTTTTGATGCCCCATCGGGATTATCCTCTTCAGGAAACCTGTTAAACAAAAGCGGCGCAATCCCTCTAATATGGCAATCAAACTTCATCATCCTATTCTCACCTCCTTTCTTTAAAACTAACTATACCTAACCATACCCTATCTTATCCAACCAAACAACACACTAGAATGCCAGACATCACCAAACCACACCTCGCTGTTCATTCTTCTACTACATATTCAGGAATAGTCTTTTTTAATGTTTTTTTAAGTTCTTCTACATCTTTTTCCAATCTCTTCCCAATAGAAAATCTCAAACTTGCCTCTCTTTGCTCGTGATTAAGTAATTTTGTAAATAAATTTAACCCGGCAATTACAGCCGTCAAAAACTTACCATCTTCTACTCTTCCCTCGTCCAAAATTGCTCCCAATTCTGCTAATGCCTTTCTATAAATCGGTTTTGCTTCTTCAGAATTTTTCATTTTTTTCACCCCCTTTCTTTACCAGACCAAACCTTATCCAACCCCACCCCAACCTTACTTCACTTTATCCCACACTACCACACTCCTACCGCACTTTCCCGCACCTTACTTCTCGTCAGATGCCTGTAGCGGGCTAATTAACTTCTTAAAATCCCTCCAGCTCAAGCAAACTAAAGTATCCCTTTCATTCCTATATCTACAAATCCCCAAAGCAATCTGTCCTTTTTCTCTGGCATCAACCGCCTCTAAATATGCTTTTCTTAGATTTGGTTTATTACCATATTTACACTGTGCCACAAACCGCAAATCTCCTCTTTCGGCAATCACATCTGCTTTTCCACCTTCTTCAAATTGTTCACTCCAAATCCGTTTAGCCTTAAAACTTAAATCTTCAAAGTCTCGTCGGCACTCTCTCTCAAATTCTCGCCAAGGCTTATAAGCACTCATCTTTTAGTTCCTTTCTTTACTTTTTAAATCAGAAATCATCAACCCAATGATTAAACCACAATAAAGCAGACTAAAAAATGTTAATGCCAATCGGTTTAAATTTTTCCAGATAAAATTGAACTGCCCTCACCAAAACATCAATGTGAGCTAAAGCCTCATCAAGACTGTAACAGGGTCTTTTCCTTTCTCAAAATCAGTTAATAGGCGGTAAAATATTTCTTTAGCTAGCATACCTGAAAACCCAGAATGTCGCTGCCTTGAGAACACCTTCACCAATTCCATAACCGCTTTTCCCAACATTCCATCATAATCAGCGTCTTCATTAAACAATCCACAACTTTTTAACCACTCATAAGCGTAGCTTTGAAGCGGACTTTTTTTGTCAAAATCTATTTTATTTTGTTTTTTCATTTTGCTCCTTTCAAAGTCTCATAATAGGTTGAGAATATCTTCAAGAGCTTCGTTGTAACCATCAATACCATGTTGACGAAATTCATCCTTTGAAATATTTATTTCAGGAGTATCCCACCCTGTATATTTCCATATATCTGGTTTTCTCATCTTCTTTATTTTCTCCACTACCTTCTTCTTTAGTTCTCGCCTGGATTCGGAAATGGCATATTCGATCATTCCCAAAATATCTCCTTCCTCGTCGTCAAATCCTTCTTCGTTTTGATACCCCTTTTCCAAACACTCTCCAAATTCTCTTTTACTCTTTTTAAAACAATTTTTTCCCAATCTTTATTCTGTTCTTTCATTTTCCTCCTTTACCGGCATTCGCCTCTGGCAATCGGTCCCCAGTGGTTACCTTTCCCGTGAGCCAGCGCCCAAGCGGCCGTTTCAACTGCCTGCTCCAGGTCATAGCGGCTGCCGATTTCCGCAACTAATCCTTGCCTCATCATTTCCCGTCTAAAGCTCACCCAAGTCCCCTCGTGAAACTGCAGTGCCCCACCAGCCAAACCGTTATCCCCATGAGCTTTGTTGAGGTAGTAATTGCTTTCTTTCCACAGCAAACAGTGCAACTGATAAATTAGGCGGTACTTCTCGTAATCCCCATGGGCGTATTTGGCCGCAACCGCCTCCACCAGCACTGAAACTTGAGCCTCCGGCCGCTCTTCTTTGCTCTCCACAGGCACAACGGCAAATTTAACTGCCGGTCTAACCTCGGTTTTAGAAACAGGCGAAACATAGTTTTCCTCCGGTACTGGGCTAACAATAACTGGGAAAAAGGTGGCGTCCAGCCACCAGATGGCCAAAGCTAAAATGAAAGCGGCCAGAAGTGCTAAAAGCAACCTCCAGCCGCTTCCCCGAGCCGCAAACCTGCCCTTGCGGTCTCGTAAAGTCTTAGCGGTATTCAGTTTTGGTTTTCTCATCTCTGCTGTCTCCTTTACTTCTAAAGTAACATATCGGCATATGCCATGTCAATAGGCAATTCAAGGCTGGACGACAATCCTTTTGTAGCGTTTGGCGTAAACTTCCCGCCACTTTCGCCGGTTGTAGGCAAGTGCCCACTCCTGGCGGTGCTTCGGACAAGCCTTCGACCAAGAGTAACTAGACTTGTATGGCTTGCCACAAATCTGGCAAGTAAGCTCATACCTTTTTTTGGCCATATTTCCTCCTTTCAGACTGTGGTATAATTATCCTAGCCTCTGGTTAGCTAACCTTCTAAGGTCATGCTGTCTCCGCCAGAGGCTTTTTTCTGCCTATTCTACCCAATGTTTAGCCTTACCGGAGGTTAGCCAGTCCGCCCTAAGGTAAACCAGCTAATCTCCACTGAGGCCAAACCTTTCATAGAGACTATTACTCTCAAGGTAATGGTTCATCTCACCCGCCAAACTCTCTACCCAGTTAAGCCCCTCCCTTAGGAGTTTATCCGTGAGCCAAACCATCGACATATCCGCCTTTCGGCTATATTGGTCATAACGGTAAATGATAGCTCTGTCGGTATAAAGTTCGGAAAGCGTCGCCAAAACCCCGTAAACCGCCGTCTGGTAATCGCTCGCATAATCCATCGAGCTTTTGGACAACCCCGTTTTGAACTCGTAAATCGTCGGCCGGTCATAGCAATCAATCACTCCCACCAACTCCAGCCAGTCGTAAACCGGCGCCACCAGCTTCAGCTCCGCTTTGGGCTTTTGCAGTTTTCCTCCGCCAAACACCGCCGGCAAACACCCCTTGCTCTCAATCTCTTTCTGCCATCGCTCGTGGTATTCCCTACCCTCTGCCATCTGAGGCGTGATATATCTCTCTAGCTTAAAGTAAGCCCTAACCGCCTCCTCATAATCGCCCTTTGCCCATAAGGATAAAACGGTGTAGCTTGCTCTAAACCGCCTCATCTTCCTTTTCCCCCTTTCGGCTAAAGGTAATCTGCTTTGGTCGTTCTATCTCAAGTATCCCGTCCGGCAGTCCGCCTTTTTCCCTGGCAAAAGCCTCTACCTCTTTGATATTCACGGTGTAGCTCGTCTTGGCCGTATAGAAATTGGCCGGAATAGCGGCTATCTTGCTCTCGTCGAGCTTGTATCTCGAACCGTAAGTACGGTAATACACTCGGATATTGTCGGCTTGAATACTCTTGAAATTGGGGTCAAGCTTCAAGGCCTCCTCTTCCAAAACCTTTTTCGCCTCGTCTATGGCTTTTTCAACCGTTTCTTTTAACTCCAAAAGTTTAAGCAAAGCCTGCTCGCCTTCGGGCTTCAAGAATATGTCCTTGCCCTCAAGGGCTAAACTTCTTAGTTCTTCCGTGTCAACGCTAAGCCTCATTTTTTTCCTCCTCAGCCCAATGACTAATCTCGGGATGCTCTTTCCTTTCCTCCATGGATATCTCATCGAGATTCCCTACAAGCCCAGAACAATCGCCGCTAAGACCTGTGCAATTACCCTCCAGGCCAGAGCACTCTCCTTCAAGGTCGGAGCAGTCGCCCCAAAGGCGGGAACAATTACCCCTCATTTTGGGATTCTTGCCTTTTATCCTTCGGCCATTTTCATCGAAATAATACAGTTTAGGATATCTTTTCAGTGGTCTCATGCTACCTCCTTCAACAAGCCTCGAACAATTATCATTTGTGATACTCCTGCGTGTAGCAGTTCAAAGTAATAACATCGTCTGGTTCCGTGCTGTCTAGGGTTGGGTATATCCTCCTCTTGCAGAGCTTCGACTTCTCAAGGTTCCAGCACTCAGATGCTCCGATACCGTTGTAGTAGTTACTCCGGCACCCCCAACAAAACACTCTCTTGACCTCTTTTGGGATCTTGACTCTCTTGTCCTCTTCCCAAATCTCTATCACCTCTTGCTTACTCTTGGCGTTTAGAAAGGCTTTTCTCTTGGCTTCCTTCAGCTCGTTCTTCAACTCCTGTATCGTTTTCATGCTACCTCCTTCTTCAACGCTTCTCTTTTAGCGACTAACGCCTCAGCGACTTCCTCTGAAGTCTTAGCCGCTTCCGTCGGTTGGGGCTTGGGAAGCTCCAGTTTAGGCAACTCCTCTTTTGGGTCGGCTTGCCCCATCTCCTCCGTCGAGTAAAGTCCAGAAAGCTCCTGCGGAAAAGCCTTTCGCAACGCCAAAGCCTCCGCCACCTTGCCGAGCATCAGATAAGGCATCTTTGGCCAAAGTCCAATAAGATTTCCGTCTTTGTCTCGCTGAGCGTATTCCTCCCATCGAGCCGAGGCGGTAACCGGCATTCTCTCGCCGGTTTTCGGATTAAGCCGGTAAACCGTTACCGTCGCCACCAGCTGTTTTTCTTCTTTGCCAGTAATGGGATTAAAAATAGTCTGGTAATCAAACTTGACATCGTCCTGCCCGCCATAACAACCGCTTCTTTGTGCCACCAGTCGCATACCGTCGATGGAAACTTGAATTGCCATTCTTTCTTTTCCCAACCGGCCATCCCAGCGGTAAACGGCATAAATTTGTCTCGCCAGCGGGTCGAGGCCTGTCCTTCGGCAAGTATTAAGGAAGAAAACCAAATCCTCAATCGGCCTTTCCTGTCCCTCTTTTGTTACCCCCAAAACCTGATTCTTGACTAAATCTAGCCACGCTCCTGGACTTGGCTGGTCTTTGGGAACATACTTTAAAAGTACACCATTTTTCTCTTCTTCGCTTAAAGTTTGCAAGGATTTATTCATTTTGCCTCCTTTTTCTCTAAATAAACTTTACTGGCTTTGGTTAAAGCGGCCACATTCAGCCGCTGGAAACGGGCGATAATCTCGTCGGCTTTCTGGCGGGTAAACTGCCCGCTCTCATAAGCCTTTTCGGTATAATAAATAAGCCCATCAAACGGAGCGGGTTTTTCTCTTTGAAATCTCATAAATACCTCTCACATTCGATGCAAGCTACTGACGAGTGGTCTTCATCACCAACCTCAACTAGATGATGAAACTCGGCGTGCTCGACTCCGGCCTGAAAGCCTAAGCGGTAAGCGAGTTCGACTAACTGCTGGCTTTTTTCGTCCAGCCTTTTAGTCTTTTCTTTGAGTTCGGACAAAGTGGTCATTTTGTCTCCTTTCTTTTAGTTACTAACTAGACATAATTTAGCATTTTCTCAAACCCTTGTCAAGGGGCAATTTGAGCCTGAATTAACTGCTTTCTAAACCCCAAAAGGAAACCAAGCCTTGCCCTCGTTAGAGGGCATAAAGAGGCCTGAAGCCCGCCGTGTCAAGGATTGCCGCAGGCAACTTGCGAAGTCCTTGATAAAGGCGGGCGGGAGGGATTTTGCTTACCCTCAAGTCGTCTTCTCTCCCCCCTACTGGGACGACTGCCTCTACTTGGCTTGCAACCTTTCGAGCGCCTTAACCCGAGAGAATAGGTTTTTCAGCCACCGCCCAACTCTATTATACCCTATCAAAAATACTTGATAGCCCTATCAAAAATACTTGATAGCCCCTTTCTGCTCAAGCAAAGACTTCCTCCGCTAAGACTTCTTCATCTCCCATCTGCTTTAGTTTTTCCTTTGTCTCGCCAATTTGTTTAATCACTGCCCAATATCTTTGGCAATCGTGATGAAGTTTAAATTCGTCCGGATTAACCGACGAGGGCTTGGGCAACCAGATTGTTCCGCCTCCTACCTCGACGCTTCCGCCGTATCTTGACTGCTTGCAGGCTCGGAGAAGATAGCTTTAGCTTGCTCGTAGAGGTCTCCCTGCGCAAAGTCCTCGCCAAAGAAGTACTGCCGAAGAAGTCTCAGAAACACCCACTTAAAACGCATAATATCGGCGTTGTTCATCTGGCTTAACCTCACCTCCTCTGAAAAGTAGAGGATGGCCTTTTTAATTCTGGCTTCAAGCGTGGCCTTGTCCATGCATTCCTTTCAGAGTTGCAAACTAACGCTATTATAATCCCTCAGCCAACTTTTTGCCCCGTCGATTTCTTCTTTCTTTAGCACTCAAGCGTTTTATCTGCTAAAGCGCCGTTTACTTTTTTTCTTCAAAAAACGGCAATTCCCCCAATTGCTTACGGGGCTTTATTCAACCCTACCTCCTCAGAGACTCCATCTAGGCTATGGGACTCTCGCCAACGCCTTTCAGGCGTTGCTCCGGTGTTCCACCGGAGACGGGGAGGTTTTTCTACTCCTGATACTTTCCGGGCAAGATAGGCCCCTTAATAGGGCTTTCCCTTCGGTGGAAACTTTATTCCGTTTTCTCTCGGAGTTCCCTTCGTCCAATCTCTCCCGCCTAGAGCGAATGTCTGATTAATCCGTGCGGGGCGGGTGGCGTTATGGACTTTTGACCTACACCGCCGTCTGCTTCCGTAACAAGACTAGGATTTCCTTAGCTTCCTAGTAAGCAGTACCCTTGGCTTTGCCGACTCTTTCTTTAAAGTCCTAGTTTGCTATGGACTCCCTTACGGCTCATGCCTCTTGAGGTCGGGGTGGCCGCCAGCCACTTCTAAACTCTTTTCCGTTCTTCCAGCACAATTCCAGCTAAATTGTCATTTCGGCTAATCCACTTAATCTCAAATTGACGGTTGAGTTTCTTTATCTGGTTGAGAATGAGTTTGAGGCGAAGAAGATGGGTCTTCCATTCTCCTCTGACAAGGTGAACAGCTAACTGACTGTCACAGAGAATTTCAATTTCGCCTTCCGTGCTTTCCAGCAAACGCAAAATGGCGATGAGTTCCGCCTCGTTGTTGGTTTTGTCGCCGATGTCTTCTAAGAAAAGAATGTTTCCCTCTTCGTCAGCGGCGCAAATAAATGACTCCTGCTGACCAAAGCGGCCATTGTTTTTTGTTCCGCCATCGGCGTAGTAAATCTTCCTGGTCATGCTTCTTTGTGCGTGGAATAATTAGTTAATACTCCCCGCTCCTTTCCGACCGTTTTAGTCCTCGCTACTCGTAAAATTCGAGGCTAAACTTTCAATTCTCCGGACAATGTTTTCGTCGTTGCCATATTCCTCCGCCAGTTTTGCCAATTGCGCTTTAAATGCTTTGCTTCTAATCTGTCTTAGGCTCTCTGCAGGCTCAGTGGAAGCCAAGCCTAAGACAAAACGGTCTTTTCCACTGATATTTCAGAGATTGCTATTGCTTCTATCAAACCACTTGCCAACATTCTTGTCAATAGGAGTTTGAAGTAAGAATTCTGTAAGTGACTTGACATGCGTTGAATCCGGACTAGACTCCCCTCTCGGCAGGGTGGAAGTTAGGGCCGATCCGACGAAGGAGAAAACCGGTGAAAGTTACTAACATCAACGGGACTACTCAGAACACCTGCAAGTGCGGTAGCTGGCTCGAGCATTGAAGTAACTGGAAAGTCTTGCTTCTCATACCACTCGAAAATTTTTCTAACAAACTTCTCATATTCTTCATCACTTATTTCTCTTCCAAAAGCCTTCCGACAATAAGCCTCTATATTTCTTTTAAAAGTTCCGGCAACAAATCTTGCTTTCTTTTCTGATTCAAGTGGTTGTTTATTAAACGTGTTTTTAAAGGTTTCTAAAATTAAATTAACCCGGGGATTCCCAAAAGACACTTGTGTCATATTATCTTTAGATAATATCTTATTATCATTCTTATCATTATTGTCTGTGTCTTTTTGCTGTCTTTTTGCTGTCTTTTTGCTGTCAACTTTGCTGTCAAGATTTTGATACTTATTCCAATTTTTTATTGATATTACGCTATATTTGTTAGTTGTTTTGATGTCAATCATGCTGTCAACTTTGAAAGAGTTAATCCAAAACCACACTGTTGTGGGAGACATATTAACCGCTTCGGCAAATTTTTCTCTTCCAGTTATAAATTGCCCTGGCTCAAGAACAATTCTTTTTCTTCCAATATAAACAACTTCTCTTGTATGATTAGCCCTCAAAAGACACTCAATCCAGCAATGAAGTGCTTTAGAATTTTTATAAATGGGATTATCTTTTATCTTTCGATGAAGTTTTATCCATCCTTCCATCTTCCTCCTCTACCGGCAAACCTGTTTCATTGTTGATAACAATATACCCCCTTCCTTTACAGGCTTGACAAATTTTTGTTCCATATTTTAAAGTCCCAAACCCATTACAAACGGGACAAGTTTGAGCAACAAATTTAGGAGTTGTTGTTTGTGGTATTATCTTTTCCGTCCGTCCATCCATCTTGTTCCAATTATTACCACTCCCTAACCCTTTTGTCAACCCCCTATTTAGCCATCTCGTGGACTTTTCTCTCACACTTCCAGCACAAAGCAATGTAGTTAGCTTTATTTTCTGTTTCGTTTTTAGGGAAACCATCAGACCTAAAAAGAATATGATGGATATGGGGTTTTTCTGTTGAGTGGCACTCTTCGAAGTTGGCACACCTATTTCCGTAAATTTCTTTTACTCTTTTCTTATCAGCCAGTATTCCCGCCGCTTCTTTACTTCTTGTCATTTTTTCCCCTTATCTCTCTTAGTAACTCAAAATATTCGCTTGCTTCTTGAACTGAATCAAAGACGTGCATGTCTCTTTTGTCTGGTCTCAGCTCTAAGACTAAACCACCCATCTGTCCGCCGCCACCTAATCCTCTTTTTGGGCCAAAAGTATCGTCTGTTTTGTAACAACCGCCGATAATTGCCAGTCTTTCTTTTCCACCCCTTTGAAAAGAGAGATATTCTTTTTGATGGCTGTGCCCTAAATAAACTATATCAGCATCAGGATAGGCGTGTTCCATAAACCTTTTACAGGCATTTGTTGGATTTAACCGACTAAAACCCCAAAACCGATGAGTAGTGGCTATCTTGTATTCCTGACTGCCAAATTTCAAGTTTAGAAGCCCGCCACAGTTGAAGACAGGACAAGGTAAATCCCTTAACCAAGTTCCCTCAAAAGAAAGCCCGCTCTTTTGAATAAAATCGTTATGGTTTCCAAAAGAACAAAGCAATAATTTTTCTTGACCTGCCAATTCCCTGAAAAGACGTTGAACAAGAAGTGCCTGCTGTTCTGGTGAGATAGAGTCTTCATAAACTCCTGCTGCCTGAGCTGTATCCACTAAAAAATTATCAATTTCATCTCCGTTGGTAATCGTGTAAAAATTAGGAGTTTCTTTAACAACTTTGTAATCTGCAATTAACCTTTCATAATCGGTAAACACACTCCCCATATGACTGTCATTTAGAAGCCAGATAAAAGCAGGTAAATCAGGATACTTTGGTTTCAATTCTACTGTTGCCTCTTTTTGGCCAACTTCCATACTCTTGTAGAGTTCTCTTGCTTGCTGAAGATGTTTTAAGATACTTTCTTCATCGACAACTGGAGTTTTTTTGTCTTGGAAGATAACTTGCTCAACTGGTCTTATCAGTTTTTCTGTCCCTTTTCCGTCAATAATCAGCGTCTCTTTTGACATTTGATACAATTTGATATATACTCCATAATAAACCGTCAGATATTTAGGCCAATATCACTCCGCTGTGCGAAGTTCAAAATGGCGGTTTTTTTAGAACCTCAAAATAGATTTTTCCAAGTTCGTGTTGTTTGTTTTTCTTCCCAACTCGTGAATTCCTCTATCCACTGCCTTTAAGATAGCAACTACAAAGACTACTCCAATTGTTTTCCAATCAACCTTCTGCGATTCTAACTGTGAAATTAGGACTGGTATCACTGCCAAAATTCCCACTCGTAAAAATTCCTTGACAGTATTAACCAAAAGTTCTTTTGAAGGAATAATTTCTTCTACTTCTTTAGGAATGTTTTGCATTCGACCTCCTTTCTTTTCTTTCAAAAAGTATTTGCTCTTCTAGTCTTTTTTGGTCAACCTTTCCTTCAATTTCATCTTTTATTCTTTCCCACGTTTCTTCCTGAAGGCTTTGTGTTTTGACTCCCTGCTCTTCTAATCTCTGAAGTTGAAATAAAAATTGTTCTAAATCTATTTCCTTTCTCATTTTCTCCTTTCTCTTGCCTCTCTTATTCTTCTGGCAAGAATTTTTTGCAAATGTTTAATAGAAAATGGTTCGCTTTTTACTTTTGGTCTTTTGCCTCGACCGCTTTTTTGTCCTCTCGTTGATTTCTTATTGCTCATTGTTGATTCAACTCTTGCAAAATTCTATATCTTTGGGCCTTGGGTAAACTTTGTAATCGTCGTTCAGTTGCTGTCATTTGTTTTTGCCTTAGTCTGTAGATTATTCCTTGCCTTGTCATTGGAATAGCCCCTTTTGAAACTAATCTTTTATAGACATTTAGCTTTTGTTGTTTTCTTACTGGGTCTTTTTCTTCTAAAGCAGACATAAAAGCTCTAGCCGCTTCATCGTTTAGGGCTTTAATTTCAAGTTGTTCCTTTCTCGCTTTTTCTAATTCTGCATAGCCTGCTAATGTTCCTCTGCCCAAAAAAAGTAAAGTCAAAGGGCTTTCTCCTGGTTTTAATTTATATTGAGCCTTTTCAGAACCCATTGCTCTTTGAGGAACTTGTCCTGTTGTAGCAAGATCATACCAGTCATAAATTCTTTGGCTAAAGGTAGGAGCAGCTTGATAAACAGAAAGCCAGAAGTAGTCATAACCATCAGCTGCTTTTTGGGGATCACCCTCAAAAATTCCTTCTGTCGCTATTGTTAATCCTTTAAGCATATTTCCTAAAGAAACGGCGGTAGAAACAGTTGGAGATTGTAATGGTAAGGAAACATCAGTTTTGGGAGTTGAAGCATAAGTCGGTGTTCCGCCAGTAAATAATCTACCTTGTAGTTGAGCGAAAGGAACCATTGTTTGTATTGCTTCTTGTTTGGCTCTTGTTGTAGAGATGTATGGCTCTGTACCAGTAATTAAAGAATGAGCAAGATTGAAAACATTAAAGGTAGCAACAATTGAAGTAGCCATTGTTGTTCCCGAAAAGATTAAACCGACTAAAGAATCTAATTGGCCAGGAGTTAAATTGTCAACTTGAGCTAAAGCCTTATCCATTAAATCTTTATCGCCAATAGACAAGAAGATGTTTTTATATACTTCAGCTAAGGGTTTGTCTTTAGACAAAATGTTTTGCCAATTGGCTAAGGTGATATAACCATCAGAAACTGGGAATTGCATAAATTGATAAAGAGAAGAACCAAGAATACCTTTTTTAATACTAGGACTCATATATCTCCCACCCACAAAGTTTACATAAGCAGAGAGATTAGAAGCCAAAACCCTAGCTTCTTCTTCTGTTAAATTAGGCATTTTTCTTTGAATTCTTGACAAGAAAGCATAATGAGAACTTAATCTATTCCCTAATTCAGTTAGTTTAATATTCGCACTTAAAATATCACCAAATTTTCCAAATTGGTCAAGAAGAGAAATTCCTTCTCCGTAAACGCCAAATCTTCCTTCAATATATCCTAATGCCCTTCCCAAGGAAGCGGTTCTTTCTAGGTCTTCTACGAACTCTGGAGCAACCAACTTAATAATTCCTCTTAACGGATAGGCAACATAGCCTTTGGCATATCCTTTTAATATATCCGGCAAAGAGGAAACCCCGCCCATTTTAAAAACCTCTTGAGCTGTTTGAGTCGTATTAACAAGAGTAAAAGAAGTATTTAATAGTAATTTGCTTAAGGCAGGGAGTACCGCTGCTTTTTGTATTGTCTCATAAACACTTTCTTTATTAACTGCCCGCAAATCCCAATACCCTTTATCTAACAAAGCTTTAATACCGGGATTATTAGCTAAATCGGGAGAAGCTGAAACAGCTTCTTTAAGTTCATCACTAATCGGAACTCTTTCAATTGTATGAATTATGCCAGATTTATTTAGGGCGGTTTCTACTGCTTTGGCAGGTTTTGTAAAAAGATCAGCGACAAAAGAATCAATTTCTTTTCCTGTTAAAGAAGGAGTGTTAGAACGTAAACCGTGAAGTAATTGTTCTTTTAAATCTTCGTCCCAATGTCTTGTTTCTCTATTTATCAATTCTTTTAAAAGATAATCAATATGATAACTTGTCTGTCGAGTGTATTCTTTCAAAGCTACATCAGGATTATTTGAGTGTAATGCTCCTAAAGAATCTAGGGTTCTGGCAAGAAAATGGTTTGTTCCTTCAGGAGTAAATAAAGTATCTTTTTTCACCGCATCATTCATAGCATCAACTAAAACTTGAGACAACTGACGAGGAAAGTATCTATCAACTTTTGGAATTGGATCTTTACCTAATTCAATTCGTAAACCATTAATAATGTCTAAAATAGTATCGCTATATGCTTTCCAAATCTGGGTTGCCTTTTGAGAACCTTCAGAAAGAGTATCTATTGTTCCCTCTTCATAGGCTTTGGCAAAAATGTTTTTTTCCTCTTTAGGAATAAGATTCAAGACAACGTCTCTTGTCTTTTCAGAAAGGAAGCGAAGAGGATTTACATTAGAATACATAAAGTTCAAATAAGCAGCTGGTCTTCCTAACTTGGCAGAAGCAAGTTTATTTTGAGTAGAAACCAAATCTCTTACAAAACCTTTTCCCGAAATGAAATCTTTTAATCCTTCTATAACATTGGCAATACCAGAAATTTTTTTAGATCCAGTATCTAAATCATAATTGGCAATAGTTTTAATTTCATCTATCCAGACTCTCGATTGAGATTTAATCGCTTCAAAGGTATTTAAAAGTTGACCAGTATCTTTAGGATCAACGCTAGAGACAAGATAAAGGTTGTCATAAAATTTAGAAACATTGATTTTATCTTCTTCAGGAAGCGGAGATTGTTCAATTATTCCTTTAATAGTTTTATATTCGACTTGCTTATCGGCAGGTAAACTTGAAATAACATTGGCCGTGGCATTTTCGGTTATAGTTTTTTCCTTTTCCAATAATGATTGAAGGCCAGTTTTTTCGGCAACACTTTTGGGAACAGCATAAGGAGTTTCTACAATCTTTTCTTTTGGTGAAATAATCTTATTAAATTCTTCATTTATATTAAATGGTTCTGGTGGTCTAACAGCGGGAATATCTTTTTTTGAGGGGAGACTTCTTACAAATTCAATGACTCTTGAAGGAGACAGAGTTTCGTCTTCACTAACAAATCCCACTTTTTTCAGTTCATCAAAAACTTCATCAGCTCCATAACCCTTTTTAATCAAAGATTTATCCCAAGCAGCGAATGCTTTTTCTTCATCAAACCTTCCTAAATAAAGTTTCAATCGCTGAAGGTCAGTAAAGAAATTAGGAAGTCTTTCTTTGGCTGATGTATAAGTTTCTTGAATTGCTTCTTTGCCAAATAAATCTTGAGCAAATCTGTTTTGCTCTCTAATAAATTGTGTTGCTTTATCAATAAAGTTAATGACCTGAGAATTGTTGATAGAGTAACCCTTTTTCTCTAAATCTTCGGCCATTAGTTTGGCTATAGACAGATTTTGACCAACCGCCTCATCATTAACCAATGATTGTTCTTGAGCTGTTTCAACTAAAAAATCTTTAAACTCATTAACAAGTTCAGGCGGAGATTTTAGCATTTCAGTAACTCCGCTTTTGATTGCTTCTTGATCGATTTTTTTTACAGGTAAAGTAATTTCAATGGGATAATTTTCTTCAGAAAGCCCATATTTTTTAGCCACATCTTTCCAGAAATCAGTATTAAAAATAGAAGTTGTTTGTTTGTTTCCTTTTAAAATATCAACAAAGTCCTTACTGGCAATTGTTTGGAGTTCGTATTGATTCATTTCTTCGGCAGGAATCTTTTCTAAAGCAGAAGATAAAATTTCCGATCTTTTAAGGATATCGGGAATAACCGGAGCCATTGCTTTATAAAAATCTTCTGTTGTCCTTTTTTCAATAGAAGTGAAAACTTTTTCTATTGGAATTTTTACTGCTTTTGTAATTGGTTCTGCTACTTTACCTAGAACCTTACCGGTAACTCCTAAAGCAACACCGCCAAGATAGTCGTTTTTAAACTGCTCTATTCTATTAATTTTGGCTTTTCCTTCTTCTGTAGAGTTTGGATCTAATAAAAGTTGATTAGCAAAGGCAAGATCTAGTCCAGCTTTACTTGCTGAAGAAGATAAAAGTTTCCCTAGTAAAGGAAGTTTTTCTCCAATCTCTGTTGTGGCTTCTGTAGCTCCTGCTGCTGGAATAAGAGACGGTAGAAATTCTCCACCTGAGGTTAGAAACTGTTGGGTTGGAGTTGTCGGTTTACCTTCAATTTTTGCTCCTAAATTAGTGAGAAAAGACGAAACGATTTGTTCTGTTTCTGGAGATTTAGGAACACCCGGTAAGGCGGAATAAAGGTTGACTAAACCAGCAGCTGTTTTAGGTATCCCCCCAATAGCTCCTCTTGCAGTTGAAATGAAGGATTGAACTGGATGAGTGGCTATTTCCTTTGCTCCACCAACAACACTACTTCCTACTTTAGAAAGGAGTTCTCTTAAAACCTGTCCGGCTTGATAAGATTTGTCATTACCATTCATTATTTACCAAAAAGTCCTTTTATAAAGTTGCCGATATTAAAACCTCCTCCTTGATTGGTTGTCTGCGGAGTAGTTGTCTGTGGTGTTTCGTAGTATGTAGATTGACCAGTTTTGGGATCAAAATAACCAATAACATTGCCTGTTAAATCTGTAATTTCTTTTAAGGCATACTCTTGTGAGGAAGATATTTTTTGAGCTTGCAAGGCAAGTTGTTGTTCCTTAACTCCTAAAAGAGCATCTTGGTAGAGATTTTTCCAGTAGTTGGCTTCTGATTTGTCTTGGGAATTCATAATCGCTTGTGCTGCTTTACTGGTTAAATCCTCTTCTTGGAGTTTAAGATTGGCAATTTTTTCCGTTAAAGTAGCAGCGGAAGTCAAACCACTTGCTCTTAATTGTTCAGCTTCAGATTGCAAATCGGTAATACTTTGTTTCTCTTGTGAGGCCAATGTTTCTCGATCAATTTTGTATTTATCTGCAATAGCGGCAACCTGTTTATCATAATCATTAGCTAGATTTCTTAATTCATCAGCTTTAAATCCTTCAACCGTAGAGAAACCAGCAGCAGCTGCTCTTGCCGCTTGTGTTCCTACCTGTGTTGTCTTTTCTGTTTCTTTGGTTGTTTTTTCTTCTGTTTCTTGTTGAGTAAGGGCTTGAGCTAATTTGGAATAAATATCAGTTACCATTGGTATTTGTTCTTCTTTTTTCTTAGCCGCTTCTTCACCCATTGATTTGAGTTGGCCAGCCAAATCCGCATAAGTTTGGTAAATATCGGAGAAATCTGGTTTCATTTCTTTTGCTTTTTGAACAGCAGTTTGCCAGTCTGTTGCTGTTTGTTGAATAGTTGGAGTTCCTGTCGGCTGAGTGGGTTGAGTTGTCGGTGCTGTTGTTGGAGCTGTTGTTGGTGTTGTTGTTTCTCCAGTCGGAATAGTTAGAACTTCACCCGGGTAAATAAGATTAGGATTACCAGAACGATAACCAGTAATTTTTCTCCAATCAACGCCATACTTTTTACCAATAGCAGAGAGAGTATCACCTGGTTGGACTTTATATGTTGTAGCCATTTTATTTTCCTCTTTCAATCATATAACAATGGTTTTACTTTTTCAACTGCTGGTCTAAACCTTTTGAATCAGAAACTCTGTTGGTTTCATTTTTGTTTTATTTCCCTAAAACAACATAAATAACTGAAGTTGATAAAATTCTTAGGGTTTGACCACCAACCTTAGCTTGAATCTTAAAAGTGTGAGTTCCTGAACCCAAAGATAATATACCAGCTCCAGTAAGAGAGTAATCTCGAGAGTCAAAGGAAAAGACAGAAGAAGTATACATACGGGTATCTTGAATAGTTTGGTCAAAAATTGTTGAGAACTTGTTTGTCCCATCAACATTGAGAACTACTTCTCCCCATTGGATTTCATCTGTGTCAGGCAAATATAAGCTTGCCCGAACGTTCATAATGACTAAGACTTTAACCGTTCGTGGAAAACTAGAAGTAGTAATTGAGGTATAAGGAACATCAACCATCGTTGTGCTGGTTATATCTCTTTGTCCCGTATTCTCGACTGAACCTGAATCAAAATTTGCTGTGCTTACTAATCCCTTTGAATCAATCATTGTCGTATCGGCATCATCTTTAATAGTTATTTTACCAGTATTAACTGTAATCCCAGTATTGTCCAATCTGACCTTTTCTACCGCCGAAGCATCTTTAACGCTTAAAACTCCACTAACATTACTAGCACCACCAAGGGTTAAAGTTCCACCATAACCCTTGTCCCAGCTTATACTACTAATTTTGGCACTAGTTACACTTCCATCAGCTAATTTTACCCCTTGAAAAGAACTTTCTTCAAAACCGCTATCAACAGCGATAGAAGATTGATATGGAGCGACTGCCGTATCTTTTAAGATTTTATCAGTATAATTATTCAAAGTAGGTATGATCATTGTTGCTGAAATAGGTTTAATGCCCAAATTAAATTCTTAATAAAATTAGGATTTTCCTTTTT
>Ga0078972_1009576_pt1 | contig 18997 bp, 18 predicted proteins | sample YelNatPaOPGAMG01_FD_67568 | JGI IMG/M metagenome (GOLD analysis project Ga0078972, IMG submission 67568) | Hot spring thermophilic microbial communities from Obsidian Pool, Yellowstone National Park, USA - OP-RAMG-01 (SPADES assembly) (version 2) | ecosystem: Environmental > Aquatic > Thermal...
GAAAAAACTGAAAACACTTTTTATAATTTTATTACTAAGTTTAAGTATCAATAAACCCAGTTATTCAGGGCCAATAAGCGATACAACAAAAAACAAATATAAGTCATATCTATGTTTTCTTCAGGGACTGACATATCTAAAACAAAATGAAATAGAAAAAGCAAAGATAGAATTTGAGAAAACAATTGAACTTGATAAAAATGCGCTTGCTGCTTATAAAGAACTTATAATAATATACTTACAACTTGGTAAAATAGAAAAAGCAAAAGAACTTACAAAAAAAATAAAAGAAATCTCAGACGATATAAATACATCTTTATTTTTAGGAAGTATTTATACACTTATTGAAGATACAACAAGCGCCATAACTGAATATAATTCTGTACTTGAAAAAGAACCTGAGAATACTGAAGCAATATTAGTTCTGGCCAGTATTTACTCTAATATTGACCCGGAAAAAGCACTTATCTACTGGGAAAAATATATAAAACTTAATCCTGATTCAAGCGAAGCGCTATTCAGAAAATCGTTGACTTTGAAAAAACTTAAAAGGTCTGAAGATGCAAAAAAAATACTAAAACAGATAACTGAGACGAACCCAGAAGATGTACTTTTCCATATAACGCTGGCAGATCTATATGAAGAAGAGCAAAACTATAAATCCGCTGCTGATGAAATCTTAAAATGTATTGAATATGTCCCACATAATTTTTCTTTCTATGTCCGAGCAGGTGAATTATACTATCTGGCAAAGGACTTTGATAAAGCAAAAGAACTCTTTGAAAAGGCATTAAAAATTAATCCAGACGACATATCTATTTCATTCCGGCTTGCACTTATTTTTGAAGAAAAGAAGGACTGGAATTCAGCAATAAACTTACTTGAAAAAACTCTCCCAAAAAATCCTGATATCTCAGTATATCTTCGTTTAAGTTATTATTATTCCCAGATAAATAAAACAAAAAAATCTGTAGAATTACTGGAAAAAGCAAAAAAACTCAATCCTGAAAGTGCAGAAATAAACTTTTTCCTTGGACTTGCCTATACCCAACTAAAAAAATATAAAAAAGCAGAAATATCTTTTTTAAGAGCACTTGATTTGAATCCTGACTTTCCTGAGACATATTTCTATCTGGGTATTATATATGAACAAACAAAAAGGTTTGAAAAATCTATCCCGTATTTCAAAAAGGTTATAGAAATTGACCCAAAAAATGCAAATGCTATGAATTATCTTGGTTATTCTTATGCAGATAGAAATATAAACTTAAATGAAGCAGAGGAACTTATTAAAAAAGCGTTAGAAATTGAACCTGAAAATGGCGCATATATTGATTCTCTTGGTTGGGTATATTTCAGAAAAGGTGAATATGAAAAAGCAAAAGAATATCTTGAAAAAGCAATTGAAAAATTAAAGGACCCTGTAATTTATGAACATCTTGGAGATGTAGAAACTACCCTTGGAGATAAATCAAAAGCAATCCAATATTACAAAAAAGCAATAGAACTTGACAAGAAAAACAAAAACCTCAAGAAAAAACTCAAGTCATTAGAATGAAACTTCTTGCCCCAGCAAAGATAAACTTATCATTAAAAATTTTAAACAAAAGAAAAGACGGCTATCACAATATAAAATCAATATTTCAAACAGTTTCACTCTACGACGAAATTTTCATATCAAATGCAAAAAGTGATAAAGAAATAGAATTTACATGCAAACCAGAAGTTACAAAAAATTCAGAAGAGAATCTCGCTTACAGAGCGGTTTTGCTTTTAAAAGAATACACGGGTGAAAAAAGAAAAGTAAAAATAAAAATTATAAAAAATATTCCTGCTGGTGCTGGGCTTGGCGGTGGTTCATCAGACGCTGCTACAGTTCTGAAAGGGTTAACTAAATTCTGGAACATAAAAATTTCTATAGATGAATTGAATAAACTCGCTTTGAAACTGGGCGCAGATGTTCCTTTTTTTCTATACGGAGGGAAATGTCTTGTAGAAGGAATCGGTGAAAAAATAAAAAAATTAAATCCAGAAAATGATGAAAGAAATAATTATATACTTCTTATCTGGCCTGGATTTGAAATATCAACAAAAGAAATTTATGAAATGTTTGATAAGTTTTCTTGTAAAGAGAAAACATATACCACTAAATATCCAACTAATGATCTTGAAGAAGTTGTTTTCAGAAAATATCCTGAACTAAAAACAATAAAAGAAAAACTCATAGAATTAGGAGCAAATTTTAGTTTGATGTCAGGAAGCGGTTCAACCATATTTGGGGTATTTGAAAAAAGAGATATTGCGGTCAAGGCGAAAAAACAATTCAGAAAATATAAAACATGGATAGTCAGTTCTATCTACTGAGTTTCAAGCAATTGACTAATTTTTTTTATAAGATTTTGTTTTGATTGGAACCCTACAAACTTTTCAACTGGTTTTCCATTCTTAAAAAATATAATAGTAGGAATTGCCATTATATTAAACTCCGAAGCAAGTTTCTGATTTTCATCAACATTAACTTTACAAACCTTCACTTTCCCTTCGTACTCTCTTGCAATTTCCTCAATAACAGGTGCTATCATTTTGCATGGACCACACCATTCAGCCCAGAAATCAACAACAGCTACTCCACTTGATTCATTAATTTCTTTTTGGAAATTCTTATCATTTAGAACAATTTCAGACATCTTGAAAAATTCTCCTTTCTTTTTTGGTGGAGGTGCGGGGAATCGAACCCCGGTCCAGAAATATCCAGATAAAACATCTACAGGCTTAGTCCAGATATGGTTCTTGTCTGTAGTTTGCCTCTGAACAGGGCACTACAGACCAGCTACAAACCAGAGTTTCCTTCTAAGGACGCTGTAGCAGACGCCTTAAAAGTAATCCTGAATTTTGAGCGTTGTCTGTTCTATCAGGAGTCAAACAGCAACGCGCTGCCTAATTTAACTTAGGCTGCATATGCATAGGTGTTTGCACCTGTTTGTAAGTGGTCGAATTTTTCGTCCGCCAAACTGACTGGCGGACTCGCCCGCCAGAGGCGGACTCGTGGCCTCCGACCAACCACGACCTGCAGTCATTACCTGAAAATATTCCTGTCGAGCCCTGATCACCCCCACTCTTGTCGCACCCTTACGGGCAACTTCGTTGCCTCGCAAAGTAAGGTTGTTTTGCTTTGCTCGGTGCTCCACAAGGGGGGCTCTGCCCCCCATTTCTTCGTCGCTCGCTCCCTGCCTACGCTAAACTAACGCTACGGCAGTCGCTCGCTGAACCCCCCGAACCGGTTTTGTCTTTTGTCTCTTGTCGCTTGTCCGCCACACACATTGGCGGACCTTGCCCGCCAGTATGTTTGGTGGGCTTGTCCGCCAGCCCTTTTGGCGGGCACCCTTACGGGCAACTTCGTTGCCTTTTTTGTCGCAACCTCTTGAAAAATTGCCTTAATAAATCACTACATTTTTTCTGTAATTCCGGTTCGACTTTTTTTTTGAAAGTAAATTTTTTATTCAATTTGTAATAATTGCTTCCACAACCATAAACAACTTTTGAGATTCTTGATTGTTCAATTGCATGTTTACACATTTCACATGGTTCAAGTGTAGTGTACAAAACTGAACCTGTCAGACGCCAGTTCTTAAGTTTTTTTGTAGCACGATGAATTGCTATCATCTCAGCATGTGCGGTCGGGTCTTTCAATGTTTCAACAAGATTATGACCACGGGCTATAATTTTTTCATCTTTTACTATCAAAGAACCAACAGGAATTTCTCCTTTTTTATATGCCTTCTTTGCTTCTTTTAACGCTTCTACTATATATTTTAGATGATTTATATCCACTTTAGATTCGCAGAATTTGCGCCCGGCGCGACTCGAACGCGCAACCTACTGGTTCGTAGCCAGGCGCTCTATCCAATTGAGCTACGGGCGCATATAATAAATCCTTCAATTCAATATTATAAAAAATCAAAAACTTTGTCAAAGTTCTTATTAAAATCATTTTTCTGATTCTAAAATTTTTACTGCTTCAATTGCAATCTTTATAGCTTCCTCGATTCCAACTTTTTTTACAATCGGGGCTTTTGACCAGGTCGCACCAATTATGGCAAGAACTTCTCCTGCGTTTAATTTCTTTATTGACGAAATAACAAAAAGTGCTGCTGATTCCATACTAGTCGCTAGAGCATTTCCCCTTTCCCATGCTTTCCAGAGAAGGTCGTTATATTCTTGAAGTGGCAAAGGAAGTGCACCTTTTTCTGATTCAATATAAAATGCATCCTTACAGTGAACAATTCCTGCATGCCATCTAAACTTCAATTTTTTTGCTGCCGAAATAAGAGCATTTGTAACATCTATTGACGCAACTGCAGGATATGACAAAGGAATGTATTGACGGGTAGTCCCTTCTTCTCTTATTGCTGCGGTTGATATAACAACATCACCAATTTTAACTTCTTTTTGAAGAGAACCGGCAGTGCCTACTCTTATAAATGTTTCTGCACCAATTTTTGCAAGTTCTTCTATGCAAATTGCAGTAGATGGACAGCCAATTCCAGTAGATGTTGTAGAAATTTTTATTTTTTTACCATTATATCCGGTAATATGACCTGTAAAAGTTCTGTATTCTCTGTTGAATACCATCTCTTTTGCATCGTCAAAAAATTTTGCAATAAGTTCGGTTCTGCCAGGATCCCCTGGAAGTAAAACATATTTTCCAACATCACCCTTACCCAGTGCTATATGATATTCTTTTTTGTGTTCTGACATTTTGCTGCCCCCTTTATTCAAAGATTTGCTTTGATGCTACATATATAACTATATTTTTTCAAGTTTTGTTTTTTCTATCCAGCCCTTGTATTTTTGTCGGTGTAGTAATTGAGTACTATCTTCATTTTCACTACCTGGTTCAATAGACACAGCAACAGCATACCAACCTTCTTGTTCGCTCAAAATCTCTAATTTCTTTCCTTCTGGTATTGTTACTATAGCTGTATAATCTTCACCAGGTCCACTTCTAATTACCGCAGTAGACATTACAATTCCAAATTTCTTATTTTCGTCAGAAATTCTTGAAATAGTCCAGAAAAGAAAAAATATAAGTATAACTCCAAATACAATAGAAAACCATCTTGATATGGAACTTTTTTTAGCGACATATATTCCAAGAAAAATAAAAAAAACAATATTGCTCATAGTAAGTAAAATTTTTAATTCATTTATTTTCATATATCTATAGAGTTTCTGAAATATATTTTCAGGTTGAACATCATTTATTATTTTTTTGACATACTTTAGATTATAAAAAATATCTTCATCTCTTGGATTCAGTTTTACTGCACGCTCATAATTCAATATTGCTTTGCCAATTTGATTTGTTCTGTAATATGCATTCCCAAGATTATAATAAATTACAGAACTCTGAATATTAAAATCTTTTATAAGATTTTCATATATTTCTATTGCTTTACTATAATCCCTTGCTTCGTAAAACTTATTTGCCTCAATAAATTTCTGATGGACAGATTCTTCCTGTCCAATCCCAAACAGATAAAAACAGCAAATTAAAATATTACAAACAAAAAAATTTCTTAACGAAAAAATCTTATTCTTCATTTCTAAAATTTTAACTCAAATATTTTTCCAAATCCTTAATGACATTTTCAAGTTTGTCTACTAATTCCTTTATCTTTAAATTGTCAACTTTTGAAGGTGCATATTGAACAAAGTTTATTTCTTCCCATAAAGATTTTATTTCATCAATTTTTTCAGGTTTTATCATTTTGTCTGTAAGTGACTTTGAAATCTCTTCAAATGTTATGCCTTCCGCTGAATATCCCAATTTATCTGCCAGATAATTTACTAATATATCAAAAATTGCCGAAGATATAGTTTCTATTTGAATGTCTCTTTTATTTATCTGTTTTTTCAAATTTCTTATTTTTTTATCTGCATTTTTGTATGCTGATTTCATTCTAAAAAATTGAACATTAGTGGATAAGTGTTGTTTATAACTATTATACTGCCAGTAAGAAAAAAACAAAATTAAAGGCACAAATTGAAACACCCAAATCCATGGGATTTTATTATTTTTTTCAGAAATTTTCTTCATATCAGAAAGTTTAGTGTGTATGTATCTTATATCTTCTGATAAAACCCGCATGTCTTTTGTCTCAGGTCTTTTTGATACTTGAACTGACCCAACTGGAGAAGGTTTAACAGACAATGTAATAGGTGCGGTTTTTACCGTTTTATAAGATTTTTCATCAGGTGAAAAATATGTATATTCAATAGATGGTATAACTAATTTACCAGGGACTTCTGGTATTAAAACTGTCTTAAATGTTTTTGAACCAGAAATTACATAATTTTTTTTGTCAATATTGAACGAACTTACAGTATCATATTTTCTAAAATTTTCAACTGAAATCTTAGGTTCTGTTATTGTTTTTACATTTCCCACACCTGAAATTGTAACAGTTAAGGTTATTGGTTGCCCAACCTCAACTTCTGTTTTATCAACAAAAGATTTTATTTCATATTTTCCAACAGCACCTGAAAAATCTTTTGGTTTGTCTGACTCTGGTAATTTTAGCACCTGTATGTTAATTGGTTCGCTCTGAAGTGTTATTGTTCTACCTTCAGAAAAAAACTTTCTGAAGAAATCATCGTCAAAAAAATCTGAAGGAGACGGAAAATCTTCTATAGTGCATTCTAAAATTGCTTTACCAATTGTCAAAATTCCACTTGAAATAGGAAAAAGTGCTGTCTTTATTTCTGTGACGAGATATCTCTGGCCATCTATAATAGTATAATAATTGGTTTGCGGTGGAAGGTCTTCTGTCATAAATCCAGTAGTGGAGGGCGGCTGATACTGTGGTTGAGACAGAAGATTTATTCTTCTGTAAAACCTAAATGTCAATGTTATTTGCTCATTTACATAAGCAGTTTTTTTGTCAACCAATGTCTCTATAAAAATATCTCTTTTACTGCCACGATATATATCCTTATGAACTTGCGGTTGTTTTTGTGCAGGCAATTGGGTTTGTTGAACCACTTCTATTTGAATTGGCTGAGTTTTATATTCTTGACCCTTGTAATTTATACTTGCAGAACCTATTTCAAATTTACCAACTTTTCTTGGAACTAATGCATAATTGAAAGTTACTGACGAGGAAACTCTTCCATTTATAATTGAAATATTCTGACTTCTACCTGCCTGATATACAGAAAAATCGTCTAAAGGAGGCAGAGTAGGTGCTGGTATGTCGCTTATATCTCCTGAGACAGTAACCTGGAAGTTTATTTGTTCACCAACACTGACAGTATTTTTGTCTACTGAAGAATAAATTGATATATTTTGAGAAAAAGCAAAGGAATTAAAAATAGATAAAGTCAAACCAACAAATATCACTCTGCACATATTACACATATTTTCACCAGTCCTCTTCTACTGGAGGTATTTTTGGCGTCAGTGCTTTTTGTTTCTTTTTTTGTGCCTCTTTTTCCTGTTCCTGTATCATCTGCAGGAGTCGTTCTACATCCTCTTTTGTCATATATTTCTTTTTTTCTTCTTTCTGGGATGCCTGCTCCTTCTGTTCTTGCTGTTTCTGTTGGCCTTTTTGTTTTTCCTTTTTGTCCTGCTTTGACTGTTGTTCTTTTTGTTTTTTTAATTGTGGAATTCTTTGTAATATGAATTGTATATTATATTTTGCATCTTCGTCTTTAGGATTCAATTCAAGTGATTTTTTATAGTATTGCAGTGCATTTTCATAATTCCCTAACCTGTACTCGCTATTACCCATATTATAGTAAATTTTACTTTTTATTTCTCTATCTTTGGATTTCAAACTGCGATTGTATTCATTCAGTGCTTCATTGTAGTTTTCCTGTTTATATAGAGTGTTTCCAATATTATAGTTGATTATTTCTAAATCTGGTTTTTTTATCTGTGCCTCTCTGTAGTGCTGAAGTGCCTCTTCATATTTTTTCTCTGAAAAAAGTTTATTTCCCTTTTTGATTTTTCCTGTTACAGATGAATATGAAATTTCAGAAAATAGACCTAATATCAACAACAAATAAAAATATTTTTTACAGAATAGTTTCATAAGAAATGCTTTATAAAATCTTCAAGCAAAAGTAAAATTATTACAAGTGCTAAAGGATATTGAAATCTGTGTTCATAAAGGTTATGCAATTCACTTTTGGATATCTGTTTATTCATTCTTGAAATATCAGAATAAATTTCTTCTACAATACTTAAATCAGAGCCATAGTTAAATCTGAAGTATTTCCCGTCAGTAATTTCTGCAATTTCCTGAAGCAATTGCTCATTGAGTTTTGTTAAAACAACTTCGCCCTTCTTATTTTTTTTGTAATCTACCACATTCCCCGACGAATCTCTTATTGGGATTGGTTCGCCCTGCGGGTTGCCAACACCTATTGTATAAATTTTTATACCATATTCCTTTGCTTCTTTTGCCGCGTCTATAGGATTACTTTTGTGGTCTTCTCCGTCAGTTAGCAATATTAGAACTTTTGATGTTGTTGAAACTTTTTCCTTTCCGAATGATTTTATTGCCAATCTGATCGCATCTCCAATTGCAGTGCCTGGATAAGGAATTAAGTCAGTATTTATTAATTCAAGTAAAATTTGTGCTGATTTATAATCAAAAGTTAAAGGACACTGAGTAAATGCTATACCGCTGAATGCAATCACGCCAATTCTGTTTTCTTTTAGTTGTTCTAAGAGTATTCCAAAAAGTTCTTTTGATTTTGTAATTCTATTTGGCAATATATCCTCAGCAAGCATACTTTTTGAACAGTCAATAGCAATTATTACATCAACAGATTTCTTTTTTACCTCTACCAATTTAGAACCAAATTGTGGCCCTGAAAGAGTTATAATCAGAAGTGAAAAGATAAATATAAAATTTAAGTTTTCATATTTTCTTAATTTTACTATTTTTTGGTCAATCAAAAAACCATGCATTTTTTTATCTGCAAATTCTTCTAATCTCCTCTGATATTCTCTGAATAAGTATAGAACAATAATAATTATAACTGGCAGAAACAAAAGTGCAAATAGATATGTTTTAGATGAAAAAATCATGGTATTCTTTTCAACAATGTCCTTGAAAGAAAAAATTCTAAAGTATATAAAATCAATCCAAAAAATACAAAATATCTGAATAACTCATTATATTCTCTAAATTCATATTTCTTTATCTCTGTTTTTTCAAGTTTATCAATTTCTTTATATGCTTCAAGCATCTCAGAACGATTTTTTACTCTAAAATATCTTCCTTCTGTAATCTGTGCAATCTGTCTAAGTGTTGTTTCATCAAGTTCTTCTGGTAGATATACATATTGTAGACCAAAAATAGGATGTTCAACTGGATATAATGCTTTACCTGGGGCACCTGCTCCTATAGTATATATTTTTATATCCAGGGATTGGGCTGCTTTTGCTGCTGTTATTGGGTCAATTTCTCCCATATTGTTTCTCCCGTCAGTAAGTAAAACAATAATTTTAGATTTTCCATGACCTTCTTTGAGCCGTGCAATAGAAGTCATTATCGCTGTTCCTATGGCTGTCCCATCAAGTTGGGTCATACCAATCTCTGTTTTATCTAAGAATTGCAAAAGTGCCTCGTGGTCAGTAGTCAATGGACATTGGGTAAATGCAAGCCCACTGAATACAACCACTCCAATATTGTCATTTTTTCTTAATTTAACAAATTCCATCGCCGCTTCTTTTGCTGAATCAAATCTATTTTTTGGTTTAAAATCAAGTGCACGCATGCTTGTAGAAGTATCCAGGCAAAGCATAATATCTATTCCGCGTGTAGTTTGCTCTTTTGTAATTAATCCTTTTTGTGGTCTTGAAAATCCAACTATTAAAAATGCAATAGCCAGCATCCTTAATATAAAAATGGTCTTATCTCTTACAGTTCTCTCTTCGAATGTATTTTCTATCAGTTTTATATTTGAGTAAGAAATACTAAAATCTTTTTTCTTTAGAAATTTCAAGTATGCCAGCACCGGAATAACTAATAAAAACAAAAGAAAATACCAACTGGCAAATCTTATCATTTTAACCTTCTTTTTGTGATAATTTATCTATTATTTCTTTTGCCTTTTTAAAATCATCCTGTATTTGCTCAACTGGAGGAATATATTTTGCAAATTTTACCAAATCACAACTTTCAAGAAACTCTTTTATTTCAAGTGTTTTCTTCATATCTAATATTTTCTTGAGGTCTAAAAAAATTTCTCCTGTTGTTCTTTCTATCACTGAAATTCTATATTTCATAGCAAGAAATTTTCTTACTATTTCAGATAGTTCTATATAAAATTCTTTTATTTTTCCTTTAGCAATTAAATCTGATGAATTGAGCAGTTCAAGACCTCTGTATGCAATTTCTTCTGGAGATAAAATTTTTTCAACTGGCAATGGCTCATTTTTAATGTTTTTCTTACTCCTGAAATGTAAGAATAAAAATATTGCTGTTAGAATCAAAACAAAAAATATCAAATATAAAACGACACTTCTTTTGGGTAATAACTGCGGCTTTATATCTCTTATGTCTTCTGCAGAACTTAAATCTGAAAACATAAATTTTACAAATACTGGTATTTCATTTTGCCGAATAACTTTTTTTTCATTTTTTGGAGAAATAAATTCTATTTCAAATGAGTTAATTATTTGTTGTCCTGTAGTATAACTTGTCAACTCAAACTGATAGATATTTAATTTATCTTTTTTCTCTGTTTTTTGGTTTCTTATTTCGAAATTTTTCAAAATATATTCAAAGTTGGGTGATTCAAATTTATATTCCTTTGGGCACTTAATAGTTAAAGTATACATAAAACTATCTCCAATTGTTATTTCTTTCTTGTCAACAGAAGAGTTAACACTAATTTGTGCAAAAGAATAGGAAGTAAACAAAAGCCAAATGAAAATTAATTTTAACTTTTTCTTCATTTGATTGTTTAATTATCTAAATCGACGGGAGCGAATATAGAAGAATTTCATCAATGGTTCTATGTAAGATTTATCTGTAGTTACCGAAATAAAATCTATGTTGCATTTATTAAAAATTTCTTTTATTCGATTTTCTTCTCTCTGACAGAACTCATTAAACTTCTTTTGGCAATAAAAATCTTTTGTGTCGATTATTATATTTTTTCCCGTCTCATTATCTCTAACAGATATATATCCAACCGGAGGAAGAACTTTTTCTCTTAAATCTGCAATTTTAATTCCTATGACATCGTGCTTTTTTGAGATTACCTTAAGTGCATGTTCGTAATTTTCTCCTATAAAATCTGAAATTAAAAAGACAATTGCTTTCTTTTTTTGAACGCGATATAAATATTCAAGTGCAAGTGCAATATCTGTCCCTTTAGAAGAAGGCTTAAAATACAGCGCCTCTCTTATAATTCTCAATACATGAGTTATAGATTTTTTTGCTGGAATAAATTTTTCTATTTTATCTGTAAACATCAATAACCCAACTTTGTCATTATTTTTTAATGCAGAAAATGCAAGAAGCGCTGCAATCTCAGTAGCAAGTTCTACTTTTGTTTTATCTTTTGAGCCAAAAGTTTCTGAACCACTTATATCTATCAATATCATTATTGTAAGTTCTCTCTCTTCAGAAAATCTTTTGACAAACGGCTTGCCATATCTCGCTGTAACATTCCAGTCAATCTGTCTTACTTCATCTCCTGGCTGATATTCTCGGACTTCAACAAATTCCATACCACGGCCTTTAAATATACTCTGATATCTTCCTGCGAAAATATCATTTACAAGCCGGTTTGTCTGAAATTGTATCTTTCGTATTTTTTTTAATATTTCTTTTGGTATCATGTTGAATTATGGTACCTCAACTGTATTCAGTACCTGCCTTATAATATCTTCTGTAGTGATTTCTTCTGCCTCTGCTTCATAAGTTAAAATTATACGATGTCTTAGAACATCCATCGCAACTGATTTTACATCATCAGGTGTTACATAACCACGGGAATGCAAAAATGCATATGCCTTTGAGGCAATTGTTAAATATATCGTAGCGCGTGGACTTGCACCATATGCAATTAATGGTTTTAAATCATTGAGTTTATATTGCTCAGGAAATCTTGTTGCAAATACAATATCCACAATGTAGTTTTTTACCTTTTCATCAATATAAAGCGTATTCAATACAACTTCTCTTGCTTTTAATATATCTTGTGGATTGACAATTTTTGCTACTTTCGGCAAACTGCTTGTTGCTACTCTCTCAAGAATATTTTTTTCCTGTGCTTTTTCAGGGTAGGAAATTTTTACTTTCAACATAAATCTATCTATTTGTGCTTCTGGCAGAGGATAGGTCCCTTCCTGTTCAATTGGATTTTGTGTTGCAAGTACCATAAATGGCTCTTCAAGTTTGTATGTTGTCTCGCCAATTGTTACTTGTCTTTCTTGCATTGCCTCCAATAGCGCTGATTGAACTTTTGCAGGTGCGCGGTTTATCTCATCTGCCAAAATTATATTTGCAAATATTGGGCCTTTTTTTACTGAGAATTCACCAGTGCGCGGATTATAAATAAGTGTGCCAATTAGGTCTGCAGGTAGCAGGTCAGGCGTAAACTGAATTCTCTGAAATTTTGTTTGAATACAATCAGAAATGGTCTTAACAATTAAAGTTTTTGCAAGTCCTGGAACGCCTTCAATTAGTATATGGCCATTTCCAAGAAGTCCTATAAGAAGTCGCTCAATGACATACTCCTGACCAACAATTACCTTACCAATTTCAGCCTTCAATTCTTCAACAAAAATACTTTCTCTCTTAACCATTTCATTTATTTCTTTAATACTTAATGACATTTTATTTCACCCCTTTCATATTGGGATTGCTAAAAATTATATAGCAAATAATTAATTTTTTTTCAATTTTTGCGTCGGACTTCTTTCGTAGTATAGATAGGGAATTTGCTCCCAGACGAACAAATTCTACAGACAAAATCATACTTACTGTTTGACAATTTCTGTTTTTTATCGTCAGAAATCTCGTCAGAAAAACTTGACAGTTTCATCTAAATTTAGTAAAGTAAATCAAACAAAGAACAATAAAAAATATCAACTAATTATAAGAGTTACACCTTCAGTGCTATCTCAATATGAAAACTAAAGTTGCTGTTGCAATGTCTGGTGGAGTTGATTCCTCAGTAACTGCTTTACTTTTAAAAAAGGCAGGACACGAAGTTATCGGTATAACATTAAAAATCTGGCAATGTAAACCAGAAGAAATTTCTTATAAGACAAAACTTTGTTGTTCTGAAAAAGATGTTGAGGATGCAAAAAATGTCTGCTCAAAAATTGGGATTCCTCATTACACTTTTGATTTCTACAATGAGTTTGAAAAATATGTGATAGACCCTTTTTGTGAAAGTTATATGAAAGGACTGACACCCAATCCATGCATTTTGTGTAACAGACATATTAAGTTTGACCTATTGTATAAGAAAATAAAAACTCTTGGGTTTGATTATCTTGCCACAGGTCACTATGCAAGAATTGAAAAAAAGGGTGCTACTTACTATCTGAAAAAGGGAAAGGATACTAAAAATGAACAATCATACTGGCTGTATGTTTTAGACCAGAACATTCTGGAACATGTTTTGATGCCACTTGGAAACCGAACAAAAACAGAAGTTCGCACCATTGCAAAAAACTCAGGATTGCCAGTTGCTGACAAACCGAAAAGTCAGGAAATCTGTTTCATCACTGAAAAAAATTACAGGAGTTTTATTCAGAAAAATATCAAGAAAAGCCATCAGTTAAAAAAAGGACCTATAGTTGATACAAAAAATAATGTCCTTGGCTATCATTCTGGAATTTTTAATTTTACAATAGGCCAGAGAGAGGGGCTTGGACTTTCTTTAGGAAAAAGAATGTATGTAAAAAAAATTATCCCAGAAAAGAATACAATTGTTGTGGATGAAGAAGAAAACATATATTCAAAAGAGATTTTTGTAGGAGAGACCAATTGGATAAACAAAGACGAAAACTTAAAATTTCCATTAAGAGCAAGAGTAAGGATAAGATACAAACATAAAGAAGAACTGGCATTCATCTATCCTTTTGGAAAAAAATTTTATAGAATTGTATTTGATAAACCACAGTGGGCGCCAACTCCTGGTCAGAGCGCTGTGATATACAAAGGCGACATTGTCTTAGGCGGGGGGATTATTCAAAAAAATGATTGCAATAATTGACTATGGTGCTGGAAATTTAAGGAGTATAAAAAAAGCGGTTGAAAATATTGTAGGCAAAAATGTAAAAATTTCTTCTGATAAAAAAGAAATATCAAAAGCAGATGGAATAGTTTTACCCGGAGTGGGAGCTTTTTCACCTGCAATGAAATTCTTGAAAGAAAAAAATTTAATTGAAACAATAACTGATTTTGCAAAAACAGGAAAACTTGTTCTTGGAATATGTCTTGGGATGCAGTTATTTTTTGAAGAAAGTGAAGAATCTTTAAAAACCAGGGGGCTTGGATTACTGAAAGGAAAAGTAAAAAAACTCCCGGCGACAGTTAAACTTCCGCATATTGGATGGAATTGTATAGAGTTAAAAATTAAAAATGAAAAATTAAAAATTGCAAAAGATATTAAAGACCACACTTTTTACTACTTTGTTCACTCTTATTATTGTGAGCCGGAAGATAAGAATATAATTGTTGCTACTACTGAATATGGCATTAAGTTTGCATCAATAATAGAAAAAGATAACATAATAGGAACGCAATTCCATCCTGAAAAAAGTTCAGAATCAGGAATCAAATTACTAAAGGGAATTTTAGAAAAAAATGCTTACAAAAAGGATAATACCTTGTCTTGATGTAAAAGATGGCAGAGTTGTGAAAGGTATTCATTTTAAGAATTTAAGAGATGCAGGCGATCCTGTTGAAATAGCAAGTAGATATTCTATTGAAGGGGCAGATGAACTTGTTTTTCTTGACATAACCGCAACAATAGAAAAAAGAAAAACAATAATTGAAGTCGTTAGAAAAACAGCGGAAAAAGTTTTTATACCTCTTACTGTAGGCGGAGGTATAAAAGATGTTGAAGATATAAGAAATCTACTTAACGCAGGAGCAGACAAAGTTTCAATAAATACAGCAGCAGTTAAAAATCCTGAACTTATAAAAATTGCTTCAGAAAAATTTGGTTCTCAGTGTATTGTTGTTGCAATTGATGCGAAAAGAAAGGTAAGCAGTAAACAGTTAGCAGTGAGTAAGGGGATAAAATCTAAAATATTAAAATGGGAAGTTTATATTGAATCAGGGACAAAGCCGACAGGGCTTGATGCAATCCAATGGGCTAAAAAAGTAGAAAAACTTGGTGCAGGTGAAATTCTACTTACAAGTATTGATTTTGACGGAACGAAACTTGGTTATGATATTGAACTGACCCGCGCTGTAAGCGAAGCAGTAAATATACCTGTGATTGCCTCTGGTGGTGCAGGTCATCCAAAACATCTATATGATGTTTTAACCAAAGGCAAAGCAGATGCTGCTCTTGCAGCAAGTATTTTTCATTATAATCAGTATCCTATAAAAAAAGTTAAAAAATATCTTGCCAGAAGAAAAATTCCTGTAAGAATGTAAAAAAAGCAAGGGTTTTATTTCCCTTGCTTTTTACAGGATAGTTTAACTGGTAATTCTACCCGTCGTTCAATATTATAATAACAGATATATAAGATTTGTCAATATTTTTTTTGGAAATATCTGGAGCTACCCGTAATAGAGTCATCCAGATATTTATATCTGCTGTGGGGGTCGGATTCGAACCGACATCACTCTACTTGACGGGTAGAAGTTTTACCAATTAAACTACCCCACAGCATCTAAAAAAATTTTAATAAAAATATTATGAAAATTCTGTGAATTTTTTAAAATTTATGAATTGGGATTTTGATATAATCGTAGTTGGTGCAGGTCATGCAGGTTGTGAAGCCGCTCTTGCTGGTGCAAGAATGGGATATTCTGTTCTTTTACTCACAATGAATCTTGATACTGTTGCACAGATGTCCTGCAATCCTGCTATTGGTGGACTTGCCAAAGGTCAGATTGTTCGTGAAATAGATGCACTTGGTGGAGAAATGGCAAAAGTTACTGACAGAACAGCAATACAATTTAGAATTCTAAACAGGTCAAAAGGCCCCGCAGTTCAGTCACCAAGAGCACAGTGTGACAGATCTCTTTATCGTCAGACAATGAAAAATGTCCTCGAAAGTCAGCAAGGGCTTTTACTTCGTCAGGAAGAAGTTACAAAAATTCTTGTAGAGAACAACCATGTTAAAGGTGTTCAAACGAAGACAGGAACAATTTACAATGCTAAAGCAGTAATTCTTACAACAGGAACTTTTCTAAAAGGTTTAATACACATTGGTCTTAAAAATTTCCCCGCAGGAAGATTTGGAGAATTCTCAGCAGAATATCTTTCAGATTCTCTTCGTGAACTTGGTTTTGAAGTAAAAAGATTAAAAACAGGAACTCCACCAAGAATAAATGCAAGAACTGTTGATTTTTCTAAACTTGAAATTCAAGAAGGCGATAAACCGCCTATACCTTTCTCTCATTTCACAGACCAGAATGAACTTTTATCAAGAAAACAACTTCCGTGCTGGATTACTTATACAAATGAAAAAACACATCAGTATATAAGAGATTCTCTTGACAGGTCTCCGCTTTATACAGGTGTAATAAAAAGTATAGGACCAAGATACTGTCCCTCAATAGAAGACAAAGTAGTGAAATTTGCTGATAAAGATAGACATCAGGTTTTTCTTGAGCCAGAGGGATATAACACACTTGAAATGTATTGTAACGGAATTGCAACCAGTTTACCAGAGGACACCCAAGAAAAAATTGTTCATTCTTTGCCTGGCTGTGAAAATGCTCAAATAACAAGATATGGTTATGCAATTGAATATGACTTTTGCCCACCTACACAACTAAAACCAACTCTTGAAACAAAATTGATTGAAGGACTTTACTTTGCAGGTCAGATAAATGGAACAACAGGTTATGAAGAAGCAGCAGGCCAGGGAATAATTGCAGGAATAAATGCAGTATTAAAACTAAGAGGAGAACCCCCCTTTATTTTAGGAAGAAATGAAGGATATATTGGCGTCTTAATTGATGATTTAGTTACAAAAGGTGTTCTTGACCCTTATAGAATGTTTACATCCCGTGCAGAGTTTCGTCTTGTTTTAAGGTCTGACAACGCTGACTTGCGTCTTATGGACTATGGCTACAAGTTTGGACTTATTGATTCTAAATACTATAAAAATTTCTGTAAATATCGTCAAATACTTAATGATGAAATCCAGGAACTTGAAAAAACAGGAAAAGCACAACTTATTCGTCAGGGCAAAACTTATGATGAAGCAGTAAGTGAATCCTACCTATTAAATGTTTCCAATGATGAACTTTCACCATGGAGTATAGAGAAAATAAAAAGACAAATAGAAATTGAAATTAAATATTCAGGTTACATAAAAAGACAACTGCAGGAAATTGAGAAATTTAAAAAGCTTGAAAACAAGAAAATTCCACCTGATTTTGACTATGATAAAGTCCGTGGACTTCTAAAGGAAGCACAGATTAAATTAAAACAGATAAGACCAGAATCCATTGGCCAGGCATCAAGAATTTCCGGAGTAACCCCGTCAGATATTGCAATATTGTTGATTCATCTTCAGAAATATAAATAAAATTTTTTACAACTATTGAAAAATTTTTTATAAAATTGTATAATTCTACCTGTAACGGTTTGTCAAGATAAGAGAAAAATCACCTCTTTGTAGATGCAGATCTAAAGATCTGCTAAAATATTGCAAAGTTTTGGTATTAAATTTGTTCTGATACCTAAATTATTGTTTTTTACTTAGAGACCTTTCCATATAGGAAAATTATGCTAAAAATCAGGCAGGCAAAACCAGAAGATAGCAAACAAATAAAAAAACTCATCACTGATATAATGAAAAAAGAATTCCCCGGAAGTCAAAAAGTATATCCTTCAGACGATATTCATAATCCGGCAAACTACTATAACGGGAAGAAAGATGTTTTCTATGTTGCTGAAGAAGATAGCAAAATTATAGGAACTGTTGCTATAAAAGAAGACACATGTTATACCGCTCTTCTCAGAAGATTATTTGTTAAAAAAGATTTTCGCGGAAAGGGCTTTGGCAGTCAACTTATAAATAAAGCTCTTGATTTTTGCAAAAAACACAATTATAAAAAAGTAATATTCCGCGGTACAGATATGATGAAATCTGCCCTAAAGGCATGCCTGAAAAATGGATTTAAGGAAAAAGATATAATTGAGTTGCCATATCTTAAGATGTTTATTCTTGAAAAAAAGATATAATTAAACAAAGATGAAAATTTTAGTAATAGACGACGAAAAAGGTGTAGGTGATTTATTCACAAACTTAATATCAAAAGAAAAACACAAATTAACATATATTTCAAATGGAAAAGATGCACTTAAAATATTAGAAAATGAACATTTCAATATCGTTTTCTGTGATATAATTATGCCCATCCTTTCGGGTGTTAAAATTCTTGAAAAAATAAAAAGTTCTTCACCAAAAACAAAAGTTATAATGATGACTGGAAAAATGTTAGATGGTGATTTAATAAACGAAATAATTAAAAATAAAGCTGACGGATGCCTGAAAAAACCATTTGAGATAAATGAAGTCCTTAAAATTATAAAAGAAGCAGAAAAAAATAACAGTCATTAATTCTATCGTTTACAAAAACTTACCTAACCTTCCTATTAAGGAACTTCAGAATTATATTATTTGACAACACTCTGTTTTTTTTGTATATTGAAATTGTTAAAAATCTAAAAGTATCTGATATCAAAAATAAAAAGACCGCTGATCAAAAATAATCACGAAAAGGCAACAATCTGTTTAATATTATAAAAAATTGTCTAA
>Ga0078972_1009578_pt1 | contig 18994 bp, 18 predicted proteins | sample YelNatPaOPGAMG01_FD_67568 | JGI IMG/M metagenome (GOLD analysis project Ga0078972, IMG submission 67568) | Hot spring thermophilic microbial communities from Obsidian Pool, Yellowstone National Park, USA - OP-RAMG-01 (SPADES assembly) (version 2) | ecosystem: Environmental > Aquatic > Thermal...
CTCAGTACCCCGACTCGATTTACCTCGCCAGCGCTCTCTTTACGTCATCCCGGGATTTCCGCCAGACCTTACCCGCCTGCCACCCAACATATGTGCCTTCGCACCTCGCTGTCGGTTTGCTATTAGCAAGTGCACCGAGCAGAGACCAGAGCTTGAACAAGTGGGCGACGAGCACTATGTCGCTTGCTTCAGACATGAAGAGGTGCCAAACTTGATGTTAGAGCTGGAGTGTGCACAGTGAGCAGTAACGGTTACCTCGTCGAAGTGAAAGACCTGGTGAAGTATTTCCCGGTGTTTGCCGGCGTGATGAGACGTAAAGTCGCAGATATAAAAGCTGTAGACGGGGTGAGCTTCTCTATCAAACCTGGCGAGGTCCTGGGCTTGGTCGGGGAAAGCGGTTGTGGAAAGACGACCGTGGGACGATGCGTGTTACGGCTGTATGAAGTGACCTCTGGTAGAATCTACTTCCAAGGCAAGGACATCACCAATTTGGAAGGAGAGAAGCTACGACAACTGAGGCGCGATATGCAGCTCATCTTTCAGGACCCGTACGCTTCTTTGAACCCAAGGATGACCATCGGTGAGATCATAGGTGAGCCACTGGTGGTACATGGATTAGCTCAAGGCAAAGAATACAAACAAAAAGTAGCCGAGCTCTTAGAACTCGTTGAACTCGAACCAAGGATGGCAGAACGCTACCCCCACGAGTTCAGCGGCGGGCAGAGACAGCGTATCGGTATAGCCAGAGCCCTGGCAACTAGACCAAGATTTATTGTCTGCGACGAACCTGTTTCGGCACTTGATGTCTCAATTCAGGCACAGATTATCAAATTATTGAAACAACTTAAGGATGAACTCGGACTCACTTACCTGTTTATAGCTCACGATCTTTCAGTAGTCAGATACATAAGCGACCGCGTCGTGGTCATGTATCTGGGCAAAATTGCTGAAATTGCATCCAGCGAAGAACTGTACGCTAAGCCTTTACACCCATACACTCAGGCATTGCTTTCAGCAGTACCAATACCGTGCCCTGAAGTTGACCGTCAGCGAAAGAGAATCTTGCTCCTGGGTGATGTCCCCAGCCCTCTCTTCCCACCCAGTGGCTGCCACTTCCATACACGGTGCCGCCAGGCAAAGCCCGAGTGCAAGGAAAAAGAACCGGCACTCAGAGAAGTTAGTAACGAACACTGGGTGGCCTGCCACCTCGTTTAGCCTAAGTGTTTCGTCCTGGTCCCGACAAGAGCCCCGAATACGTCGTTTTTATTTGATGAGAACGACCTGTGATGCACTCATCTGTGGCTGCCAGATAATCCAGATAATAAGGTATACTTCGTATTCTGTGATGAGCAGTTAAGCGTAGGAGGTAAAAATGACTGATTGCTTTTACTCGAAAGAAGGTATAACAAGACTGAGTGAGTTTGTTAAACTGAAGCCGGAAGCTATGCGTGCATTCATGGACTTTGATGACAAGGTCTTCGCAGAGGGAGCTTTGAGCACCAAAGTTAAGGAAGTTATCGCTGTCGCCGCCGCCCACATCACACAGTGTCCCTACTGCATTGCTGCACACACCCAGAGAGCTAAAAGGGCAGGAGCCACCTCGGAAGAACTCGCAGAAGCAATACTGGTTGCTGCAGCACTACGAGCTGGAGGTGCTTTAGCACACAGCTGTATCGCTTTCGAAGCCGCTGAAGAAAAGTAGGCACGCAACACATACTGGCATGGCTGCCATTAGCCTGTATCTTTAAGTTGCATTTGCGACAACAATCTGTTGCCGTGGCCCGAGCACCAAGACTATAATTCTGTAGTCGAACAAATAGGAAAAGCTGACGGTGGAAAACGACAGGCCACGCCACACACTGGCACCAGCAATATTTCTGGCTCTGTTTTTCGGTGCTAGCCTCTATCTCCGCATTGCACTCCCTTTCAGTAAGCTGGTCAGCGACGGATGGATAAAATTCTCCGGCACCGACGCATATTATCACATGCGCCTAGTGGATAACCTACTCCACAACTTTCCCCATCGCATGGTCTTCGACCCGTATACATTCTATCCCCACGGTACTATCATACCCTGGCCACCCTTTTTTGACTGGCTGATAGGCGGCACATCTTGGCTTCTTGGGTTGGGTGCGCCCACACAGCACACCGTCGATATCGTCGGCATCTACACACCCGCCATACTGGGGGCCCTTGTCATATTGCCGGTCTATTTCATTGGGAAGCTGCTATTCAATCGCTGGACGGGTGTAATTGCAGCAGGGCTGATACCAGTGATGCCTGGTGAGTTCCTAGGGAGGTCGATACTTGGTTACACTGACCACCATATAGCTGAGGTACTACTCTCTTCAGTAACCATACTGTTCTTGATGCTGGCAATCAAAGCAGCCAAGCAGGATATAGCCTCGTCGAGCCCAACCAGCGCAGTCAAAGGCTTCGCCACTAGACCCTTCCTTTACAGCCTGCTCGCCGGCGTCTTCCTGTGGCTTTATCTAATTACCTGGGTCGGTGGGCTCCTCTTCGTCTTCCTTATCTTCGTGTACTTTGTAATCCAGTTCATCGTAGACCATCTGCGGGGTGAACACACCGGCTACCTTGCCATTATTGGCATACCATTGTTTGCCGTCGCCATGCTCGCTCGCCCGTTCCTTCCACCGGTTTTGCCCTCACCGCTATGTCTGCCGTCTCTCGCCATCGCTATAGCAGGAATACTCATCATGGCCGGCATATCGCACCTGATGTCCACCCGTAGGATAAAAGCGGTCTATTATCCTGTCACTCTGGTCGTGGTTGGCCTACTCGGTATCGCTGTGTCCTACTTCGCCGTACCATCATTCTTTCAGGCAGCGGTAGCCCATCTACGCATCGTCTTCGCGCCAGCTGGTGCAGCCTTAACTATACTCGAGGTCAAGCCCATACTCTTCCCTCAAGGCAGCTTCTCCCTCTCTGTGGTCTGGGGTAACTTCACCACCAGTTTCTTCCTCGGTATCATCTCACTAGGCATGCTGGCCTATACAGTTGTAAAACGGGGTGAGGCTGACAAATTGCTACTGGTAATGTGGAGCTTGGTGATCCTGGCTGCCACTCTCGGGCAGCGCCGATTCGCGTACTACCTGTCCGTCAATGTAGCATTGCTTAGCGCCTACCTATGCTGGTTGATTTTGCAGTTTGCTGGCTTCAAGGAAACATCTGACACACCGAAAATTCGTCCCGCACAGACGAAAAGAGAGGAGAAAAAGAAGAAACACAAAGCCAGAGCCAGAAGTTACCTACCGAACATGGCGCTAGCCGTAATCGTCATTTTTGTTGTCGTTTTCCTTCCCAATATATTTGTCGCTAAAGATGTGGCAGCAGCCGCCATCTTCGCGCCCAGCGATGCCTGGCTTGAGTCCCTGACCTGGATGAAAGACAACACACCGGAGCCGTTCAATGAACCGGATTTCTACCATGCCAAATACGACAAAAATTTCCACTACCCAGAAGACTCGTATGGAGTGATGACATGGTGGGACTATGGGCACCTCATAACACGGGTAGCCCATCGGCCACCTATTGCCAACCCCTTCCAGCAAGGCGCCAGTGAAGCAGCAAAATTCTTCACCTCGCCTGACGAGGCCTCAGCCAACCAGATTATGTCGGCACTTGGCGCCAAATACGTGGTCATCGACTTCGCTACTGCGACAACAAAGTTCCATGGTGCCGCGGCTTGGGCCAACATGCCCTTGGAGAAATACTACGAGACCTATTATGTACCAGAAAAAGGCGGCCTTAGACCAGTAGTCTTGTACTATCCGGAGTATTATCAAACACTGGCCGCAAGGCTGTACAACTTCGATGGCGCCAGTGTAATCCCTGATAGAACACTTGTCGTCTGCTATAAAGAGAAAACGGCGTCCACCGGTGAAACATATAAAGAACTTACCGACATACGCCAGTTCTCCAATTATCGGGAGGCCGAGGCCTTTGTCGCAAGTCAGAAAAGCGCTAATTATCGCATAGTGGGAGACAACCCGTTCGTTAGCCCAGTACCTCTCGAAAGGCTCAAGAGCTATAGACTTGTCTATGCCTCCAAGTCCGGTAGAATGCAAATACCGAACATAGGAATGATCTCCGAAGTTAAAATCTTCGAGTTTGTACCATCATCCCCCTAATATACCCACGGACAACCTTCTTAAACCCACATCTCAACCACAACATTGGGGCAATGGAAGGACAAAAGACAACTTTGCTTTCTGGAACCGATTATTATTGACAAAAGGAACACATTGTGTTACGGTATCATCAAGACACTAGATATAGCATACCACCTTGAAAAAAGGGACGATAGCAGGGGGTAACTGCACTTGCTGGTAAAAAGGGTGTCCGTCCCGAGTCATATTGTGCAAAGCGAGCAGCGATATGCTATCTGTGAAACTGAAGTTAAATAGGGTACTCCCTGCGGTAACCCTGTGGCTACTGCTCTTTCCAAGCTTGGCGATGTGGCCAGCGCGGTCAGCACACCACCTAGAGCCGGCAAGCACCGGGCATGCTGTCAAGTCTGTAGATGCCCCGAAAAGACACGTTTCTGCAGTGCCAATGAGCAACAATCTTGTAGACAAAGATACATGGCGCACCGTACAGGTTTTCACAGGACAAGGTAACGATGTCACTCCTTCCTTTCGTGTGTCAGGCACTGAATGGTGCCTTGTCTGGGACATAGAACCCGCGCCTCTTCCAGATGCTACCTTCAGGATCCATATTTTCCAGCGCAACAAACCATATTTCCTGTGGCATCTTATATCCGCTGCAGACAACGGCAAGAGGGTTTTTCCTATAGAGGCAGAAAACGGTGAGGAGTTCGTTTTCAAGGTTTTCGCGCCCTATTCGGCGCGCTGGACTATCATCGTACAAGACAATTACCTAACGGCACCCCGCTCCGCAATTGAAATAAGCTACATATACTACAGGGGAAAACATTACACACGTGATACTGCAAACTGCGTCTGCTACGAAGTAATAGAGCCTGACGAGTATGTCGTTATCAGAAATGCTGGTGAGCATCCGCAGAGAATGGGTGGCTGGACGTTGACAAATATCACCAAAGGCTACCCGACTTTTACCTTTCCCGCAGACTTTGTCCTCGGCCCTGGTCAGACCGTTCTTATAACGACCAACGAGGTCTATCCTGACTGCGGGTCATGGCTGGAATTCGGTACCAGAGCACCTTACTGCGGCAAACAACTCTGGTTCAGCTTCTACTTCGGACCCGGGGATATTTGGGACAACAGAACCCCCAATACAGCCGTGTTGTGTGACTCCGGGGGAAAGGAGGTGGCACGCAAAAGTTACACTGTCGCCGGCGATTAGAAGCAACAATGGTTATGCACACAGTTAACAGCTACGCCAAAGGCTCCGCCTCTGGAGACTCCGCCGGCTTACAATGGGCTATTTCAGTAAAAAACTGTTCTCTGCTTATTGCCCTGGTGCAATTCTTAGATGTATAATCGAGGTAATGAAGAAAAAACTGCTCTTCAGAGTTAGCGCTAAATACAAGGAATATCGAGTATGATACAAAGGTGTCCGAACTGCGGTTCCCCTACAGCTCAAGGACAGAGATTCTGCGGAAACTGTGGCGCCCAGCTCACCATAGCCTGTCCTTACTGCAGGATCACCCTCAGTCCCCCTACCAAGTTTTGCCCTAATTGCGGTACACCTCTAAGCACCGGGGCGGAACAGTCACCAAGCTGGGCAACCCAACCCGGTGGTGCACCAGGCTGGGGACAGCAGACCTACAACCAACCACCCCAGCAGAGCTGGGGGCAACAGGTTTATGGACAACCTGGGCAGCCAGGCTGGGGACAACAGCCATCATGGACACCACCACAAACGCAGCCAGCACAGGCAACCTCATCCAGCAGGCCGTTCCTGGTGTTTTTACTCATTTTACTGCTACTCGGCCTGGGCGGCCTAGTATATTTTGGCATTGTCCAGTTCGGCTGGGATGACACCTTGAAGGGCTTAATGAGTTCCTTTTCAGGTACCTCAGGCGGTGCCGGCGGCAAACTGGAAATTACCTGGGTAGATGTGCGCAACATCGGGGTAGCGAGCGCCGATATAATGTGGGAGACCAACAAGCCGGCGAGCACACAGGTGGAATACTGGATTACGTCGACCGATATCAAGAAAACCGAGGAGACTCATATTCCTGGTAAGGATTCGATGGGTGTACTCTCACACGTGGTAAAGCTTACCGGGCTTCAACCTGGGACGAAGTATTACTTCAGGGTGAAGTCTGTGGATGAAAAAGGTAACATTGCTACCAAGGAAGATAGCTTCACCACCCAGCCAATGCCGGCAGATTAGGACCAGTGGGCAGACCCCGTAGCTGTAACGTACTCCATGCCCCCCTATATCATCGTCATGTTAGCTTGCCTTTTCAGCTTCTTGCCAACGCTGTATAATGTGTTTACCGTTTCTTGAGGAAAGATATGCATCGCTATCTCAATGGTAGTTGCCTGGTTGCACTCATAACGCTGACATCTGTGGTTCTTTGTTTCACTGCGTGCAGCCTAGCAAAAGATACGCCGCGGCATAGTGCCGATCAGGTAATTTCTATTGCCAAAGCCTTTAGCCCTGACTGTAAGTTGCAAGTCGGCGAACAAAGGCACGGCTGAGGTCCAGCGACTCCTCTGTACGAGGAGGCAGAAGCCCAGTTTACCGCCGAATATCAGGGTAAGGGTATATGGATTATAACGAAGACCTGTTCGATTAACCCGGACTATAACTACGTCTGGAAGTTCTATGACGTTACCAACGAATTGGTCTGGATTGGTGAGCAATACCACCCAACTCCAAAGCCCAGTATGAGCGGTTGCAAATGAGCGATGTTCTTGACGAAGCCCAAGCAGTAGTCCAGTGCAAGACCTGTCCCTGGTACAAACATTGCGTATTGCCAATGCGGTTTACCGATGAGGACTTGAAACGCCAGCTAGAATCTTCATTGCCCGGTTTTGCCGGTACCGAGCCGCCACCGCTTGGCATGCAGCAATTATTGTCGAGCCTGGCTGCGGCAGCCGAGAACTCGCTTCTTGAAGGTTGCCCTGTATTCATAAGCCGTCTCCGAAATAGTCCCAAGCTAGCGGAACGAATAAAAAGACTGATGCAGAACTGGGCCGAGCAGGAGTAGGGCGGCAGGCTTGTAACCACTCCTAGAACCATAGCGCTCACACCACCGAGAGTTTAAAAAATATGCCAGACAAAAACATAGAGCAACAAACACACAAAAAAGAACCCGCCCACAATGGTGACTATCTCTCTGTTCATGGTCATTTGCTTGATCCCCGTTTCACTAATTACCTGCCTTTTTTAACGGCTAAAACAGCCTTCATGTTTAGTAGGCAAATCGATACATAGGAATGCACCTGTGGCAGGCGATAGAAACACCGCTGTAAGTTAGAATGAGCCTGAAACGTCAGTCCACCACCATCGCTGTCCTGACGACGCTGCTATTGCTAGCAACTGCGCTGGCTCCTGCCTGTAGACCATTGCCGCCAGCCATCCGGGTTTTCACCGCCATACCATCCGAGATCTCAGCCGGTGAGTCAGCTACCCTACGATGGCAGGTAGAAGGTGCCACTTCGGTCACTATCGACCAAGGCGTGGGTAATGTGCCACCATCCGGTGCAACTACAGTGTCACCGCCCAGGACTCTCGCCTACACGATAACCGCAAGCAATCGAGGTGGCACAGTGACCAAATCGGTGGTTATTTACGTTACACCGTCTGTACTCACGCCGCCCAGAGATACGAGCCCACCCGTAGTGAAAGATGTCAACAGCACCCCAAAAGATGAAACGACCGTTGTAATAAGCTGGGTTACCGACGAGCCGGCTACCTGTAAGCTGGAATACGGCAAAAACACACAGTACGGTGACACCGTTAAACTGGAGGGGCTGAACACCACCCACTCCGTGACCCTTCAGGGCCTTGACCCTAACACCATATATCACTTCCGTATCGCAGCCACAGACGAGGCTGGCAACGAGACGGTATCTTCCGACAACATATTTACCACACCGCCACCAAAATCGCCTTTTTCTCTAGTGTTACATTCGCTGGAATGGGGCAGAAGGTCAGAATTCGAAGGTGAGGCATATGGAGAAGGGTTCGGAAGAAAGCTCATTTATCTCAAAGGTGCAGCACAAAACAACAGCAATGCCACACTTAGGTCTGTAATGTGCACTATGCATTGCTGGAGCGGAAGTAAATTGGTAAAATCAGAAGTCTACGTATATCAAGCGCCCATACTACCAGGACATGTTTTCAAATTTGAAATAACCACTATTGATGACCCATCTGTTGATAATGTGACCATAGAATTTGCCGACCACTTGGGTAGGCAAATGCGAGTCACTCAGAAATAAAGTTCAGGGGGATAAAAATGGGCACAGCAAGTGCAGGCGATACTATAGTCCTTATACTGCTACTAATAGTCATGTTATTCATTTTGTTTGTGCTACCAAGAATGTCCTTGCGCCGTGCCATCCCAGCGGTGATACAGCTCTTCCGCCAGCACAACGCGACAAGCCCTAAAGACGCCAAAACTATCGACGAACTCGGACTAAAGCAGAGGGGTCTAGCCCAGACCATACTGAGAGGTCAGGATGACAGGATAACCGCCCTGCAGATACTGAGGAATGCCAATATCATCCGCGCCACTGATGACGGCAGACTTTACCTATCGGAAGAAGACTTACAACAAAGCAGATGGCGAGTTTCTTGATAACACAAAATGGCAGCGGCTGGATTTGAACCAGCGACCAAGGGCTTATGAGTCCCCTGCTCTTCCGCTGAGCTACGCTGCCTTACCAGAAATTAACACAACAGACTCTTGAGTGTCAATCCTCTTCGCTTGCCTCTTCCTCACCTTCCTTCGCCTCCTCAGCTGCAGCCACCTCGGCCGCAGCAGCCACTTCTTCAACCTCCTTGCGAGCCTCAGCCACCTTCACCACTACCTGCTCCGGGTCGTTCAGCACTGTAACCCCTTGGCTTACCGGAATATCCTTCACATGGATTGATTGCTCCACATCCTCCAGGACTGACAGGTCAACCTGGAGGCTATGAGGAAGGTGGTCAGGCAAAGCCTCGATATGCAGCGAGTCCATCAAATAAAGTAGAGTGGTGCCACTAACCCTTTCCAGAACCGGCGCCTCGCCGACAAATTCCAGAGGTACTTCAGCCTTGATCTTATCCGTTGCCCTCACCTGGAAAAAGTCCACATGCAGAGGTTCGTCTGTAATGGGATTACGCTGCACATCCCGAACAAGAACCCTCACCGGTTCTTTTGAGCCATTGACCTTCAAAAGGACGAGGTCTGTTCTTCCCACATGCGATAGCAGGTGCTTTAAGGCCTTAGCATCAACCTGCACCGGCACAGAATCTATCCCATGGCCATAGATGTTACCCGGAATAATGCCCTGCCGTCTCAAGGAGCGGACCTTCTTCCCAGTTATTTGCCTTCTGGCCACTTCCAGTTCAAGTGGTTTCATGCTGCACCTCTCGTCCGAACCAAATTTCAGGCGCTGATAAACTATTTCATACTACTAACATAGCTGAGCGATGCCAGCTGTAACTGGCCTCCCACTATGGACCCAAGCAAGCAGAAAGTTTAGCCTCTTTTAATACCAAAGTCAAAACGGGGCAAGAGAACGATACTGTTTCTCACACTTTCTTCTGCAACTCTTCGAACGCCCTCTTCACCTCGTCAACTGAGGCTTCATCCTCCAGCGTGGTCAGGTCGCCAATACTGGCACCGCTGGCTACTGCCTTCAGCACCCGCCTCATTATCTTGCCACTCCTGGTCTTGGGTAACTTACTAACAAAGTAGATCTCATCCGGAGTAGCCACCGGCCCCAATGTTGCTCGTATGTGCTGCTTAAGTTTGTTTTTCAAGTCTGGCGAGGGCTCAAAACCCTGACGCAGCGTGGCGAAGATAACTATACCCTCTCCCTTTATCGGGTCTGGACGGCTGGTGACCGCCGCCTCCACCACAGCCTCGTGAGAAACAGCCGCATCTTCTATCTCAATAGTCCCGATCCGATGTCCTGCTATCTTGAGCACCTCATCAGCCCTGCCCAGCAACCAGAAGTAGCCGTCTTTGTCCCTGATGGCATAATCGCCAGTGTAAAACATCCCGGGGAACTTAGACCAATAAGTTTCCTTATACCTCTGCGGGTCTCCATGTATGCCCATAAGCATGCCCGGCCATGGCGACTTGATCACCAGATAACCTTTCTCGCCAGCCGGAACAGATTTGCCACTCTCATCAACGATGTCAGCATTGACTCCTGGCAGAGGAAAAGTCGCTGAACCCGGCTTAAGTGGGACAAGCTCTATCCCCGGCGTCGGCGATATCATGGTACCACCCGTCTCAGTCTGCCACCAGGTATCAACTATGGGGCATCTTTCCCCACCAACTACACGATAGTACCAGTGCCAGGCTTCGGGGTTGATAGCCTCGCCCACACTCCCCAGCAGTTCCAGACTGCTGAGGTCATGCTTTTTCACTACATCCTCTCCGTACCGCATTAGCATCCTGATGCCGGTGGGCGAAGTATAGAAGATGGTTACACCGTACTTTTCCACGATATCCCACCATCTGTCCACCGAAGGATAGTCAGGTGCCCCTTCATATAACACTATCGCCGCACCATGGCAGAGCGGTCCATAGACCACAGAGCTATGCCCGGTCACCCAGCCGACATCGGCGGTGCACCAGTATACAGATTCTTCCTTAACATCGAACACCCATTTGTAACCCGAATTTGTGAACACAAGGTACCCGCCGGTACTATGCACAATGCCCTTGGGTTTCCCTGTAGTCCCAGAAGTATACAGTATGTATAGCGGATGAGTGGCCTCTACAGGCTCAGCGGGCACATACGCCGCGGCACCATCCAGAAGCTCATGCAGCCAGAAATCGCGCCCTGGCTTCATATTAACCTGGATATTGCCCCGCCTCGCGACAATCACCTTCTCAATGGACGGCGCCAGATTCAAGGCTTCATCGCTGATGTTTTTCAGCTCCAGGTACTTGCCACGCCTGAAACCAGCATCAGCCGTCACCAGGATCTTGGCCTGCGTATCATTGATCCTGTCGGCCAGGGCCTGAGCGCTAAAGCCAGAAAATACCACAGTGTGTATAGCACCTATCCTCGCGCACGCCAGCATAAATATGGGTAGCTCGGGAACCATAGGCAGATATAAGACTACCTTGTCCCCCTTGCTCACGCCCAAGTTCTTCAGCACCGAGGCAAACTTGTTCACCCAGCGGTACAGTGTAGAGTAGCTCAAGACTTGGCTGTCACCCAGTTCGCCTTCCCAGTAAATTGCCACCTTGCTGCGGCGCCAGGTCTTAACATGTCGGTCAACGCACTGATAACAGGCGTTTATCTTGCCACCGACAAACCAACGAGCGTAGGGCGGGTTCCACTCTAGCACGGTGTCCCAGGTCTTAAACCAGTCTAGCTTTCTAGCCTCCTCAGCCCAGAAACTTTCCGGGTCCTCTATAGATCTCCGGTACATATCAAGATATCTCTTAAATGGCCAGTATACTGCACCAGATGGTAACGAAACGCCTTCCATACCCTCCTCCTTAATTGTGCATTATACTACAAAGCGTTGCTCCCTTTCTCTGGCCCTCTTCTGACAATCAGGATGCCAGCGGTGCAGCCCACAAGTGTTACAACCGTTATAGTGGCAATCTGGGGTGGGCTTTCCTCGCTGCATATTTTCGTACTCGCTCTTTAGGAAAGACATGGTGACACCGATGTCTATATGCTGCCAGGGAAGAAGCTCGTCTAGAGAGCGTTCCCTATTAGCGTATGACGAGATGCTGACCCCGCTCTCCTCAAAAGCTTGCAACCAAGCCCGGTAGTTAAAGCACTCCTGCCAAGCATCAAACTTGCAACCGAGTTTCCATGCCCGGTAAATAACATTGCCCAGCCTCCTGTCACCACGGGAAAAAACCGCCTCAAGCTGACTTACCCTGGCATCCTGCCAGGACATCTGCACGCCGGCACGTTGCAGACCGTGCTTGACTATGCTGTGTTTGGTGACCAATTGTTCTAAGGTATCCTGGAATCCCCACTGGCAAGGGGTATGGGGTTTGGGTACAAATGCGGCCACACTCACCCTGATCGTCGGCATCTTCCTCCTTACCTCCCTACCAATTTTCACTGCCTTCTGCACCAGGTCCACTATACCCTTAATATCGTCCATAGTCTCCGTAGGCAGCCCCAGCATAAAGTACAGTTTGACATTTAGCCACTCCCTTTCAAATGCAGCAGCCAGAGTCTCCATTATCGCTTCTTCGGATATACCCTTATTTATCACCTGGCGTAGTCTCTCCGTACCGGCCTCCGGCGCAAAGGTAATAGTGGTCTTGTGTTTCCTGGGCAAAGCCTCAATGAGCTTTATAGCCGAAACATCTAGCCTTAAGCTTGGCAGAGATATGGTAAGCGTGTCTTTGAAATATTGCTTAGCCAGAGTGCTCACGACTTGGCTGATGCTGCTGTAGTCACTGCTGCTCAACGAGACCAAGGACACCTCGCTATAGCCACAGTTGGCAATTATCTCATCAACAGCTCGAACCACCTCCGGACCAGGCAGTTCACGGATTGGTCGGTAAAGCATGCCAGCCTGACAGAACCGACAACCGCGGGTACAGCCCCGCTGTATCTCAACCGCACCCCGGTCATGCACCACTCTAATATAGGGCACCACGGGCTTGGTCACCGGGTACGGAAGTCTAACAACCATCTGGCGTTCAATTGGTAGCTTTGCCTCCGGTACCACAGGCTCAAATGCAGCTAAAGTGCCATCCTCCTTATAAGCCACACGGTAGAAACTTGGAACATAGACTCCTGGCAACCTCGCCGCCTGCCGCAATAACTGAGCTTTTTCACCACGATAATCACGGAAGACCTCCAGGAACTTCAAGATAGCCTCCTCCGCCTCCCCAATGATAAACAGGTCGATAAAGTCCGCCATTGGCTCAGGATTGACCGCACAGCTACCACCAGCTATCACCAGTGGGTGAGAATCATCACGCTCAGCACTACGAACGGGTATGCCGGCAAGGTCGAGCATGTTGAGCACATTGGTATATGTAAGTTCATAGCCTAAAGAGAAGCCGATTATGTCAAATTCCCTTATCGCGTGCCTGCTTTCAAGGCTGAACAAGGGTATATGGTGTTCCCGCATCTTCGCTTCCATGTCCAGCCATGGGGCAAAGACACGCTCGGCAAGGACATCAGGCTGCGCATTCAATATCTGGTAGAGTATCGGCAATGCCAGGTTCGACATGCCGACCTCATAAACGTCGGGAAAAGCCAGAGCTATCTTTATCGGCACCTTGTCCCAGTCTTTGACTATGCTATTCCACTCACCCCCAGTGTAGCGTGCCGGTCTAGTGACTTCATATAGGATCTGGTCAGTAATCAATGCCGTATGTCCATCCCCGCGTGGTTGTCGTTCTGGTACAGAATTTCATCGAGCAGGTCTTTTACTCTTCCCTCTATTTGATCCCTGATTTCCCGCACTCTTTCTATCGGTTTACCCGACGGGTCTTCCAGGCCCCAATCCTCCGTCATCATGATGGACGCTGGACAAACGCCTTCGACCCCGCACCCCATAGTAATTACGCGGTCAACGCTGTTAAACATTTCGGCAGTAAGCCTCCTCGGCTGTTTCCCGCTGATGTCAATCCCTACCTCTTTCATGACCTCGACTACCTTGGGATCCACAGTTCTTGCTGGCTCTGTCCCCGCTGAAATAGCAATAGCTTTCCCTCCAGCATAGTAATTGAAAAATGCCTCAGCCATCTGGCTCCGTCCCGAGTTATGTACACAAACAAACAACACTTTCTTCATAGACCGGACTACACACAACTGTATCGGCTTAAACAGTCACGACGCCTGTACCAACATTTTAGCAGATTCCGTTTTTGCGGACGTTCAACCGCTTCCTTGTGGAAGCACGCCAGAAACTCCGTACGCAGGTGCAAACGGCGCAGCCAACAGAGCTCTAGCTTTGAATCGTCTCCCGCCGTTCCAGCCTTATGGCATCGGCTGCACACACATACCGACAGACACCACAGCCAATACAGCGGTCTATCGACCTCACCACACGGTCACCGTCAAGGTTTAGCGCCTTCATCCAGCAGCGGTCCACACAGGCGCCGCAACCGTTGCACCTGTCCTCGTCGACAACAGAGACCCATTCCGCTATCACCCCCTGCACGGGAACCGGAACTCGGGAAAGTGGCCTCAGAATGAAACAATGGCAGCCACAGCAGTTGCACAAGAGGTTGATAGCCCTGTCCTCAGTATTAGCGTAACTATGCACCAGCCCTGCCTTTTCTGCCTCCTCTATGGTCCGGCGGGCTTCTTCTTTAGAAACTGGATGGGCAAACCCGTATTTGGCAACAAACCTAGCCGATTCACCGAACACCATGCACATATTCTCTTTCGGCTTATCACAAGGCCTCCCCAGCAAGTCTCCCTGATGCCGGCAGACACATGTGCCAGCAGTTATATACTCGGTACTCTCGATGAGTTTCAACACCTCCTCATATGGCAAAATAGTGCTGAGGTGTTGCACTTCCCTCCCCACAGCAATAATCCTGGCAGCAGGTGCCGTGCCCGCTGCAGCTTGAGACGCAGCCACGTTGATATTCCTCAATGCTCTGGCATATTCCCTCAGAAGTTGGGCTAGCCCCCTGGTACGCTCGTCATTGCGACCCTGCATAAACTGTAACTCGATGCTGCCGGGGACAAACGGCAAAAGCTCATAATACTTCTTGCCCGCAGCCTCCTTCACCCGCACCACACCTTTATCTGCCATGCTCTCCAGATGCTTCTCCAAGCGGTCGCCGTCAATTCCGGGAATACAGCTTCGCAATTCCTCCAGCGTTGCCAGATTATTCGGCATCCCGCAGGCGATTTCAGCTTCCTCGGGTGTAAAGAATTCCTTAATCAGCGCGTAGAACTCTGGGCACGGCACCGCTGGATATGCCGCACCACGACGATTGAGCGCCTCAGCTAGCTTTTGATAAATAGCTTCTGACACCTGAGTACTCTCCTCACTTCAATGTCTGAAATGTAAACATTATATCGAGGGCAGCAACGAAATGAAAACCAGAGGTAGCATGTTATATACTATCCATCGAACAATTATGCCATCGGCAAACAATGTGACATGATAATATCAGCCAGCCGCAGGACAGACATCCCGGCATTTTACAGCCGGTGGCTCATCAATAGACTGAGAGCAGGGTGGTGCCTTGTACCCAACCCGGTGAACCCAGGCCACGTCTCTCGTGTATCCCTGCGACCTCAGGATGTTGATGCCATAGTCTTCTGGTCAAAAGACCCTTCACCGCTTTTAACATACCTCGATGAAATCGACGACCTCGGGTTCCGCTACTACTTCCAGTTCACCTTGAACGACTACCCTCTAGCACTTGAGCCCGGCCTCCCACAAATAGAAAAAAGGCTGGAAATATTTCACCGCATAAGCCACCGCATCGGCGCAGAGCGTGTGGTCTGGCGCTATGACCCCATAATTATCTCAAATGTCACCCCACACACCTACCACGCATATCGATTTGCCGTCCTGGCAAAAGAATTGAACGGGGCTACTCGGCGTGTCATGGTCAGCTTCGTCTGCCTCTACCGCAAGACCCTGCACCGGCTCTCCAGGCTGGAGAAAGAAAGCACCTTCAAATTCAGTAGAGATATGGCCAACCCGGCTGACCTTGACCTTCTCAAGGAGCTTTCAGCAATAGCGGCGGAGAACGGCATTCAAATGTTCACCTGTGCTGCTGCCCCTGAAATTCAAGCAGCCGGGATTCCACGGGGAAAATGCATTGATGACGGACTTGTCCGTCAGCTATGGGGGCTAGGCATTCCATACCGCAAAGACCCCACCCAGCGCCAGCACTGCCTTTGCACTATAAGTAAGGACATCGGCGTCATGGACACCTGCCTGCACGGTTGTACCTACTGTTATTCCACTCGAGACCTGGCTATAGCAAAACGCCGCCACCTGGAGCACCACCCCGACTCACCAGCGCTATGGCTACCCCAAGGCAAGACAAACACCGAAGTTGTTGAGCAAGGGGTTCTCCCAGTATAATAAAGTTCGCACGGGGCTGTAGCTCAATTGGGAGAGCGCCTCCCTTGCACGGAGGAGGTCACGGGTTCGAATCCCGTCAGCTCCACCAACAATACAAGGTAAAACTCAGACGGCTAATAACAAGTATTCCCTCTGCAGACATAGAAACAGCTGTCTGTTGTCTGCTTCTTACAACCAGCTTTTCCATATGTGCCGAACCTTCCAGCCACAAATCGTGCACCGTGAATACGATTTTTAACTTGTCTGCGCTTGAAAAGCTGCTGGTATGTGTTGGATACTATACATACAACCAATATTTGACCCGACGCAGACACCTTGATACACTTAAACATTGCCATCGAGCTAGCAGCCATAACCGAAAACGCCTTAAAACACTACAAAGAGGGGTTCCGCTGCCAGAAAAGGTAACTAAGTCGAATATTGTGGGAGTAACAGGAAGACAATGAAGTCGTTTAAAGAAAGCGAACTTAGAATCCTGCCCTCCGGCGACTTCGAACTTTTGGGGATACGTTGTAAAGACTGCCAGGAGGTCGTGTTCGGTCTGCACCCGCTGTGCCCAAATTGCTCCAGTCCAGAATATGAGCAGATAACCCTGGCTAAGCAGGGCAAAATCCGTAACTACACCATTCTATATGTGCCACCCCACGGAGAGTGGAAAGGTCCCGTTCCATACGTAATCGCCGAAATAGAGTTCCCCGGTGGCGCCAGCACCACAACACAGCTTGTGGATATAGACCTGGCAGATACCAGACTTGAAGTGGGAATGCCAGTCGAGATTGAAATAAGAGAGGCTGACAAGGACGAGGACGGAGAAAGTATAATGATTTATGTGGCGAAACTACCATCTTGAGATATGAAGCCAACAATCGTGGCGCACAAATTCCGGGTAGCAACTTCTGGGGGCTAGAGATGGCAAAGAAACTGAAACTGCGAGATGTCGTTGTTCTGGGCGTTGGACTCCACCCTTTTGGCAGGTTCCCGCCGGAAAAGACATATATGGATTTGGCTAAAGAAGCAATCTCCAGGGCTATCGAGGACGCCGGCATAAAATGGCGTGATGTCCAGGTGGCGATGTATTCCCATGTCAGAGAACAAGCCTCCTCGGCAGGGCTCCTCGTCTTTCAAGAATTCGGCAGCCACGGCATACCTATGATAGGTAACATCGAAAACGCCTGCTCCTCCAGCAGTACAGCGGTGTGGCTTGCCACACGACTCATCGGCACAGGTCTATATGATATCATCTTGGTTGCTGGTGCAGAAAAGATGCCGCGCGGTCCACTGACATCTCCACTTAGATATTCACCGGAGAGATACTTGGGCACCGGCGTAATGATGGGCTTGTACGCTTTTATGGCGCGCCGATATATGAGGGAGTACGGTGCCCCCATTGAGGCAATCGCCCAGGTCTCTGTGAAGAACCACAGAAACGGCGCCATTAACCCTTACGCCCAGTATAAGAAAGTGTTCACTCTGGAGGAAGTGCTCAACTCCAGGATGATCGCCGACCCGCTGACTCTCTATCAGTGCTGCCCCACCAGTGATGGTGCCGCTGCACTCGTCCTCTGTGCCGCTGATGTGGCCTCAAAATATACCAGCAAACCACTAGTGAGAATAGCCGGCTCAGCACTTCACATACAAAAGTACTCGGACCGAAAGAAATGTATACCACAAAATACAGTCAGAGCCGCCGAAGAGGCTTACGAGCAGGCAGGAATTAGCCCCAAAGATGTGCGCCTGGCTGAGGTACATGATGCTGCCACTATTGGCGAGATCGTGCAAATAGAAGCCTTAGGGCTCTGTCCTGAAGGCGAAGGCTGGAAATATACAATCGAGGGCAAGACCGAGATTAACGGTGTCATACCGGTAAACCCCAGCGGCGGACTCCAGGCGCAGGGTCACCCCCTCGGTGCCACCGGCGCAAGGCAGATAGCCGAGATAACCCTGCATTTAAGGGGGGAAGCAGGAGAAAGACAGGTCCCGGGAAATCCCAAAGTCGGTGTTACCGAATGCGCCGGCTTCGGCGGTGTGAGCACTGTCCATGTGCTGGTAAGACAGGACTAGAAAGTTGACCACGTAACACTCACTTGCCCTTGAAAACTGGCTTGCGTTTTTCCACAAACGCTCTTGTGCCTTCCCTATAGTCTTCGGTGTTCCGCAATATCTCAGCACACTTGCTCTCATAGTCTAGCGCACTGAGCAGGTCCATCTGCATGCCTACGTTGACACAATATTTGAGCATCCGCAATGACAGCGGTGGCCTCTCGGCAAGTTCGCCAGCCCATCTCATAGCCTCAGGCATCAGTTCATCGGCAGGTACTACCTTGTTCACCAAGCCAATTTCGTATGCTCGTCTGGCATCGATAACATTGCCGAAGTACAGAAATTCTTTCGCCCGTGCCGGACCTATCAGCCGGGGTAAACGCGCTGTACCGCCAGCAGCAGGGATTATGCCCAGCTTCACCTCGCCCATTCCAAAACTAGCTGCCTCAGAAGCAATACGGAAATCACAGCACAAAGCTATTTCCAGCCCACCGCCGTTACACGGTCCATTAATCGCTGCAATCACCGGTTTCCCCAGGTCCTCTAGCTTATTGAAAAAGCGGTAGCGCCAGCGCCTGCTCCTCTGACGGCCTTGCTCAGAGCCAGCGGCCATGTCTTTAATATCAGCACCGGCACAGAAGCCCCTGCCCGCACCGGTGATAATAACCACCCTGACCTCCCCGTCGTCTGCCAGCTCATCCAGCAAGTCTTCAAATTCAGCGCTCAATTTCGCGTTTATGGCGTTAAGCCGCTCCGGACGATTCAGGGTCACCATGCC
>Ga0078972_1009579_pt1 | contig 18991 bp, 21 predicted proteins | sample YelNatPaOPGAMG01_FD_67568 | JGI IMG/M metagenome (GOLD analysis project Ga0078972, IMG submission 67568) | Hot spring thermophilic microbial communities from Obsidian Pool, Yellowstone National Park, USA - OP-RAMG-01 (SPADES assembly) (version 2) | ecosystem: Environmental > Aquatic > Thermal...
AACCGCGGATTCACGCGAATAAACGCGAAGGGCATTTTCTATTCGTGAGGATTCGCGTCCATTCGCGGTTACCACCGTCAGGCGGGGGGAACTGCGGATTCACGCGGACAAGCGCGGAGGGCATTTCTATTCGTGCAGATTCGCGTCCATTCGCGGTTACCACCGTCAGGCGGGAGGAACCGCGAATTCAGGCGAATAAACGCGAAGGGTATTTTCTATTCGTGAGGATTCGCGTCCATTCGCGGTTACCAGCGTCAGACACTCACAACGACAGGAGGAAGGCATGGGCGTATATGCAGGGCAACTCCTCAACGTCAACCTGTCAACCGGCGAGATTTCCCAGGAGCGGATTCCGGAGGAGCAGGTGCGAACCTGCCTGCTGGGCAGCGGGCTGGCGGCCGAACTGTACTACCGCCAGATGCGCCCCGACCTGGCCCCGCTGGATGTGGCAAGCCCCGTGTACGTGGTCGCGGGACTGCTCACCGGCACGATGCTGCCCACGGCCTGCAAGTTCTCGGTCTGCGGGCGGTCGCCCCTCACCGGCGTCTGGAACGAATCCACGGGCGGCGGCTACTGGGGGGCGGAGTTGCGTTTCGCCGGCTACGACGGCATCGCCATTACCGGCAGCGCCACAGGACCGGTGTACCTGTGGATCACCGAGTCGGGCGTGGAGATTCGGGACGCCAGCCACCTGTGGGGGCTGGACTGCTACGAGACGGTGGAGCGCATCCGCCAGGAGACGGACGCCAAGGCGCGCGTGATCGCCATCGGGCCTGCGGGCGAGCGCCTGGTGCATCTGGCCGCCATCATGGTGGACGGGCACGAGGCGCGCGCCGTGGGTCGCGGGGGCATGGGCGCGGTTTTCGGGAGCAAGAACCTCAAGGCCATCGCCGTGCGCGGACGCAAGCGGCCCGCCTACGTGGACGAGGCACGCCTTCGGGCCTCGGTGCGGGAGAAGAACAGGGTCATCCAGGAGAACACCGTCGGCTTCACGAAACTGGGCACGGCGGGCGGCGTCGCGCGGGCCGAGCAGAGCGGCGACCTCCCCATCAAGAACTGGCTGCAAGGGTCCTGGCCCGATGGCGCGGCGAAAATCACGGGCCAAACCGTCGTGGAACGGTACGAGGTGAAGCACTACCACTGCTTCGGGTGTCCCATCGGGTGCGGCAAACTCGTGCCCGCGGGCGCGGGGGGCGAGTACATCCACGCGCCGGAGTACGAGACGGCCGGCGCCATGGGCTCCATGTGCCTGGTGGACGATTTGGAAAGCATCATCCGCGCCAACGACATCTGCAACCGCCTGGGGCTGGACACGATTTCGGTGGGCGCGGCCATCGCCACGGCCATGGAGGCCGCCGAGCGGGGGCTTCTGCCGCCCGACATGGCGCGCGATCTTGACCTGCGCTGGGGCAGCGGGGCGGCGCTGGTGGCGCTGACCGAGCAGATCGGGATGCGAGAGGGGCTTGGCGCGTGGCTGGGCGAGGGCGTGCGCGCCTTCTGCCGTCGGCTTGGGCCAGCGGCCAGGGACATGGATGTAACCGTCAAGGGCCTGGAGTTGCCCATGCACGACCCCCGCGCGTACATCAGCATGGGCGCGAACTACGCCACCGCCAATCGCGGCGCGTGCCACCTGGAGGCGATGTGCCACTGGCGGGGCGCGGGCGGCCTGCAGTTGGAGGACGTGTGGTCTCCCGAACCCTACGACCCCCACACGAGCGCGGGCCAGGGCAAGATGGCGGCCATCTGGCAGAACTACCTGGCCACGTTCAACCCGCTGGGCCTGTGCAAGTTCAGCATTCGGGGCAAGGTTGAGCCGAAGGACGTGTGCCAGTGGCTCAACCTGGCGTTGGGGTGGGAGATCACGCCCGCCGAACTCCTCCGCATCGGGGAACGCCTGTTCAACCTGAAGCGTCTTATCAATGTGCGGCTGGGGGTAACGGCCCGCGACGACACCCTGCCGCCGCGCATTCTCACCGTGGCGCGAGATAGCGGCGGGGCCGCGGGCGTTCTGCCGGACCAGCCGCTGCTCCTGCGGGAGTACTACCAGGAGCGGGGCTGGGACGCGAACGGCGTTCCTACCCTGGAGCGGCTGAAGGCGCTGGGGCTGGCCTAGGGCTGTTCGGTGGTTGCTTGGCGGGGCGTCGGGCGGGGCTGAACCCCCGCGCTGATCGGACGAAGCCCTTGCGGGCTGGCCTGATCGGGACGGTCGCGCGTTTCTGCCGCCTGGCGCGGGGCGCGCAGAGAAAACGGGCACAAATCGCTGCGGTGCCCGCGCACTTGGCGGTGAATGGCGGTGTTGGCGGGATTGCCGATGGGCGAAAAGAAACGGAGATTGGGGCGCGCCGCGTTCTTCGCGGCGCTTGCCGTCGTGGTGTTGGCGCTGGGGTTGGCGGCGCTGGCCGTGCTGTGGCCCGTCTCGCCCGAGAGCCTGCTGGCCGCCGCGCCCAAGCCCGCCACGCAGATTCTGGACCGCAACGGGCGCGTCCTGTACGAGATTCTGGACCCCGCCACGGGGCTGCATCGCAGCATCCCGCTGGACGAGATTCCCCTGCGCCTGCGCCAGGCCACCATCGCCACCGAGGACGCCACGTTCTACGCCAACCCAGGCGTGGACATCTGGGCCATTGCGCGGGCTGCGTGGATCAACCTGCGGGGCGGCGAGGTGTTGGCGGGCGGCAGCACCATCACGCAGCAGGTGGCGCGCATCCTCCTCCTGTCGCCCGCGGAACGTTCGCAGCGCACGCTCCTTCGCAAACTCAAGGAGAGCCTCCTGGCCTATCGCCTAGCCAGGCACCTGAGCAAGGATCAGGTGCTGGAACTGTACCTGAACCAGGTCTATTACGGCAACCTGGCCTACGGCGTGGAGGCGGCATCGCAGGCATACTTCGGCAAGCCGGCGCGCGAACTGGATTTGGCCGAGAGCGCGTTGCTGGCGGGCCTGCCCCAGTCGCCCGCGGCCTACAACCCGCTGACGAACCTGGCGGCGGCGAAGGAGCGGCAGCGGGTCGTCCTGGGCCTGATGGTGAAGCAGGGCTACATCAGCGAGGAGCAGGCCGCAGAGGCCGAAGGCGAGGTCTTGCACTTCGCGGCGTCGCCGTTTCCCATCGCAGCGCCGCACTTCGTGATGTACGTGCGCGAGCGCCTGGCCGCGATGCTGCCCGAGGACGTGCTGCGGCAGGGCGGGCTTCGGGTGTACACCACGCTGGATTTGGACGCCCAGCGCGCCGCCGAGGACGCCGTGCGTCGCCACCTCCAGAAACTGGCCGAGCGGAAACCCGGCCAGCCCGACCACCACGTGCGCAATGCGGCGGTTGTGGCGCTGGCCCCGCAGACGGGCGACATCCTGGCCATGGTGGGCAGCCCCGACTACTTCAGCGCCGAGATTGACGGGGCGGTGAACGCGGCGCTGGCCCTGCGCCAGCCCGGGTCGGCCATCAAGCCCATCACCTACGCCGCGGCATTCGCCCGCGACTACTCGCCCGCCACGATGCTGGTGGACACGCGGGAGGCCTTCACGACGCGCGAGGGCGACCCCTACGTGCCGATGAACTACGATTTGCGCTTCCACGGGCCGGTGCTCCTTCGGCAGGCGCTGGCGTGCTCCTACAACCTCGTCGCCGTGAAAGTCCTGCAGCACGTGGGGATTGAGGGGCTGATAGAGACGGCGCGCTCGCTGGGCATCACGTCGCTGGACGACAGCAACCGATGGGGGCTGGCGCTCACCCTGGGCGGCGGCGAGGTCAGCCTGCTGGAACTGACCCAGGCCTACGCCGCCTTCGCCAACGGCGGGCAGGTGGTGCGGGCGCGGGCGATTCTGCGCGTGGAGGATGCCCAGGGGCGCGTCCTCGCGGCTTGGGAGCCGTCGCCGCCGAGGCAGGGGGTGTCGCCGCAGGTGGCCTTCCTCATCAGCGACGTGCTCAGCGACAACACGGCCCGCGCGCCGGCCTTCGGCGAGGACAGCCCCTTGCGCCTGTCGCGGCCCGCCGCCGCCAAGACCGGCACGACCACCGACTGGCGCGACAATTGGACGGTGGGGTACACGCCCAACTTGGCCGTCGGCGTGTGGGTGGGCAACGCCGACAACTCGCCCATGCGCGATGTGTCGGGCATCACCGGCGCCGCGCCCATCTGGCACGATGTCATGGAGACGCTCCTGCGCGGGATGCCGACGGTGGACTTCACGCCGCCGGAGGGCCTGGTGCGCGTGGAAATCTGCGCCGATTCCGGCCTGCTGCCCAACCCCGATTGCCCGCACCGCCGCCTGGAGTGGTTCATCCAGGGCAAGGAGCCGACCCGGGTCTGCGATTGGCATCGCGCCGTGCCGATAGACCGCCTGTCGGGGCTGGTGGCTGGGCCGAATTGCCCGCCCGAATTCGTGGAGCGGCGCGTGTTCACCTTCTGGCCCGCCGAGGCGCTGGACTGGGTGCGGGCGCAAGGGCTGCCCGAGCCGCCCGTCGCGACCTGCCCGCTCCACGCCGGCGGGCAGGCCGCCGAGATTCCCGGCGCGCAGGGCCTGGCGCTGGTCTCGCCGGACCCCAACGGCGTGTACCGCGTGAGCGCGGCCCTGCCCGCGCACGTTCAGGCGCTGGAACTGAGCGCCCGCCCGCTGGGCAGCGCCGGCCTGAATGGCGTAACGTTCTACGTGGACGGGGCTGTGGTGGGCCGCGCTGCCGACCCGCCGTACCGCGTCATGTGGCCCATGGAGCCGGGCGCGCACGTCGCCTGGGCGGAGGCCGCCCTGCCCAACGGCGGCACCGTCGTATCCGAGGTCCGCCGGTTCACCGTCCTTGCCCCGGATGCGTCGCCCCCGCAGGCCGCAAATTGATTTGACACCACCCCCCAAAACCGTATAATAAGCAGGCTATTATTCCCCTGTCCAAAGGAGTGATACACGATGCCCAAACGAACATGGCAGCCGAAAGTGCGGAAACGAGCGAAGACGCACGGATTCAGGGTGCGCATGGCCACCCTGTCTGGACGCAATGTGCTCAAGGCGCGCAGGCTGAAGGGCCGCCACCGACTGACGGTGTAGCGGCAGGATAGAGGCTGGCCCTGGGTGGTCGGCTGTTCCATGAAGAGGAAGTTTCGCCTGGCACGGAGATCGGATTTTGCGAGGGTGCGCGCACAAGGGCGCTACTGGTCCAGCGCATTGCTGACCCTGGGAGCCTCACCCAACGACCTGACCCATTCCAGATTTGGATTTGTCGTGAGCCGCCGCATCGGGAAAGCCGTGCGGCGGAATCGCGTTAGGCGACTGTTGCGCGAGGCGACGCGCCTGCGGCTGGCGCGCATTGCGCCGGGGTGGGACATCGTGCTGATTGCGCGGGGGCCGGCCGCCGAGGCCGATTTCTGGCAAATCGGCGCGGCCCTGGAGCAGGTGCTGGCGTCGGCCGGCCTGCTCCAGGAGGCGCAGCCGGGAGCCGACGCCCACGGGCAAGGCGAGGGCACATGAAAAAACTGATTCTCGCGCTCATCCGATTCTATCAGAAGTACATATCGCCGGGCCTGCCGCCCAGTTGCCGCTTCTACCCGACGTGCTCGCACTACACCTACGAGGCGGTGGAGCGCTACGGCGTGATCAAGGGGGGCTGGCTGGGAATCAAGCGCCTGGCGCGATGCCAACCCTGGAATCCCGGCGGGTACGATCCCGTACCCTAGTGTCTGGCTCACTATCAAGAGAGGAAAGTAGTGTAGATGGATATAATCGTAGTCCCGATCATGGCGGCCCTGGAGGGCATCGGCTCGGCGCTGGCGGCCATCGGCGTCCCCTACAGTCTGGGCTTTGCCATCATCATCTTCACGCTGCTCATCAAGTTGCTCACCGCGCCGCTCAACGCCAAGCAGATCAAGTCCTCCAAGGCGGTGCAGGAACTTCAGCCCAAACTGCAGGAACTGCAGAAGAAGTACAAGGACAACAAAGAGGAACTGGCCAAGCGCCAGATGGAATTGTACAAGGAGGCGGGCGTCAACCCCCTGGGTGGATGTCTCCCCACGTTGATCCAGTTCCCCATCTGGATCGGCCTGTACCAGGCGCTGTACCGATTGGCCCAGTCGGGCAAACTGGCCGAGGGGTTCCTGTGGATTCCGAGCCTGGCCGAGCCCAAGAACAGCGGTTGGTTGCTGCAAAACCCGGCCAACTGGGATTTGGCCTACGTGGGCGCCTACATCGTGCTGCCCATCCTGACGGTCATCACGCAGATTCTGCTGCAGAAGATGATGACGCCGAAGGACGCCGACCCGCAGACCTCGTCCATCAATCAGGCCATGATGCTCATGCCGCTCATGTTCGGGTTCTTCGCCATCCAGGTGCCTTCGGGGTTGAGCCTCTACTGGGTTACTATGAACATCTTTAGCATGGTGCAGCAGTACCTGATGACCGGCTGGGGCGGGCTGGCTCCCAAGAAGAAGGCGGAGCCGACGCAGAAGCCGAAGGAAACGGCGAAGGCGGAGCCCGCGCCGAAGCCGAAGGAAGCGGCGAAGACAGAACCTGCGCCCGCTGCGCCTCGGCCGGCCGCATCACCGAAGAAAGGACAGGTAACGCGTGCAAGGAAACGAAAGCGTTGAATTCACCGGCAGGACGGTTGAGGAAGCCGTAGAGAAGGCCCTCGCCGCCCTGGGGAAGACCCGAGACGAGGTGGAGATCACCGTGTTGTCCGAGGGCAGCCGGGGGCTGCTGGGCATCGGCGCCGAGAACGCGCGGGTGGCCGTGCGCGTCCTGCAGCCGCCTGCGACGGCAGAAGGCCCGTCCGCGCAGGTTCCCCCCGCCGAGCCTGCCGAGGACGAGAAGGTCATCGCCGCCGCGAAGGAGACCCTGGAGACCATCCTGCGCCTGATGGGCGTGAAGGCCCGCGTGGAGGTGGCGCGAAACGTGGAGTTGCCCGGCGTGGACCGCGTGCCTTTCGTCCTCAACGTGGAGGGCGACGAAGACCTGGGCATTCTCATCGGCCGCCGGGCCGAGACGCTGTCGGCGTTGCAGTACCTGACCCGTCTCATCGTGGGCCACAAGACCAAGATGTGGTCCGACTTCGCCGTGGACGTGCAGCAGTACCGCGTGCGGCGGGGCCGCGCGCTCCAGAACCTGGCCCACCGCATGGCCGAACGGGTGCAGGAGACCCACAGGGCCGTGGCGCTGGAGGCCATGCCCCCCGCCGAGCGGCGCATCGTGCACCTCGCCCTCCGCGATCACCCCCATGTGGTTACGCAGAGCATCGGCGAGGGCGAGAACCGCAAAGTCATGATCCTGCCAAAAGAATGAACAGGCCCGACTATCTCGTCATCGGCGCAGTAACGAAGGACGTCGTCCCGCAGGGCTACCGCCCAGGCGGGACCGTTACCTATTCCTCGGTTACGGTGCAGAACCTGGGCCTCCAGGCGGGGGTCGTTACCCGCGCCGATCCCACCATGGACTTCTCGCTGCTGACCGACAAGGGGATTTGGGTCGCCTCGGCTCCGTCGGCGCAGACCACCACGTTTGAGAACATCTACGACGGAGACCATCGCACGCAGTACGTGCGGGCCGTCGCAGACCCCATCACGGGCGACGATGTCCCCCACGCCTGGCGTGCCGCGCCCATCGTGCACCTGGGCCCGCTGGCCCAGGAGATGGACGAGGCCATCGTGGACCTGTTCCCGCACGCCCTGATCGGCGTAACGCCCCAGGGGTGGATGCGGCAGTGGGACGGGACGGGCAAGGTCTCGCCGAAGGTGTGGGAGCGGGCGGAGTTCCTGCTGCCCCGCGCGGATGTGCTGGTCATCAGCGAGGAAGACCTCGGCGGCGACCTCCGACTGGTTGAGTCGTACGTCCGCCTTACCCGTATTGTGGTTGTAACCAACGGGTGGAAGGGATCCACCGTCTATGCCAACGGCGAGTGCCGACAGTTGCCGCCCCGAGCCGCGCGCGAAGTGGACCCCACGGGCGCGGGCGATGTCTACGCGGCGGCCTACCTGGTCTCGCTCTACGAGCAGGGCGATCCTTTCGTCGCCGCGCGTTTCGCGAACGTCGTCGCCTCGTTCTCCGTGGAAGCCCCTGGCGTTGACAGCATCCCCACCCGAAAGCAGGTGGTGGACTATCTCGCGCAGTTTGGCGATGTCTAGTCGTGTGGCCGATGGGCGGGCTCCGCATTCGCCCTTTCATCCTTGAGGGCACGGCGAGAAGAGCATGACGCGCATCTATGCCCTGGCGAATCAAAAAGGCGGCGTCGGCAAGACGACGACGGCCGTGAACGTGGGGGCCTTCCTGGCGCAGGCCGGCGACCGCGTCCTGCTGGTGGACGCGGACCCCCAGGCCAACGCCACCAGCAGCCTGGGGGTGGACAAGTACAAGACGCGCCGCTCGGTGTACGATGGCCTGGTGAACGGCGTCCCGCTGGAGGACATCGTCGTGCTGTCCAGGCTGCTGCGCCTGGATTTGGTGCCGTCGTCGCCGGCGCTGGCCGGGGCCGAGGTGGAGATGGTGTCCCTGGAGCGGCGCGAATATCTCCTGCGCAAGGCGCTGCACCCCATCCGCGGCCGCTACGACTACATCCTGATTGACACCCCGCCGAGTCTGGGACTGCTCACGCTCAACGCGCTCACGGCCGCCGACGACGGCGTGATCATCCCCGTGCAGTGCGAGTACCTGGCCCTGGAGGGGCTGAGCGAACTCCTGCGCACCATAGACCTGGTGCGGAATCGCCTGAATCCGCTGACGCGGGTGGCGGGCGTGGTCCTCACGATGTTTGACGTGCGCACGAACCTGGCCCAGCAGGTGGTGGAACAGGTGCGGAAGCATTTCGGCGACCTGGTGTTCCAGACCGTGATTCCACGGAGCGTGCGGCTGGGCGAGGCGCCCTCCTACGGCGAGCCGATTCTCACCTACGCGCCGGGCTCTCCGGGGGCGGTGGCCTACGAGGCGCTGGCCCGCGAATTGAAAGCGCGCGGCTAGTCGCCAGGCGCGGCGGGCGAATGGGAGGTGATGCCGTGGCGAAAGAGAAGCGAGGTCTGGGTAAAGGGCTGGATGCGCTGATTCCGTCGGCGCCCGTGGGCGAGCGGCCCGCCGGCGGCCCGTCTGAAGTCCCCATCTCCGCCATTTCGCCGAACCCGCGCCAGCCCCGCCAGCGGCAAGACCCCGACGCCCTGCGCGAGTTGGCCGAGTCCATCCGCGAGCATGGCCTCATCCAGCCGCTGGTGGTGAGCGAAGCCGAGGACTCGCTGCCGGGCGCGCCGCGCTACCAACTCATCGCCGGCGAGCGGCGCTGGCTTGCCGCGCAGATGGCGGGGATGACCCACGTGCCGGTGATCGTCAAGGAGGCCACGCCCCAGCAGTCGTTGGAACTCGCCCTGGTGGAGAACATCCAGCGCGCCGACCTGAACCCGCTGGAGGAGGCGCAGGCGTACCAGCAATTGGTGGACGAATTCGGGCTGACCCAGGAGCAGGTCGCCGCGCGCGTGGGCAAGAGCCGCGTGGCCGTAACGAATACGCTGCGCCTGCTGCGCCTCCCCGACGACGCGAAGGCCGCGCTTCTGGCAGGCGAGATCACCGAGGGGCACGCCCGCGCGCTCCTGGCGCTGGAGTCGCAGGAACTGCAATCGCAGGCGCTGCGCCTCATCGTGCGCAACGGGCTGAACGTGCGCCAGGCCGAGGAACTGGTGCGCCGCATCCAGGCGCCGCCCCGCGCCAAGGAGCCGCCTCCGCCGCCTTCGCCGGAGGTGAAGTCGCTGCAATCGCGCCTGGAAGCCGCGCTGAATACCCGCGTGCAGTTGGAACGCGGCAAGAAGGGCGGCAGGCTGGTGATTCACTTCTACTCCGAAGAGGAGTTGGAGTCCATCTGCAACATGCTGCTGCGCGAATTCTAGCAGGGCCATCCGGGGTAGCCGCCTCACACAGAGAACACAGAATCCCCTCTTCGTCCCTTCGTGTCTTTGTGTGGGATATTGTTCTCACACAGAGGCACAGAGACACAAAGAAAAACCTTTGTGCCTTGGTGTCTTTGTGTGGGATATTGTTCTCACACAAAGGCACAGAGACACAAAGAAAAACCCTTGTGCCTTCGTGTCTTTGTGTGGGAAAAGCGCCTTACCCAGCGGGTCGCAGGGCTTCGGCGAAGTCGGCGGGGGCCAGGCCGGGGGATTGTATCGCGTGGGCCGCGTAGAACTCGGCCACAGCCGCCTCCACCTGCTCCGGAGATACGCCCACGAGCGCCTGCTCCAGGTCGGCCAGGCTCTCGGCCGGATAGAAGAAGAAATCGCCCGAAAGTTCCAGTTCCGCGATCCGACCGTCGCGCACGACCATCACGGCGCGGATGAGGCCGCCGCGTGCCTTGTAGGCGCGCTGCACGACATGGACGCCCGCCTGGATTTTCACGTCGCGCCCGCCGCCCCGCCGCGCACGCCCCGCGAGCCACTCGTCGCTGGTCATACGGGGGGCCAGTTCGTCGGCCATGCGGTACACCTCGGCCGGCAATGCCGCCGGTTCAAGCGGGCCGAGCGCCGATTCCAACTCGCGGATCAGGATGGCCTTCAGTTCTTCCACAGGGGGCACATACCCCAGTTCCCGCCGGATGGTGGTCAGATTGTCCTTGAGCGTCTTGAACACTTTGTCGCGGAACTTCTCGTCGGGGACTCGGAGCACGCGGGCCATCATCTCGTGGTTGAAGTCCAGGATCAGGTTGCCCACCAGCACGGTGGAGCCGGCGATTTCCGCCGCGCCGTTGCCCGAAATCTTGCGCCCGCCCACGATGATGTCGTTCACGGGCTTGTACTCGGCGGGGATGCCGATGGCCTGATAGGTGCGCACCACGGGCGCCAGCAGGCGGCGGTAGATGGCTTCCTTATCCCCCTGCGCGGCCGGATGCGCGGCGGGCAGCACGATTTGGTAGAACAGTTGGTCGCCGTCCAGGTACACGGCGCCGCCGCCCACCTCGCGCCGAAACACGGGGATTCCGCGCTCGCGGCAGAAGTCCAAATCCACCTCCTGCGCCGCGTCCTGGTGGTAGCCGATGCACACGTAGGGCGTGGCGGGCGCCAGCAGGATCACGCCCGACCCGCCCACCCGCGGCAGCGCGTGGTACAGGAGTTGCGAATGGAGCCAGGGCACTACGCCCAGGTCATATACGTGCACGTCTGCCTCCTACAGATTCCCGCGGATAGGGGCCGATGGCCTTTGGCCCCCAGCCTGCAAGGCGATGCGTGCCGCCCAAAGCCAACGGCTAGAGGCCAACGGCTAACGGCCAAAAGCCCAAAGCCCAAAGCCCCTACTTCCCGTACTTGGCCATCTCGGCCCGCATGAAGTCGGCGAATTCGGGCGAGGTTGGCTTCATCAGGTTCGCCAGTTCGGCCTGCAGATTGGACGGGCGAATCTTCACCAGCCACCCTTTGCCGTAGGGGTCTTTGTTGATGAGGTTGCTTTCCCATTCCAGGTCGGCGTTGGCCTCGGCCACCTTGCCGCTGACCACGGCCTTGATGCGGCCCACCCACTTGCCCGACTCCATGGACATGAAGGGCTTGCCCTGTTCCAGGTCGCGGCCCTGGCGCGGGGGCTCGGTGTACAGAATCTCGCCCGCGATGTCCTGCGCGAAGTCCGACAGGCCCTGCACCACCAGCCCGTCCTCCTGCACCATCGCCCAGTTGTGATCGCGATCGTAGTAGCGGTCTTCGGGGAATTCGTACTTGCCGATCTTCACGGTGAATCCTCCTTCTCTGCCCGCGTGGGGGCTACTGCATCGCCTGCCAGATGAGTTCGGTAACGTCCAGGATGCGCATTCGCACCTTCTCGCGTCGGGCGGCGGCGGCGAGCGTCCGCTTGCACTGCTGGCACGCGGAGATGAGGTACTCCGCGCCCGTGGCCTGGGCCTGGGCGAGCCGCCGTTTGGCCACCGCAGCGGTGAGTTCGGCGTTGGCCATCTCGGCGTCGCCGCCCCCGCCACAGCACAGCGCGCGCTCATGATGATCCTGCATCTCCACCAGCGCGACGCCTGGAATCGCGCGAATCGCGCGGCGTGGGGCCTCGTAGATGCCGCTGGTGCGCCCCAGGTCGCACGGGTCGTGATAGGTAACCTGCGCGTCCAGACGCTTCAGCGCCAGCGCGCCGCTGGTCGCCCACTCGGCCAACATCTCCGTGGCGTGCACTATTTCAAACCCCAGCGACTGGCCCAGCCAGCGCGGGTATTCGTGCCTCCACGTGTGGTAGCACGACGGGCACGTGGTAACCAGGCGCTTCGCCCCCGTGGCCCGGACGGCCTGGACGTTGTGCCGCGCCAATTCCAGCGCCGCGTCGCCCATGCCCGCGATGTGCAGCGGGAAGCCGCAGCACCACTCGTCGCCGCCCAGCACGGCAAACCGCGTGCCCGTGCGCGTGAGAATGCTGGTGAAAGCCTGCGGCACGCCGTACACGGCCGGGTAGAACGACGACACGCACCCGACGAAGTACACCACGTCGGCGTCGCGACGGCCCACAATGTCGCCCAGGGGCGTGTCCAGGTTCTCGCTCCAGACCATGCGCTGGGCGTTGTCCTCGCCGAGGATGTTGTATTTCTCGCCGAGCGTGGCCCGCAGGGTGTCAAACAGCGGCGGGTGCGCGCCCTGGGCGACCATCTCCTCGCGCATGGCGATCCAGATGTCGCGCGTGTCAATGTGGACGGGGCAGACCGCCATGCACCGCGCGCACAGGGTGCAGTCGTATGCGCCCCGCGAGAACAGGCGGATGTCCGAATCCGTTGGGGGGCGATGCCCAAACAGGCGGGCCAGAAACCCACCGCGCAGGCCCTTCGCGTAGGAGCGGAATCGCGTCAACTTGTACAGCGGCGTGATCTCGTCGCGCTGGGCCTCGGCGAACGTCGGGCACCACTTCACGCACTCGCCGCAGCGGGTGCAGGCGTCCATCTGAATCCACTGCCAGGCGCCGAAGCGCGAGAGGTCCAGTCGGGTCATCGCGCTGCCTCCCCGCGCCGAAGCGCGTTGACCGTTGCCACAATCGGCCCGACCAGGACGTGGAAGAACTTGCTGTAGGGCATGTACACCAGGAGCGCCATGAACGGCAGGACGTGCACGAAGAACAGGGCGAAGTGCCACGCTTCCCACGGGAGCGCCAGGGGGCGCAGCGCCTGGGCGAGCGGGTAGCCGATGAACGAGATGCTCCCCGCTGCGGGCGCGGTCCCCTCGGCCAGGAACCGCACGGCCTCCAGGGGGTAGCCCGTGAGCAAGCCGACGCCCAGCAGGGCCAGCACCCACGTGTCGTCGGCTTCCGTCCGCAACTGCGCGGGGCGCAGCGCGTACCGTCGCACCAGGATCGCGACCAGGCCGACGACGAGCGGCAGGCCCAGGACCTCGTTCAGCAGCGCCATGATGGGCGTGTCCTTGTCCACCACCGCCAGGACGAACGGCGTCGCCACCCCAAATCCCCGATGCAGGATTTCCTCAAAGAATCCTGTGAACGTGCTCAGCGCGAACAGGAGCAGGAAGCCGATGGAGAACAGGGTGTGCGCGGCCCAACGCCACTTGCTCTCGCGGAACAGGGCGCGGTGGAACAGCCCGTCGGCGAGGAGCGCGCCCAGGACGCGCCGAGCGCCCAGGCCGTCGGGCGGGGCTTCGGCGGGCGCGCGCCTCCGCCCAGCCCGATAGATGGACACATTGACGACCAGCCCCCACAGGAACAGCGCCACAGTGGCGGCCATCAGCATCCAGAAGATCGTCAGGCGATCCATGTGGCCGAGCGTCTATTCCTCGGGTTCTATCACGACCCGAATGGAGGCGGAGACCGTCGGCGACAGTTTGATGCGCACCTGGTGCTCGCCCAGTTCTTTGAGCGGTTCTTCCAGGTCAATCTTGCGCTTGTCAAACTCCATGCCCATCTTGGCCGATAGGGCTTCCGCGATGTGGGCTGCCGTAACGGAGCCGTAGAGTTTGCCCGACTCGCCGGCCTTGGCCTTGAACGTGAGGCTGATGGCCTCCAGTTCCTTGGCCAACGCCTCGGCCTCTTCTTCCATCCGCTGCTGCCTGCGAAGGGCGGCTTTGCGGATGGCTTCGGCCTGCTTCATGGCTTCGGGAGTCGCGGGAACGGCCAACTTCTGGGGGAACAGGTAGTTCCGCGCGTAGCCGTCGGCCACGCTCTTGACCGTGCCCGCCTTGCCGAGGTTGGGAACATCCTTGAGCAGCAGTACCTGCATGTTCAGGAGCCTCCTTGAACGCGAAACGCAGAATGGTGCCATCCGAGCGATTCGGACAGCGCCCCCATCTTATACGAAGTCGGGGCAAAAATCAAACGGGCGCCTGGGTTGGAACCGCGAATAGCGCGAATCCACGCGAATTTAGAAAAGACCCCAAGGGTCTCCGAGACCCTTGGGGTCTTGGAAGGGATTGCTCGGGGTTTTGCCCCCGCCATGACGGGCGCGGGGAGGGAACCGCGAATCGCGCGAAGCCGCGCGAATGGAAAACAGCCCCACCTCGTCGCGGGGCGTTTGTTGGGATCGGGGCGGGCGGGTATAATGGCGTCAATCGCACCGCATGGGGAGCGGCACGTTGAGCAAGTCCTCTGCGCCCAAAGACCAGGGGCTGATTCTCACCGACGAGAACCTCACGCGCAATATCGTGAAACTCTCCGGCCCCGCCGTGGTGGAGAACCTGTTGTACACCGCCGTCTGGTTCGCCGACACGTTTCTCATCGGCTGGCTGCACCATCCGGCAAGCCTTGCGGCGGTGAGCCTGGGCGGGATGTTCGTGTTCATCGCCGAGTCCATCTTCTCGGCGCTGACGACGAGCACCGTCGCCATGGTCGCGCGGGCCTGGGGGGCGAAGAAGTACGACCTGGCGAAGCGCATCGCGGGGCAGGGCATCGCGCTGGCCATTCTCGCCGCCGTAGCCGTTACCGCCCTCATGTGGCCCAACGCCGAAGCCCTCATGCGGCTCATGGGCGTGGAGCCCGAGGTGGTGCGCCTGGGCAGTTTGTACATGCGCATCATTCTGCTGTCGTCCTTCTTCGGGTTCCCGCTCTCGGTGCTCAACGGCATCATGCGCGCCGCGGGCGACACGAAGACGCCCATGTACGTAACGGCGGCGATGAACGCGTGGAACGTGGCCGCAGCCTACGCTCTCATCTTTGGCGCGGGGCCGCTGCCCGCCCTGGGCGTGCGGGGCGCGGCGATGGCCACCGCGTCCGCGCGGGTGGTGGGCGGCGGGCTGGCCATGTGGATCGTGTTCGCGGGCCGCCGACTGGTGCACGTGGAACCTGGCCGCGTCCTCCAGTGGAACAGCGCCGTCGTCGGGGAGATGATCCGCCTGGCGCTCCCGTCGGCGGGCGAGAACCTGGTCCTCCGCGCCGGCTCCATCGCCTTCACGCGCATCGTGTCGTCGCTCGGCACCGAATCCATCGCGGCCCACGAAATCGCCGTTACCGTGGAGTCGCTGTCGTTCATGCCTGGGTTCGGCCTGTCCGTCGCCGCCACGACCATGGTGGGCCAGTCGCTGGGCGCGGGCAGGCCCGACATGGCCGAGAAGAGCATCCACGCGTCGCTGAAGTACGCGCTCATCGTGATGAACATCATCGCGCTGGTGTACGCGGTATTCGGGCGCGCTCTCGCGGCCATCTTCGGGGCCACGCCCGCGGTGGTGGATTTGGCGGGGATGGCCGTGCGGCTGGCCGCGCTGGAGCAGGCTTCCATGGCCGTGCAGATGGTGCTGGGCGGGTCTCTGCGCGGCGCGGGCGACACCCGCAGCCCCATGTACGTTACGTTTATCGGCACTATCTGCTTCCGCATCATCACGGTGTACCTGTTCACCATCGTGTTCGGCTGGGGGCTTGCGGGCGTCTGGCTTGGCACGGCGGTGGACTGGGGCGGGCGCGCCGCCTTCATGTACTGGATGTTCCGCCGCGGGCGATGGAAAACCATCCGCGTGCTGGAATCCCAGGGCGGGTGAGCCGCCCTGCGGGCTTGCATTGCGAAAGGAGAAACGTATGGCGACTGCGCTGACCGTTCTCGCATGTGTGCTCATGTTCGTCGGACTCGTCGGCGCCATCATCCCCAACTTTCCCGACAGCGTCCTCATCGTCGCGGGCGCGGTGCTCCTCACGGCGGCCGACGGGCTGACCTGGGCGGATGGGATTCTCCTGGGCGCGGTGGTGGTCATCGCGCTGGCGGCGGAGGGCTTGGTGTACCTGGCGCAGGCCTATGGGGCGCGGCGCGCTGGCGCGTCGTGGAAGGGCGTGGTGGGGGCGCTGGTCGGGGGGCTGGTGGGGCTTTTCGTGTTCCCGCCCGCGGGCATCCTCATCGGGCCTGTCGTCGGGGCGGTGGCCGGGGAACTCATCGGCGGGAAGAAGGGCGGCGAGGCGTTCAAGGCCGGCCTGGGGGCGCTGTTGGGCACCGTCGGCGGGGTGGCGCTCAAGTTCGCGGCCGCCATCACCATGATCGGCCTGGTGGCGCTTTCGGTGTTCCTGTAGCGTCGGTCGGGGCAGCGCCCAAAGCCTCGCGCCGCGAAGTCCGCAATCGCCTTGACACGCCCCACCGACTTGCGCTATCATGGTGTGCAGATAGCGGTTTGTGAGATTGGCGGAGCAAAGGAGAGCGATTATGTACCAGAATACCATTGTCATCGGCCATCTGGGAGACGACCCCAAGATGCGGTACACGCCCACGGGCCAGGCGGTTACGGACTTTCGCATCGCCACCACCCGCAGGTGGAAGAACGCGAACGGAGAACCCCAGGAGAAAACCACCTGGTTCCGGGTCTCGGCGTGGGGAAAACTCGCCGAACTGTGCAACCAGTATCTGGCGAAGGGCCGGCTCGTGCTGGTGGAAGGCGAAATTGATGCCTCCGCCTGGGTCGGCCAGGACGGGCAGCCCCGCGCCTCGCTGGAACTGCGCGCCCGTAACGTGCGCTTTCTCGGCGGGCGGGGCGCGCAGCCGGAGGACATCGGCCTGGTGGACCGTGAGGATTTGGGGCCTGACACCAGCGATCCGAACGTGCCCTTCTAGGCAGCCCAGGCTCGGCCCAATTGCAAGCACCCTCTGGAAGGAGGCTCGGAATGAGCAACCCGCAAGACGGAGGCCGTCCCGTCTCCGTGAATGTGGAACTGCCCGCGGACCTGGAAGCCGTGTACGCCAACTTCGTGATGATCACCCATTCGCCGTCGGAGGTGGTCCTGGACTTCGCGCGCATCCTGCCCAACATCCCGAAGGCGAAGGTGTACGCGCGCGTGCTGATGACGCCCATGAACGCCAAACTCCTGTTGCGCGCTCTGGGCGACAACCTCCAGAAGTTTGAGGAGCAGTTCGGCGAAATCAAGACGCCCGCCGAGGGCTTCGGGCCAGAACGCCCCATCGGGTTCAAGAAGTAGCGCGATATGGCAGCGATTCGGTCGTTTGTCGCGGTAGAACTGGGCGACCAGGTCAAGCAGCGCCTGGCCGAAATCCAGCGGCAACTGAAGGCGACGGCGCCAAGCGGCAGCGTGCGCTGGGTGCAGCCCGATTCCATCCACCTGACGCTCAAGTTCCTGGGCGATGTGCCGGAGGAGCGAATCGGCGCGCTTGTCGCGGCATTGGAGCGGACGTGCGCGCCCGTGGCTCCGCTGGCGTTTGCGGTGGCGGGCGCGGGTTGCTTCCCCGACGCGCGCCGGCCCAACGTGGTGTGGATTGGCGTGGAAGACGCCAGCGGTCAACTTCGGGCGCTCCAGCAGGCCGTGGAGCAGGCGCTCAACCCGCTGGGCTACCCGCCGGAGGGCCGCCCCTTCAAGCCTCACCTGACCCTGGGCCGCGCCAATCGCAGCGCACCTGTCGCCGATTTGCGCAAGGTGGGCGAACTGGTGAGTCGCCTGGAGGTCGGGCGCCTGGGCCAGGTGGAGGTCGCCGAGATTGTCCTGATGCGGAGCGATTTGTCGCCGGCGGGCGCGCGCTATACCCCGCTGGCGCACATTCCATTGCGTGGAGCAGGAGCATGATCATCGCTGTGGTCGGGAGCGGAACCGCCTCGGACGAACTGTGCGCGCTGGCCGAAGAAGTGGGCCGCGAGGTGGCCCGACAAGGGGCCGTGCTCATCACCGGCGGGCTGGGCGGCGTCATGGCGGCGGCTTCGCGCGGGGCCCACGAGGAAGGGGGCATCACCGTGGGAATCCTGCCGGGCACCGACCCGAAGGAAGCCAACCCCTGGGTGGAGATTCCCATCGCCACGGGCATGGGGCAGGCCCGCAACGTGATCATCGTAACGGCGGCCCATGCCGTGGTGGCCGTCGGCGGAGAATACGGCACGCTTTCGGAGATCGCCCACGCCCTCAAGATCGGCAAGCCGGTGATTGGGCTGCGCACCTGGACGCTGGCCAAGGAGTTCGCGGAGCAGGACGAAAGCATCATCGCCGCCTTCTCGCCGATAGAGGCGGTGAACCTGGCGGTGGCGCTCGCCAAGGAGTGAGGGCGCGATGTTGTACCGAGACCGCCGCCACGCCGGGCAGGAGGTGGCCGCGCGGCTCCGCGACCTCGCGGGGCGCTCGGATTTGCTGGTGCTGGGCGTGCCGCGCGGCGGCGTAGTCGTCGCGCATCCGATTGCGCTGGCGCTGGGCGCCCCGCTGGATGTGTATCTGGCCCACAAACTGGGCGCGCCCGGAAACCCCGAACTGGCCATCGGGGCCGTCAGCGCGGACGGGCAGGTGCTCGTGGACGAGGAGCTGGCCCGGGCGGTCGGCGCCGACGATGAGTACCTGGAGGCCGAAGTCGCGCGCCAGAAGCGCGAGATCGCGCGGCGGTTGGCCCGCTATCGCGGAACCGCTCCCCCGCAGGCCATCAAGGACAAGACGGTCATCCTGGTGGACGACGGCGCGGCGACAGGCGCGACCCTGCTTGCGGCGGCCAAAGCGCTGCGTTTGGCCGGGCCGCGGATGCTCGTCGTGGCTGTGCCTGTCGCATCAGAGGAGGCTGCGGAGAAACTGAGCGCCGTGGCCGACCGCTTCGTGTGTCCGCTGGTGCCCGAGTTCTTCTGGGCCGTCGGCGCGTTCTACCAGGATTTTGACCAGACCACGGACGAAGAGGTCATC
>Ga0078972_1009580_pt1 | contig 18991 bp, 30 predicted proteins | sample YelNatPaOPGAMG01_FD_67568 | JGI IMG/M metagenome (GOLD analysis project Ga0078972, IMG submission 67568) | Hot spring thermophilic microbial communities from Obsidian Pool, Yellowstone National Park, USA - OP-RAMG-01 (SPADES assembly) (version 2) | ecosystem: Environmental > Aquatic > Thermal...
AATGGGTTCCATCCTTCAATTGGCTCGCAAAGCGATGCTGGGCTTCATTTTTTTTCTGGCTCGCAGACTCGGAATGGGTTTCACATTTTTTTTGGCTCGCACATTCACTTTGGGTTTCAAAGTTGGCTTGGCTCATGATTTGCTTGACATTTTCCTTGATGAACATAACTAATCTATTGAAAGTTTCTACTCTAAGCTTTTGAATATCATAATAATTTTCTACCAAAAATCTTATGTCCTCCATTATTTCCTCCTCCCTTGCTCATATCCTAACAAATAAATATCAATGAATATTTTCGCCATCTTTTTCATTATCTCTTCAATCTTCCTCTCTAATTCTATTTCTTCTTCTTTGCTCTTAAATCTCACTCTAATGACTCGTGGACTTCTCTTTGTTGCTCTAAAACTTATCTCCCTCATTTTCTCCCCCAGCGCAACCCTCGCAGATATAATGCACTTTTCCTTCTGCATCGATCCATTTAGTTCTAATCCTTGCTTTCTCTTTTCCACAAATATCGCAGAAGAATTTTTCTTGCTTCATTTTCACTCATCTTTTTATTAGTCTCCATAACCTTTGTTCATTTCATCAAATAACCTTGCGAGTTCTTCCCTCTTTTTTACTATTTTTTTTCGTTCTTCCTCAAACTTTCTTCTACTCTCTTTCCATTCTTCAAAACTCTTTGCCCATTCTCCACACCACTCGCAGCGTTCTGGATTTCGCATATGCCCACAGGCAAAACATTTTATTTTTTTTATTTTTTTTGCCATTTGTTATACACCTCCTGCCTTGATAGAAGTAGAGTTAATTTTTAAACTTTTCTTACTATTCAGAAGTAGAAAATGTTTATAAAGAAAAAGAAGAAAAAGGTTTAATCATATTCTTCAGGTCTATCCTGAACATATCTAATTATTTCATTACAAAATTTTAGTACCTTTTTTCTTTCTGTTTCTGTTAATTCTGTATCTCTTTGTATTTCTGCAAAAATGTTTGTGAGAAATTCGCAAGCCGTGTCTTTTTTATAACAGTGTGCGTCGTAAATTCGATCATTCCAATATTTTACTTTTTCCTCACTCATTTTCCCACCTCTTTTTGCTTCTCGAATTCGCTTGGAGAGATCTCCAAACCACATTGCAAACAATAACTTTTTCCTCGCTTAATGCTATACCTGAAACTACTTGATCCACACCTTTTGCATTTTATTTCCTTCATATTTTTCATTTTTGATCACCTCTTTGTTTCTTTTTTAATCTATTTCTGCTGTTTGTATCCAGCCGAATTGTGAAGGTGAAGCTTCTTTTTTAAGATCTGTTGTTTTTTGTATGAAATAAACTTTATCGTTTTCAATAATAATGTCAATTATTTCTTTCACACTATCATACATAATCCACCTTTGTAATTTTTCTGAAAATATTACTTTTTGCTTGAATTCTCTGTATACACTATCTATACCACAACGAAATTCTCGCAGAGTTTTGTAATCTTCTTCTGCTAGCCACTTTTTCACTTCATTTATACTATTCAGTTTTTCAATTTTATTTTCGCTGTTCTTCCCAATTGCTATTATTTTTATATCCATTTTCGATCACCTCTTTAATTATTATATTATATAAAAAGGTTTTGAAATTCACTCTACAAAATCAAGTTCTATTGCTTTCTTTATTTCTTCTATACCTTCCTCGAAATTTGTTATATCATACTGAAATCTGTCATAATCTAGTGCTGCGTTTGTCTGATATAACATTACGAAATAGTGATTTAAGATGTAGTTAATAGAAAATGTTACTCGATTCAGGTTGCTGTAAGGTTCATAATAGTTAATGCTAAATAACTCTACAGAATTTTCAAATAATTTTTCAAAGAGCTCTTTGTCTGAATGCCAGACTTCAAATACAGTGCTGCTTTTAATAGTCTCAATTTCTTCTTCTGTAAAAACTTGTTTTGTTTTTTCATCACATTCTCTTATTTTTTCTTTATCTTCTTTTGCTTCTTCTAATTCCTTCATTAATTCTTCATATTCTTTTTCATATCCTTCCTTAATTTCCATCATTTTCCCACCTCCAATTTTTGCCTCTCGAATTCCTGTGGGCTGATTTCAAGCCCACATCGCAAACAATAGGATCTTCCTCGCCTTATTGAATAGCGAAAACTACTTGCTCCACACCTCTTGCACTTAATTTTTATTTCCTTATTCATTTTCCCACCTCCCGATCTAAATTCACCGTTAGCACTATGTAGAGTGCGTTATCTTCTTCCGTTGGGAATTTTGTTATTCTTGCTTCAGTATTTTCTGGGTTCGCGAGAGCCAAATACTCTTTTTCGCTTATCTCCTTTGTTATGTTGTTTTCAACCTTTTCAAATATTTTTTTTACTTTCATTTTCATCACCTCTTTATTATTATATTATATTATTCTATTTAAATACTTTTCGTGTTACTATTCAGTAGTAAAAGAAATAGGAATATTTATAAATATTTCTATGGGCCACCTATTAGTCTCCAACAAATATAAAAAGCACTAATTATACTAATCACTACCATAATTACATTAAAAGTGCTCATTTTACTTTACCTGTGCTTTACCCTATGCCTTCTCCCGCGTATATTCGGAATTGATGAGGTTCTAAATTCATTGCTCAAACTCCTCCTCGAAGATCGCTCCTATTCTTTCTTGTCTCCCAGTATATATGCCTTGTCCTTGAAATTCTTTTTCCGGGTTTCATTGCTTTTCTTCTTCTATCTACACTTACTTTACTTCTGTGTTTCTGATAATCCACTGCTTTAATTACTCTTGGTTTGCCAATTACACGATATTTTTTTCTTCGCACTACAACAATCTTCTTTTTCTTCTTCGAGGAAGATCCACTAAATCCTAATGCCGCGAATAGATCCATTTTTATCACAATAAATTAAATTTCTTCTTTCCCCTTTTAACTGGATATCTGATCTCAAGCCCAGTCCATTCTTTCTTAGGCACTTTCTTTATTTCCTTTCCACTCAGAATTCCAGTAATCGATGGAGTGTATTTCTTCGGCTGTTGCACTTTCAGCATTTTTGCAATTCCTTTCCCGAATCCACCGAAATCTGGAAATTTCCCCGAAGGTGGAGGTAAAAATTTAGGTGGAGGCATAGATATTGATTTTAAAGAAATTGAAGGAGGAATGGGAGGAACTTGAGTTTGAGTTTCAGTTTTTGAAATTTCAGTAATTATTGGAACTGTCATTTCTTTTACAAATATATCTTGCTTTGTGATTGTTTGAGTTTCAATTCTTGGTTTAATTTTTTCAATTTCTCTTGTTCTTTCTTCAACTATCACTTTATTCATTGAAATTGAAATGTCTTTTTCCTCTCTTTTCTCAATTGGAGTTAAAATTGATCCAAATTTTATTTTTTGAATTTCCTCAACTTTACTTGGTGCTTTAGTCAAAGCACTTGTAATGCTGCTGCTCAATGCCATTGTTTTTTCCTTAAGTCCCATTCCAATTTTTTTCACTAATTCAATTCCGAATCTCTTTTGCAATTCAGAAGAAAATTTCACTATCCCCTGCTTGAATCCCAATTGAGTTTCTTGCATTCCCGTGCGCAAATACTCAAAACTCTCCATCCCCTGCTTTACCCCTTCGGTGAATTTAACTGGCTTCATTTCAATCGGCTTCAGCTTAGGCATTCCATAAAAAGAAACTTCAGCTCCTTTCTCCATGCGCACTTCAGGAGATACAATCGGAGATGGCTCCCATTCTCCCATGAATACTTTCATTTCTTCAATTGAATATGGAGAAGGATGTGTTTCCCAGCTTTCAACATAGCTTTGTATTCCAGCAATTCCAATGTCTGTGCGCTTTCCTTCTGTGTATGCGACTTCTCTCCCGATTGCCATCTTTATTTTTCCCCATCCTGTGATTTCTTCAGTTTCCAGTGGAACTTTTGATCTTATCTCTTGGATTACGGGTCTTGGAGTTACTTCTCTTACGCTTGCTTCCCATTCTTCTCCTCCAGCTTTTATCGTGTATTTTTCATATTCTCTTTTCGTTCCAAGAACTACCTCATACTTGTATTCGACTGGTTTCACATGCTGATATCCAGCTTTGTATCCTTCATATCCCCCAATGATTGATATTGCAGTTCCCAATGGTGCAGTAATTGGATGTGCCTTGTAATGTTTGACAATTTCCCCTGGATGTTCAGCAATTTCCTTTATGCTTAATCCAGCTATTGCAACAGTAGCTATTCCTCCAGCAACTGGACTTACTGCTGTTAAAGCACCTAATCCATAGCTAATGCCTGTTGCTACTCCTGCTTTTCCAAGTTCAACTGCAAAGGATGTGCCCATTTCAATTGGTCTAATTATTATTTGTCTTCCAACTTCAATCTCAGGTTTTTGTGTTACAATCGGTTCAATTGTTTTAGCATAAGGACCTATTGTTTCTTTTGCTGGACTTACATATTCAGGAAATAAAGGTTTAGGAATCGGCAGCATAGTTGATGTTTGCTTCACGGGCATTGGAATCATTTCTGTCTTCACATCAACTTGCTCTTTTAAAAATGGGGTAATTTGAAATTCAGCTGTTGTTGGTTTTATGATTGGACCTTGATAAAATAAACTTTCTGGTCTTGGAAGATTCAATGCTTTTATCTTGGCAGATTCTAATTGGGTAGCTTGCGCTTTAGCAATTTCCCCACCATGCTCTTTGACGAATTGCTCTGCTTGTTCCTTTGTCGCAAAAGAATATCCAGCTTCCCCGATTTTCACTTCATAGCTTGTTACTGTTTTTGCTTGCGTTGTTGTCTGTTGTGGTTCAGTTAAAGTTCCTGTTGCAATTGCTGTTCCTCCAGGTCCATGTACTATTTCTCGATAAACCAATCCTTGAGGAGTTTGAAAAACTTGAGGATGAACAATTACACCAAAAGGATCAGGACGCAAATCTAATTGAATATATTTAACAATTTTATAAGTATTAGGATCATAAACAGGCACTTGAGTTAATACCATTTTTTATATTTCCTCCTATTCAAATTAAAAAAATAAAATAAAAAATTGAAATTCAATTTATTGTCCTTCTTCTTTTCCAGCAATGCTTGAAATCACTAAGTATATTACAACTCCAGCAACGCCTGCAATTGCCAATATTGGTAGCCATGAACCAAATGAAACCAATGCGCTTGTTACATTTGATGTTACATTTGTAGCTAAGTTGCTCGTTAACTTAGGCTGTATTTGTGTAACTACATAAGTAGCTATTGCAACTAAAATACCAGTTGTTCCAAGTCCCATCACTAAATTCTTTAAATTCATTTGACCTTTTGATCCACCACCACCCATTGCTGCTATGACGAACCAAATGACTACTCCAGCTATTCCAGCTATAACTATAATTGGCATCCATGTTGCTATTGTTGATAAGCCCGATGTAGTGTTTCCAGTTACATATGTTGCGCTACCACTCAATTGGTTTTGTATCTGCTCAACCACATATACTATGACAGCAGTTAGAATACCTGCAATTGCGACATTCATTGCCAGTCCTTTAAGCAGATCCCATTGTGCTTTTTTCATTTTTGATAATACCTCCTATCTAGGTTCATTGTCCTCATCCCCTTAAATTTCTAATGGAAAAACCAATATAAAAATGTATTTTCGCATTTCACGCTCCTACCTTTTTCATCAAGGCAAATGCTATTGTCATCACGATGAAAATAATCACAATTGAATAATAAGAAATCAATCCGATTCCCATGAAGATGATTGAAAATATCGTGCAAAGAAATGAAGCAATCAGCAACCTTCCAGTCAAGCTTCCCTTTGATATGATTGAAAATATAATAAACATAGCCATGAGGAGAAGTGGAGCAAATAAATTATTCGTAACGCTATTTGCATATACAAAAATTGAAGTTAAATTCGCAAAGTCTGGAGTCGGGTATGTCATGCTAATTGCCTCCCTGTTAATACATTGTAGATTAGAAATATGAAGCTTGTGAATGCAATTGCCAATATGCCAGCTACAAACCAATTTGGAAGCGCAATTACCATTGAGATTTCATTTATCAATACAAACATCATGTCGAATGTGCTTAGAAAATTTCCAATCACCAATTGCGTTCCTGTCCAAAGCACTCCGATGATTGTTTGTATCCAATGTGACTGTGTTGAGTTGATTTGGTAATAAATTTTTGTTGACTGGTTGTAAACTTGTTCTGTGAAATTCAAAGTGAAATTCGATGATGGAAATGAATAGTCATGTCCCATCTGCACGAAGAAATTACTCAATCCTATGCTAATCATTGTTACAAGCACGAATGCAATTAGCAATTCTTTCAATCCATTCATTTTCTCAATCCTTTACCAGATAAATTATGATCCCTCCCACTAATGCTAAGCCAAGCAAAATATTCAAAGGCATTATGATGAATTGGATTAATTGCAATCCTAATAATGTAACAATCAATCCCATGATCGCAAATACAGGATGTATGAATAATAAAGTAATCGTGATTGTTCCGAGCGCAAAGAACGAAATCAAAAGTTTGTCATATCTTTCGCTGATTGGGATTTCTCTCCAATCAAAAAATTCTTTATAAATTATCCACTTATATCCTAAAATGTCAGCATAGCAAACCACATTCACTATTTCGGTTGATGAAGATAAATCGCATGTTAAATTCGTCTGTGTTCCATTTCCCGAATATGAACACAAATTATCTCCATTTGTTTTATTCACTTGCAACACAACTCTATTAATGATTTGCTGTGGATCAGTCACATTGCATGTAATCACTTTGTTTGTTGTCCCAGCTTGATATGTTACTCCAGTTTTCATTATCATGTATTTAATGTCTTCGATGATGCTTGGCAAATTAAATGTATAGCCATCTACAGGATAAGCTAAGAAATAATAAGTTTGTCCTTGATAAGTAATTTCCACTCTGTATTGAGTTACATGATTCAAATACATCGTAAATGAACCCTGGCTATCGCTCAATGCCTGTCCAATCTTTTTGTAACTATCATTTATGAATTTGTAAAATGTTATAATTGCATTTGGTGCTCCAACTGCATCTTTCTTCACATACATCGCGTATAATGTAGATTTATCAGTTGAAAGAATGTATGTAGTCAAATTCACGCTTTCATTTCCACTTAATTCCAAGAAATAAGTTCTTTCTGTGTAGCTATCATTCTTTACATTGATATACAAAGTCCCAATCGGCAATGTAGAAATATACATCGAGACATTCATCACATTTGAATAATAGACACTTGAAGTCAAATTCGTGAGCGCATAATTGCAGTAAATGTCTGTATTGTTATACTCATCTTTGCAAAATAAAGTTAAATTCACACTTTGCACATTTAAAGTCAAATTGTAATAACTTGTATCGTTTACAGTAATTGTTGTTGTGTTGTCAGTATAGCCATTTTTCTTTGCTCTTATGCTTACAGTTCCTCTCAACAGTTCATCATGCGCAATTTGAATGTAATAGCCCGATGTTGAATATTGTTGCAAAGTTCCATTTGTCATGTTCATGCTCCAACTTTGAAGATATGTATTTGAAATCGTATCTTTCAGCCAGAAGTTGTCATAAATAATTAATTTCGCTATGTAATTCTCTAATTGAGTTGTTGAAATCGTGTAAGTTGTTATGTTTGTCTTGTATCCACTTTTAGAAATTGTTAATGTAGTTGATCCCGACACTGCATTTGAGTTTAATATACATGAATAACTTGAACATGATAAAGTTCCAGAAGTTGTTCCATTTGAATAATCCACGCTCCATCCTGAAAGGAAACTGTTATTATAATAATCCTGCACGCTTAAATTCAATCCTGTCACAACTGTGAAATAAGTTATGTTTGAGAAATTTGAACTTAATAAAGTTGAATAGCATGTTATATTTATTGAATGAAGCGAAGAAGATAAATTGCTTAAAGTTGTGTTATAATATGTATTATTTGCAATTTCTCCATCGTAAACAAAACTATTACTATCCAATTTTTGCCAGCATGGATAACTTGAATCCGAACCTTTTACCGTGTAATTCAAATTTACAGTAGCAATATAATAAGTTGAATTCGTTGGAGAAATTATATCTACTTCTCCAACATTAACTGTTTCTTCTGCTCCTATTGAATATGTTGGTTCAGGAGAAGCATATTTTCGGACAAGAACCCAATCGGATACTAAATCAGCAGTTTCAGCGTGAAGTTCGATATATCTTGCTGCACTTGTTGGATGATTGCCTGTAAGTTCGCTACTTTCACCCTCTAATTTGAATTTATCATTCGTTGTCCCTCTCCTTGCTTCAGCAGTGTGATATAATGTGTCAATTGATGTTGTATAATATAACACATCGTAACCTACCCCATCTCCACTGAGTGCCTTATAGGTTGATGCTGCACTATCGCGAATGATGGCAGCAGTCAAATATATATTTCCTCCCTCCCCTGCTACGCTTGTAAAAGTAGCCCACATAAATCCACTCGTGTCTGTTCCAACTTTTACCTTAACTCTCAACGCATAATTATTTGTAAATGTATTTGTTGAAGTGATATATTTTTTATTCACGAGTGTTATCTGACTATTTGATATCGTGTATGAACCCGTGCCTGTTGCTGTCCATTTTGTTGTGTTCAGCGTGGTGCCCTCAAAATCGTCAAAAAAATTAAATGTATTTTGCCCATTACTTGCTGAACTTACAGTTGTTGTGTTTTTGTAGTAAATGTAAATTGTTTCGTTTCCATATGAACTTGTGCGAATAAAAGGAACCTTTACCCATACATAAGCCCAATTTGAATTTGATTGATTTTCAATCCAAAATGGAATTTCTGTTTCTGTGCTTGTTGTCTGATTGTAGTAAGTAAATCTAATGTCTTTGAAATCCGATTGCATATCACTATCATAAGTGATATTAAGAAAAACTTGATAATCTGTGAGATTTGAAGTGCCACTATTTGTTATGTTTATTTGCTTTCTTCTTTGAAATGAACTATTCCACCATGCCCATTCTTTTAAATCAAGTGTGTAAAAAGTTGGTATCCATTCCACATTATCCCTCACATCTTTCGTTGCGCTTATTAAAATATAATAATCTACACCTTTCAGCAATTTCTTTCCAAAAAAATTACCATATTGAATTTTACATTCCTGGTGAGATCCTGAAACAACTTGTGTGCAATTTGTAGGAATTTGTGTGCCATTTTCAGTTGTTGTGTAATTGCAAATAGTTGAATAATCATCTACATTCGTGCAAACATTTTCTCCAATTTGCACTTTCCAATCTCTAATATTTCCATTCTGAAAATTGAATTTGTAACCATCGTTCGCAAAGTCTGGTAACTGAATGTCAAAATTCAACTTTACTCTTATAATAGCATGGCAATTTGTCAAGCATACATCAGTATTTTCAATTAATTGCAATTCTGCAACAGGAGAACAAAGTAATAAAGGATTTTGAATGTAAATTGTCTTGTTACTCGGATAATAAACTTTCCAACTGCATAAAGCATGCGCAAAGTCAAATATCAAGAAGAACATGGCAAGTGCTAATACTATTCTCATCCTTTGCGCATAGTGGAGCTCAAATGAGTATTTCATGTTTCAATCCCTCTCGATTTCGCATATAAAAAGATTAAAAATAAAATTCCAGCCACTAAAACAATCAAAGGCTGATTATCCATAATCCAAGTGAGAACTGGAAAGTTAATTGCAGTTGTTGAATTAATATCACTTGTCCCTATAAACTTTGCAAACATGTTTGAAAATTGAGCTGAAATGATAATGCTGATTATTAAGAAGAAAATTGCAATGAAGAAATAAGCTGGATTTGTATCCAAGTAAAATGCGCTGATAACAAGGAATAAAACTAATCCAATTTGGAAAAATCCGAACATGATGTCAAACAATCCCAAAGCTCCCGATGTCTTGTCAATTACATTCTGGACATTTGCGCTGGGCAATAGCGATGTTATTTGCTCATCGATTTTGTCAAAGATATAAACACTTGTAATGATGATAAATGCAACTATCAAAATTATCATGCTGATCGTAATTAAATCAACTACGCTTCCCTTTTTATCCAAATACATTTTGCAATTCCTCAGCTAATTTTTTTGTTGCCTTTGCATATTTCTTTATTTTCTTTTTCTTCATGAAGTCATAAATAATCCTATCCAAATCTACATGTATCCTTCTCACTTTCGTTTCTTTCCAACTCTTGAACATTTTCATCTGTGCTTTACTTTGTGCTTTTTTCCCTTTATGTAAATGATTTTGTGAGGTGGTTTCCTCATCTGCCTGCGATGATGGATGTAGTTGTATGCTAGCCACTTGCGATATGCTTCTTTTGATTTGAAATGCAACTTTTTACTCATTTCTTTTTCCAGCCTCCAGCAATGCTAATGATGAATGAAATAATCACAAAAATAATGAAAATAAGAAAATACCATGAACTCAACATCACGCTCATGTCTCCCAAATTCATCCCTTCTGTCAAATTATACGGTGCTGTGTTGTTCCAATAGATTGAGATTGATGTCGATGAAATCAGAATGATATAAAAGGAAAATGCCAAAGAAAGAAGTCCGAAGAAATACCACAATCCTTTTTCTCTAATGAAATTGAAGGCTATGTATGCGAAGAAGAATGCAATCAGAATCATTGCTTCAATCATAAGATTTGTTACAAATTTCCTTTATATAAATTTATTTGTAATATTTTGTATTACTCTCCGTTCGCATTATTGCGATAATGCGAAATCAATTTATACCAGCATTTGCATTTCATTATTATGCCTGAGGAGTTATATCCTGTTGAAGCATTTGAACCGAAGAAATTCGGAGAAGCAGTAGCATGGCAAGTTGATGCAAAGGATGATCTGACTTTGCTTTTTCAATCATTAGGATGGAATTATGATAGGGAAAAAGATGCATGGGTAAAGACAAAAAATGCAATTGTCGGGGAAGAGGGATTCAATCTTATTTTCCATTATGCGCTCAGGATGATGACAAAATCAGTTGCATTATCGAAATTGGATGAAACTGAAATTGAAAATTTAACTTTGATGTGCGCAGAAGACATTACATTAACATTAGGATTGGAGCCATGGGTCTATGGAATCAAAGACGAGTACATAGACACGGTAATCACTTCTCTAATACTTTTCACAAAATCGCAATTGAATCGAGCGCTAAATGGATTTACGAATGAAGGCATCAATTCGCAGATAATCAGAAGATATGAAATGACAACTGAAAAGGAAGAGAAAAAAGGAATCGGTGGAATCAGATTGCCTTTCATTGGCAAAAAGGAGGAGGAGGAAGGATGATGTTTGATTTTTTGATGAAAGTTCCAATTTTGAGGAATAGGTATTACAAAATCAATGTGAGGATTCACAAGCCAAGAATGGGGGAAATTGATTTGAATGAAGACATTTATGTGCATCAGCTTCAAATTTCTTGGGACAAGGGAAGAATCAAGGAAAGTGGAAAGGAAAAACTTTATGAAATAGAACTGCTTAAGAATAAAGCTACTTTCCCTTTACCATCCAACAATTTTTTCTACATTGATGAGAAAGGAAGGCAATATCTCAATGTATTCTGCCCTCGATATGGAATCTTTATCCCTCTTCAACCTTTCAAGGCGCATATAGAGAAAAATGAATTGGGGGAATTGCGCACGATAATGAAGATGGAAGGTTACAAAGCATATTCAATTGCAAAAATGAAGCAGAATTTTGCAATGATAAAGAAACCAAGTGCATTTGAGAAATATCTTCCACTCATTTCAGCAACATTACTTATTATCATCTTCGTAATTGGAATGATATTCCAAGGAAAGCAAGCATTAGATATTTACAATTCAATGCAATCAGTAATTGCAAAAATTGGAGAAATAGCAAATGCAATGAATTTAAATCAGACACTTAGACAAGTTCCAAATCTCACGATTGTTCCTGGTGGTTAAGTTGATGAAAAAGGAATATGAGGCAAAAAAGGAAACAGAATTTGTTGATTTCAATTTCATTATTTTCCTTGCGATAAAAGAGACAGCTGAAGCGAGGATAAAGGGAGATTTGGTTGGATTTCAGAATGGAGTTGAGACGATTGATTTGCTAATGACTCCTTATCACGATGAAGATTATTTGAAAGAGATTCAAGATTCTGCAAGCTTGGAAGAATTGGAGAAATTGAAGAAAATAGATGAAACTAAGTGGAGAATGAAATTATTTGAAATTCAGACAAAGAAATTCAAAGCTTTGATGAATTTGTGTGGGAGGAGTGGATTCCTTCCCGAAACATTTGTAACTGGGATCATAGATGAATCAACAATTAATGAACTTACAAAGGAATAAAGTAGAATATGTATTGCCTATATTATTTATAAAGCACATTAGATATATGAATAAAATTCATTATAATTGGGCTCAAATTGTAACTGGAAGGCCAGGTGCTGGGAAAACATTGCAAGCATTATTGCTGGCTTATATGATTTCTCCGAAAAGATTCAATTCAAGTTGCTATGCTGTTACTGCTTCTGAATTTCTTGAATGGGTTAATGATCCCAAAAGATATGTTGGAGATTGCATTGTTTGGGATGAGCCAGGTATAGGACTAAAGGCAAGACATTGGTGGAGCTTGTCGAATATTATGGTTGGAGAGACATTGCAAGTTTATAGGAAAAAGAAATTGAATGTGTTTTTTGCTGTGAGTGATTTCAGTTTCATAGATGTCCAAGCAAGGAAATTAATTACATGCTTTTCTGAAGTTCAAAGAGAAAATGATAAAACTGCAAGAACATGGTTATACGATCTCACAACAAATCGAAAAACAGGAGATATTTACTTCCCTTATTATCGATTTTTTATGAATGGAAAACTCTATTTATTGAGATATAATACTATCTATAAAAAAGCATTAGATTTACTATATGAAAGAAATAAAGAAACGATGGCTGAAATAGAGAAAAGAATGGAGGAATTCAAGGAAAGAACAATGCAAAAAGATAAAATAACAGTTCAGCAAATTGAAAAGGAAAGGTTTGGCGCATCATATACTATATTTGATATGGCGAACCTGGTGGCAAAAAACCGGGCACAATGCACGAATATTCATAATAAATTAGATTGGAGACTGATTCAGCCTTTTTTAGCTAAAGAATTGGGATTTATGCCTTCACGGGACATTTGCACTACAATTAGAGCTCTAATTTTAAAAGAAGACGCTGAAAAAGAAAAGATGGGTGAAACGAAGCAAATTTAAGCTATATATTCAATAACTGAAAATTTCAGCCAAAATCGCTAAAAGAAAGGCAAAAATCGGAAAGATTTTGCCTTTGTTCGCATTATGGCTATAATGCGAATTTAAAGAAAACACGGGGGAGCAAAGTTGAAGAAGATAGAAATTACATTTGACAAGGAGAGAATAAAGGAATTAATTAGAGGATTGAAGACTTTAGAACTTAGGGCTTTAGGCAGTATATTATATCTCTATGGATGCAGGATCAGCGAGATACTTGGAAAGCTGAGAAAGGAGCAAGTAGTCTATGAAAAAGATGAGGATGGAGAATGGCTTATTCTGAAGAATATAATTACACTAAAGAGAAGGAAGGACACTTATTATAGAACCCTTCCATTAAAAATTACGGAAGATGAAAGGGAATTGGTGAATTACATTCTGGACTATATAAAGACAATTCCAGAAGGACATATACTTTTCACTAAGACAAGAAGATGGGCTGAAAGGCACTTTCAGAATCATGGTATCTTTCCTCATTTCCTAAGGGCATGTAGGGCTACTCATCTAGCTAATTTTGCAAAGCCTTTTCAATTGCAAGCTTGGTTTGGATGGAAAAAGGTAGATAGCGCTGACATGTATGTGAGGCAAAGCCAAATTATATTAAGGGAAATGTGGAATGGCTGAAATGTTATTTATCACGATATAAATTAACACGAATAGCACGATCAGCGCTACATATCTCGTGATTTTGGATTTATTCCAATTATGTATGAAAAATCCAATCACCAATGCGCAATACAAGGCATCTGACAAAGTAAAAAGGAATTTGATTGAAATATCGTGCGCATTTTCAAATATGTATCTCACGAAAGGATTTTGCTCCATCAAGTAGCATTCTCCATATGGTATCTTTATGTAGCAATTCGTGATTGTGATTGCAGTAATTGCTATGTCCATTGTGTGTAAGATGAGGAAAAGAATGATGAATATAAATAAATCAAATGGAATCATTAGGCTTTCCTTCATAATGGACATGGTTTGATCTCTTTTTGAATTGGATTTGTTCTATTTGTGAACAAACACATGCATTTTTTGTTCTCAAAGCAGATGTATTCAATCTGATATTTTTGTATAATGTTCAATTCATAGATAGAATAGACTATTAAAATGATGAAAAAAATAATAAAAGCAATGTTCAAAATCAAATTTTTGGAATTTTCATGATGGTTCTCGGCTTCTTTAATTGCAACCATCTCCTCGCTCTTTTCACATCAGTTATATAATAGTATCGGGCTTCTCCATCATGGAAATAACTGATTATATTTGCTCTTTGGAGAAAGCGCATTGCGCCATAAATCCCATGCCCTAATCTTCTCGTGAAGAATCCAGCTCTTCTTGGATGCTTTTTCGTGATTCTGTGCTTGAGGAAGAATTGCAAGAGGTAGTATTCCATCTCAAGCCTCCTTTTGTTGGATATATCTTCTATATGGGTTTGGAATGTTTTCAAGCTTCACCATCCCGAAGTCATATAAATGTTGCCAACTCTTTAACGCTTTTTTAAATCCTTTTCCAAGCCTTCCCTTAGGCATTTTTCTTTCCCTCCTTGTTCAAAATGAAAAAGAATAAAACAAAGAAAATGAGAGCGATGCTTGTAGGCTGGGTAACTACTCCAATTAATATTTTTTTATTCATTTTGGCTTTACCTCCTTAATAAATAAACTATGAATTGAAATAATAATGTTTCCCATTTCAACCTACCCTCTTTAACAATTTTCGCAATTCCTTTTTGGAATAGTATAATTGCTTGATCCTTAATAAAGTTCCACAATAAGGACAAATGAAAGCAAAAGTGAATTTAGGATCTCTCAAAATTTCTTCTCTAAAAACATCGAAGAAAATCTTTTCACAATTATCACAATAAACTGCGACGACATCTATGACTTTCCTTTTATCTTTCATTTCAACCCCCTAATTAATAAAGCAAAAACAGAAATAATAAAAAGAAAAAACCAAACAATGCAAATTTCTCTAATTGGAGATTGCGCAAAAGTGCCAGCTATCATTAATGCAAGCAATCCAAAAAAAGGCAAGTTACCTCTGCCCATTTGGCGCAAGTATTGAGAATCAAAAGTGGTAGGGGCAGAAGGCGAGAGGTGAGAGCCCGCCCTTGCGCCATTTTTAGGTGGTAACTTGCAATAGTTTCGATGCGCAGAGATTGCAGATTTTATATTCCTTCACCTCTTGTCCATTTACGATTAATTTGATTCTCCAGCCATTGTCCTCTTGACACATTTGACAAATTTTGCAGATAAATAGTTCCTTCATTTCTTCTGTTCACCTTTTGATACAATTGCCATGTATTTTGCGCTGTAAATGTTTCTGATAATCAAATCATGTATCCAATAGAATTTTCCATCTTTGCCGATGATTTTCTTCATTTTCGAGTAGATTATTGGCATTTTAGTTAGCCTTTTGATTTGCTTTTGCGATAGTTTCAATTCCTTTTCTTCTTTCGGTTCCTCTTCAAAAATTAAATCCTCTTGTGCCATTTTTTAGTCACCTCCTAACCTTTAAGTGCTTCAAAAAAGTGTACTAAATACACTATTATTATGCTTGCCATTCCAATAAGGGCTATTGTGTCAAAGAAATTGTAAATTTTCATGTAAATTACACAAATCAATAGTGTGTTAAAAAGAATGTATAAAGTAGTCAATTGTATTCTTTTTAGAATTTTTATTTCCAACTTTTGTTTTTCCATTTTTAATCTACCTCCTTGTTAATTCTTTCCAAAATCTTATCAACTTGGCTAACTAATATATCCAACCGAAGTGTCAGATTATTTACTCTTCTCTCTAAATCTTTAATTCTTGCTTCTATTTCATCTGTTTCCATTTCAATCTACCTCCTAAATAACCAATCAAGGAAATCATTTAACCAGTTTCCACCATATGTATAATTACCTGCACAACCTGTTACAATAACTTTGTATTCACTTGGAGAAAATTTGTTTATATACTGATTTTTACATACCGTATAACAATTTGTGAGTTCTTCTTTCGCAAGCCTTTCTTTGTAAGAAAGGCTTTCACAATACATTCTACAAACCTTATCTACCATTACTTTCATATCTTTTCGTAATGCTAAAACTAAAAGTCCAAAATAAACAATCAACAAAAGTCCAATTACAACAACTATTTTTAATACTTCTTTTTTAAAGAAGTTTGCTCTTTTCTTTTCCATTTTAATCTACCTCCTTTTCAATAACTTCTTCGGTAATCCCATACTCTTACCCCATTTAAATAAAAAGTTACTGCCAATTTCAAAGCAATTAAAATTAGTGCTATAAAGCCAACGATTTCCCAAATTCCACCAAGTGTTGTTATATATCCAGCAATAAAGAGAAAAATTAAGCCGAGAAAGAATTGTATGTCAAAATAATTCAATTCGTCTATTAAATTTCTTATTTTATTTTTTCTTTTCATTCTTCCACCTTTTCAATTCTTTTAAAGCATTCTTCATAGCGCAAAATAATATAAAAACATTCATCGCAATATTGCATTTTACCATAGACATTTTGCGCTTCTTTTTCTTTACACATCATGCATTGCATTATCCTACCTCCTCTTTTGTTAAGCCAATCTGCTTGGCTTTTTCATCTACTTTTTTCCAATTAATTTTAATTTGCCTTCCAGCGCTTGAGCGAACCTTTTCCTCGATGAGATTAAGTCTTTTTAGTGCTCTTCCAACCCACTTTGAATTAATCCAATCCTCTTCTTCCTCAGCTTTAAATTGCTGCGTAATGTCTCTAAGTGACATCCATTCTTCTCTTTCTCTGAAGGAAAAGAGGAAGGAGATGAGGCAGTTATCTCTATTTTCTGTCTTCTCTTCTTCTTCTTTTTCCTCTACAATTTGTTTAATATTCTTGAGAAATTCATCGATTTCATTCGGTTTAATGATATAAAAGATCATGATAAGTGGATAGAAAAGCTCTAAGTTCCTGCCAAAGACACCAAAGTTCCAAAGCTTTTCACATAATTTATAAAGCTCTGTGCTTAAGTGAATGCCTTTTTTCTCTTCTATCTCTTCTAAAACTCCAGGAGATAAGTAAAAGGTAGTAGCTGTGTCGTTAGTGTCGTTCCGTTTCTTTAGGATATTATAGTCGTTAGTGTCGTTATGTTCCTTAGTGTCTTTAGTGTCATTAATGTCGTTTCTTTCTCCTATGATAATATTCCATATAATGGGGAATGTAGTTATTCCCCCCGTAACGACATCGACACTAACGACACTAACGACATTTCTTAGTCCCTCACAAAAGGTATACATGAGAGAATCTTTCACTTTTTCCAACTCAGTATCCAATTCCCATATTTCCATCTTTCCTATTATCTCCCTTTTTGTCGATTTCTCCAATCTTATTGTTATACATCTATCTTGGAGAACATCATCCAATCCCCAAATATTTGCCATAGCGATTGGGGTATACATATTAAATTCTTCCTTTACCTGCGTCCTTCCTGTTTTTAGTCTTTTTTCTTGCATCCTCATCACTTTCATACCTTTCTTGTACGCGCTATTTAGAAGCAAGCGCAAGGCAGTCTTCTCTTTGCTTGTTATGTTCTCAAGCTCATCAATGCAAAAAGTGGTTTTATTGTGTGCTTCTCTAAAGAGAACGGCCTCTGTCATATCTACACAGAGCTTTCCTTTATAAGCCAGATAAGAAATCAATTTGAGCAATCTCGTTTTTCCACTTTGCTTCGTTGCATTTATGTAAATGTAAGGATAAGTGTAGAATTGATCATGAAGATATGTCCCGATGATCCAAGTGCAAATTACATCCAAATATTTAGGATCAATATCAATGTATTCAAGAATCGTTTTTTTTATCTTATCATAACATTCCTCGAGAGTCATTACTCCTTCTGCCTGGATCTTAGATCTTTCTTCAATTTTCTTGATTTCTTCATCACTCAACCTTTTTTCCTCTTCCATCTTCAGACCTCTTTTCCTTCTCGATCCATTTTTCAGGCAAAATCCTATCCTTGTGCCCTTGGAACTCAATTGGATAAGGATCTGTGATTGGCAGATTATTCAGCTTCCTCCAAGTCTCCCAAATTGAAGCGATGAAAAGCTTAACCACTTTCCTCCTTGCATAATTATGGATGTGAAGCTTGCTCCAATCCTTGTGCTTTTCTTTTGCTTGTTCTTTGAAATCATCATAGAGCTTTCTCCCGAAGCATTTGAATTTAATAAATGATTGCCCGATTTTCCAGCAGAATGTCTTTACTCTTGGATTGTATTTTGTCTTTTCTCCTTTTTTTCTCGTGCTTTGTGGAGATAAGCCACAATAGCTCCAAATCTGGCCCACATAATCTGCTTTCAAAATTGGATCTGAGAACCAGGAAATTATTCCCGAAGACAAAACAGGACCTATCCCTTTTACATAATTCAAAAATCGCTTCCTAAGTGGATGGTCGATACTCCAAGCATCCAATCTCTTGTAAAGCTCCTTCTCGGTTTCGTAAAGCTTGTTGTGAAACCAAACGATGTTCTCCACTTCAGCGATTTTTATTTTTTCATTCAGCACATATTTTTTCACGAACTCTGCATACTTTTTCTTTTCCAGCAATTCAGACGCAAATCCAAAATGGGTTCCATCCTTCAATTGGCTCGCAAAGCGATGCTGGGCTTCATTTTTTTTCTGGCTCGCAGACTCGGAATGGGTTTCACATTTTTTTTGGCTCGCACATTCACTTTGGGTTTCAAA
>Ga0078972_1009582_pt1 | contig 18983 bp, 19 predicted proteins | sample YelNatPaOPGAMG01_FD_67568 | JGI IMG/M metagenome (GOLD analysis project Ga0078972, IMG submission 67568) | Hot spring thermophilic microbial communities from Obsidian Pool, Yellowstone National Park, USA - OP-RAMG-01 (SPADES assembly) (version 2) | ecosystem: Environmental > Aquatic > Thermal...
AATTATCTCACCCTTACTGGGTCTAACCATACCCAGTACAGTGTTGATGAGTGTTGACTTGCCTGCACCATTCGCACCGAGCAATGCCACCATCTCACCTGTTTTAACTTCCATATTGACACCATAGAGGACAGGGGTAATGCCATAAGATACATATAAATCTTTTACTTCAAACATGGCACGATCCTAAGTAGCATTCTATTACAACCGGGTCATTGGCAATATCCTGCGGCAGACCCTCGGCTATCTTTTTACCGTAATGCAGCACCACGACCCTCTGTGCTGCCTTCATGAGAGCAGCCATAACATGCTCGATCCAGAGTATGGTGACACCGAATTCCTCTTTGGCTCGCTCCAGCAAATTGACCGCCTTCCCGGCCTCCGTCGGGTTCAGACCAGCCATCACCTCATCCACAAAGACGAGCTTGGGAGTCGTAGCCAGTGCCCGGGCAAGCTCCAGCCCGCGAAGTTCATATAACGTCAGATCTTTACACAGTACATTTCGCTTGCTGAACAGCCCGCAGAATTCCAGATAGTGAGTTGCATCGGTCGCCGCATCTTCCAGACTCTGGTTTTCCCTGTCTTTACCGTAAAGTGCACTCACTACCACGCTCATCAATGCTGTAAGCTCGGGGAACGGGCGTGGTATCTGATAGGTGCGGCTGATTCCCAGCTTGCATCTCTTATATGGAGCCATTCGCGTTATATCCTGCCCCAGAAAATGTATATGGCCGCTATCAGCTAAGTATTTGCCGGTTACAAGGTTTACCAGTGTGGTTTTTCCAGCACCGTTAGGGCCCATCAGTCCCAGTGTCTCACCCTCATAGATGCTGAAACTCACGTTATCGACGGCCATAAGACCGCCAAAATGCTTGGATACATTGCTAACATTTAATATTTCATTCACGTGATTATCTCCTCACATGCAGGGTTGGAAGATATTCCCTGTAATGGCGCTTCCTGTACAGACCAAACAGCCCCTCGGGAAGGGTGAGCAGGAGGATCAACAGGATAATGTAAAACACTACCGGTGAATAGTCACCCAGCAACTGGATCAGTATGAGCTCCAGGAAAGCGATGAAGTAACCACCGACCACGTTACCGTATATCTGCACACGACCGCCTATCATGTTGACCATAAGTATCTTCAACATAAACGACAGCGGAAGATAGGTGATACCCGAAAAAGTGCCGTAGTAATGCGAATAAAACCATCCTATAATCGCTATCATGACGGCCGGGATGGTAAAACTGATGATTTTCATCTTTCTGACATTAACACCCATGGCCTCCGCCACCTCTTCATCATCGTTAATGGCTGCCAGGGCCGTAGCAAATTTGGAACGCAATATCTTATCCACAATGAACATGTAAATAAGCATTATGAACAACGCCATAAAGCAGATCAGAAGCTGATTGACCGTAAATGAGCCCACATTGACCATAGGAGCGATGCCGAAAAGACCCACGTCACCCTTGAAGATGTCGGTATAAATAAAGGTAATTTCCAGGAACACCAGGGGGAAAAGCAGCGTCAGCAGGGTATAGTACAGGCCGCCTGCAACAATGGTCAGAGGGCTCATTAGAAGACCGAAGAAAAGTCCTACTGCAATGGCCACAATCAGCGTGATGGCCGGTCCCCATCCCAGATGGATGCTGCACAACGCTGCAGCATATCCGCCTGCCCCGATATAGAACTGGGGACCGAAGTTCATGCGTCCAGTGCCGAGCGTCATCCAGCCCAGAGGAATGGCAATGGCAGCCAGAAGATTGGCATCGATTAATGTGGGGAGGATGGTGGGATAAAAGAAATAGGCCAGAACCGGCAAAATGACCAATATCCCCACATATGTTAGGGGATTCCGCCAGTAACGCGGCTCAATATGCCATTCATATTTCTGCTTACCGAGCCGTAGAACTAACTTTTCGCGTTTTACTTCTAATTCCATCGATTCACCACAAGCTTTCCGTCTTGGCGATACCCTGCGGCCTGACCATCAGCATGATGATTACCACAAGCAACGCCGCAAGGTTCATCAGACGAGGTTCGTTAATTACAAAAGATACCACTGAATGTGTAAAACCGATAATATAACTCGCTATTATAGTGCCTCGGATATTACCGAGTCCTCCCATGACCGAAATCAGGATGGCAGTCGTCATATAACCCCAGCCCATGGTAGGATCCACCGCCCAGACAGGAGCAATCAGGAGCATTGCGATTATAACGGGAAGTAGAACTATCACCATCACAAACATGTAGATGGTCTCGACCTCAATACCCATGATCTTGGCCGTATTGATGTCATAGGATATAGCTCTGACCGCCAGCCCCGTCTTGGTTTTGAGGAAAAACAGGATAAATAAGAGGGTCACCACGATACCCACAGCCGCAGCAATAATCATCTGTATCGAGATGTTGGTGGCACCTATCTCGACATTTCCCGGAATGATCGTGGTTGGAAGGAAGACTGCGGACTGAATCGGGTACCATTTGTTTGCCGCCTGCTCCGATATCAGAGCTATCAGCAGCAAGCCGGTGATGATCTTTTCTTCCATCTTCAGGTACTTGGCAATAATACCTTTATATAGGAGAATGGCAATTATTCCCTGCAGGATCACCATAAGCAGTATGGATAACCACAACGGCAGGGAAAGGGTGTGATAGAACAGCCATGTCAGGTAGATGGTGGCTATGAATATATACGCGTAGCCCAGATGGAAGATGCGCAGGACACCACAGATGAGGGAGAAACCGAGTGCAACCAGGAGATACAGGGAACCCAGGAGCAGTGTGTAGATTACCATCGTCTCAATTGTTGTCAGCACGTTCTACCTTTCTCTAGTTTATTTTTTCCTCCACACAACAAACACCGGTGCACATGGTAACAGATAATTGACTCGCTGTCAATACATCTTATGTAAATAAATGCATATTTTGTTTAGTCCTGCATAAATTGACTTTTTACTGGTGAGCGCATTACCATCATATATCAAATATTTTAACTGCACCATCAATTAAAATGAACGGGAATCTATTCGGAACCAGCGGTGTAAGAGGGGTGGTCAATCAGGATCTTACACCGGATCTATGCACAAATATCGGCAGGGCTCTTGGCAGTTTACTTCCATACGGTTCAACCGTTTGCATCGGCACCGATACCCGATTGAGTCGAGAACTGATTAAAAATGCAGTTACCTCTGGATTGGTTGAATGCGGCATCAACGTTGTGCATCTGGGCATCGTTCCCACACCTGCTCTGGCATTTCTTACACGTGAGTACGAATTTTCCGCCGGTATTATGATAACCGCCTCTCATAATCCTCCTGAGTACAACGGCATTAAGCTGTTTAACCGGGATGGAATCGGGTTTACCCGGCCCCAGGAAGAGCAAATAGAAAATTTGTTTTATCGGCGCGACTTCAGAACCGGCAGCGCCGGCTCGGTAGATCAGCTATCCCATGCCTATGAGAAATATGCCGGATATATCAAATCATTAGCCGCCAAATTCAATTTTAATTTAAATCATAAACTTCTTATCGATCCCGGAAATGGTGCTGCCAGCCGCATTGCCAGCCAAATATTCCATGAATTGAACTTTAAAGTGATCCCGTTTAACGATATGCCTGATGGCCGTTTCCCCGGTCGCAATCCCGAACCGAAAGAGGACACTTTAATAGAGACCATCAAATATCTACGGCAGAAAAATGCGGACCTGGCTATATGCTTCGATGGCGATGCCGACAGGGTGGTTTTTTGCGATCAGGCAGGTTTCATCGGCTTCAATGAAATGGCCTCTTTCATCTCCCGACAGGTGATTGAATCCACAGGACGAAAGTCAGTAGCTACAACCATCGAAACAGGTATGTTGCTGGACCTTGCTGTACAGGATCTGGGAGCAGGTGTCATCAGAGGCAGGGTTGGAGATGTGGCAGTCGCCCATCTTGCACGCGAAAACAACGCAGCACTCGGAGTTGAGACTGTGGGCGTTTACATAATACCCGAAGCGGGTTATTATCCGGATAGCATTTTTGCTTCTCTGTTCCTGCTCTCATCTCTGGAAAATATCAGCGACATCCGTAAATTTGTCAAATCGCTTCCACCGTTATATTTTAATAAAAGCAAAATGCACTGCCCCAATGAGATTAAGGCAACTGTTATGCAGAAGATACGACAAAAGATAGATATACTTAAACCGCTCGAGATTAACGATCTGGATGGTCTGCGGCTTGAATTCACCGGATCATGGATGCTGATCAGGGCATCCGGAACGGAACCGGCCATCCGGGTGCTGGCTGAGTCCAAGGGGCAAGCATATACACAGGAATTACTAAACAGCGGCCTATCCATTGTTCAAAATTCATTGAAAGAGGTGCTCGGGTGAAAGTAGTCTTCCTTTGTGGCGGTGTTGGCAAACGGATGTTCCCTATTACAGAGGATAAATTTCTTTTGGATTTCCTGGGTAATACACTGTTTGAAAAGCAGGTACTGCTTGCACAGAGTGCTGGCCTCAATGACTTCGTTATAATAGCGAATAAAGGAAACGCAGATCGACTTAAACAGCTGGCTGACGGAATAAAAAAGGGTGCTAAATTCTCGTTTGCCATTCAGGAACAACCCCTCGGCATCGCTAATGCGTTAATGAGTGCCTCCCACCTGCTCAAAGACGAAATAATCGTAGTCAATCCCAATGATGTATTCGGTATTTCCGCCTACCAAGAAATGCTTTCGGCATATAAAAAAGGCGATGCTGCTTCCTATATTCTGGGCTACCAGATCAATGGATATTTCCCGGGTGGATATTTATCAGTAGATGAAAATAATCACCTGAAGCATATTATAGAGAAACCCGCACCTGGTACAGAGCCGGGCAATTTGATCAATATTTTGCTTCACCTGCATACGGATGTTAAATTGCTTTTAAAACACATTGCCTCGGTACATACGACACATGATGACGTGTACGAGTGCGCGCTTGACAGTATAGTGCAAACAGGCATAAAAATAAGGGTGGTGCCATATAAAGGGATCTGGGCACCTATTAAATATCCCTGGCATATATTGGATATCGTAAAGATCATGCTCGATGCCGCAAATACAAAGATTTCTTCTTCTGCCACCATTTCCGATCATGCTGTGATTGAGGGGAAGGTGGTTATAGGAGACCACGTCAGAATACTCGAAAATGCTGTGATACGCGGCCCGGTATATATTGGATCGGGCACAATTATCGGCAACAACGCACTGGTGAGAGAATACAGCCATATAGGTAACAATTGTGTTGTAGGTTTTTCCTCAGAGATAAAAGGTTCGTATATCGGTAACAACTGCTGGTTCCATTCCAATTATATCGGTGATTCCATTATCGGCAATCATTGCTCCTTTGGTGCCGGAAGTGTTACCGCCAACTTCCGATTTGATGAAAATAATATACAGGTAAGCTACGATGAAGGCACATTGTCTACCGGCAGAGACCACTTCGGTGCAATCATCGGTGATTATTGTAAAATGGGTATTAATTCGGGTATACTTCCGGGTAGACGCATAGGACCCAATTCTATTGTGGGTGCGCATGTATGCTTGGCTAGCAACCTCGGACCCGGAATGATGGCGATACAAAGGCATGAATATCAGCTGCTGAAGCACAGTACAGATTCGGGCGATGTAAAGAGCCAGTAACGAAAAAATAGAGTCTCAAAAAATAATGCCTCCTATTCCCATAGAAAAATTACCCGGACATGTAGCCATAGTAATGGATGGAAATGGCAGATGGGCTGAAAAGCGTAACAAACCACGCCTCTACGGTCATAAGCAGGGCACCATCCATGCACGCCGCTTCGTGGAACTATTTGCTACTTACGGCATACCCTACCTGACACTTTATGCATTTTCTACCGAAAACTGGAACCGCCCGGAAGCAGAGGTAAAAGGCATTATGTCCCTGCTGGAAGAAAATATCGACGAAGCCATTGAGATTGCACGATCCAGCAACATACGCATAAATCATCTGGGCGACCTTTCCCCACTGCCACAGAAAATACAGGATAAGGCTATTCATGCAGTTCAAATAACCGCCCACAATACCGGCTTAACGGTCAATATCGCCTTTAACTACGGTGGCAGAAGTGAAATCATCAACGCAGTCCGGCGGATTATCCGTGATAAAATATCCGCCGATGCATTAAATGAGGAGCTGTTTTCTCAATACCTTTATACTGCCGGAATGCCCGACCCCGATTTATTTATCCGCACTGGCAATGAAATGCGATTAAGCAATTTACTTATCTGGCAATCGGCTTACGCCGAGCTGTATTTTACACCCGTGCTCTGGCCGGATTTCGATAAAGCCGAATTTGAGAAAGCACTGCTGGCCTATAGTAAAAGACAGAGGAGATTTGGCGGGCTGTAGCTCCCGGGTAAGGTATTATAGCTATGCTCCATACAAGACTGCCCGATTATGATGTTATTGTGATAGGCGCGGGCATTATCGGCAATTTCATCAGCAGAGAGCTTTCCGTGCTGGGCCATAGTGTCGGTGTAATTGAGAAGAAACCAGATGCCGGCCACAAAATATGCTGTACGGGAATTATCAGCAATGAATGTCTCGATTTGCTCACGGTGCCAGCGTCAATCATTCAGAATAAGATTCATTCCGCCCGTATCTTTTCACCTTCGGGTAAATGCATAAGTTTGAACCGCAGTCATACACAGGCGTATGTACTCAACAGACCGGCCATGGATAAATACATAGCCGGATCGGCCCGAGACCGCGGAGCGGAATACCATTTCAATACCATGGCAATAGACTTGAAATACTACGATGATTGTATCGGCGTAATCTGTTCCGGCACAAAAGGAGCCCTAGAATTGAAAAGCAGGGTTGCTGTCATTGCCGCCGGATTCGCCAATTCTCTAACACTGGATGCAGGGCTGGGCAAAATAGACCGGTATGCAATGGCAGCACAAACAGAAGTAGAAATCGAAGACAATATTGATGAGATAGAAATATATAGTGGTAACGAGATTGCACCCGGGTTTTTTGCCTGGCTGGTTCCGGCCGGCCATTCACTTGCCAAAGTGGGCCTCCTATGCAGGCAAAATCCAGCCAAATTCATATCCGCATTCCTCCAGAAGCTGGCTGATGAAGGGAAGACTGGCAGATTATTACATGCGGTGGACTATGCCATGATACCCCTCAAACCACTTCGCAAAACCTTTGCTAACAGAGTCGTAGTTGTTGGCGACGCTGCCGGCCAGGTCAAGCCGACCACGGGAGGTGGCATATACTTTGGTCTGCTATCGGCATGCGAGGCTATAAAAGTCCTGAATAAGGCACTGATGTTTGAAAATCTAAGCGAAAAATATTTATCCCTGTATCAGAAGCAGTGGCATCGCATCCTCAGCCGTGAGCTGACAATTGATTATTGGGCACATCGATTTTATCAGAAACTCAATGATGATCAGATAGATCATATATTCGATATTATCGAACGCTATGGCATACACGACACGCTGCTTGCATCTCCTGATATAACATTTGATTGGCACAGCAAAATAATTTTAGATGCCATCAAGCACAGGTCTTTACAAAGATCGTTGGAGAAAATCCATAGAACCAAGATTCCCAGATTTTAACCCAAAAAGCCAGAAGCTGGGATAATTTCTACCCATACTGACAGTTCCGTTTGATAATTTGCATTACTGCTGAATATATGGTAATATTTTAATAGAATTCAATACTTGCTTAAAAGTGGGTCCTTGTACCCACTTTTTTATTGAAAATGCATATTGAGGAAGATTGACTTCGATGGCTAAGACTGAATTCATGAACGCCCTTATGCAACTTGCGGCAGAAAAAAATCTGCCCAAGGAAATTGTACTGACTGCTCTCGAATCAGCCATGGTGTCCGCTTACCGTAAAGAAGCTTTCACTCATGGTGAAGATATAGCAGTCAAAATACATCCGTTAACCGGTGAGGTTAAACTCACCCTGAAAAAAACAGTTGTCGAAAATACTGCAGATCAGTATCGGGAGATTTCCTTGCAAGAAGCCCGAAAAATAGATAAAAACCTGCAGGTTGGGGATACTGTAGCAATCGAAGTCCCGCCTCCCAATGCAGGACGTATCCCCGCGCAGATAGCCAAGCAGGTTATATTACAGAAGCTTCACGATGCCGAGCGTGGTGCAATTTATGAAGAGTTCGCCGGCAAAGAAGGAGAAATTATAAGCGGAACTGTACAAAGGGTTACACCTGAACATGTAGTAGTTGATATCGGTAAAACCGAAGCGATAATTCCCGAAAGTGAAAGGATCCCGACAGAACGGTACCGACAGGGCCAGAGGCTCAAGTTGTACATTGTTGAGGTTACCCGTACAACAAAGGGGCCACAGATAATCGCTTCACGCGCCCACCGCAACCTGTTAAGAGATATGCTTATGCTGGAAATACCCGAAATAGCCAGCGGGGTAGTTGAAATCAAGGCTGTCGCCAGAGAGGCTGGCTATCGTAGCAAAGTTGCCGTTAGCACCCGACAGCCGGGCATCGATCCTGTGGGATGTTGTGTCGGTCTGCGCGGCATCAGAATTCAGAATATTGTTAATGAACTGAACGGTGAAAAAATAGATGTTGTGCAGTGGTCAGATGACCCCAGGATTTTCATAGCGAATGCTCTTAGCCCGGCACAGGTCATCAGCGTTACACTCAATGAAGCCGAAACTACAGCACTGGTCAAAGTACCTGATAAGCACCTTTCCCTGGCCATAGGAAAAGAGGGGCAAAATGTCCGCCTTGCCGCCAAGCTGACAGGATGGCGTATAGATATTAAAAGTGTCTCAGAAATCGAGGCTGAGAAAATCTCCGGCCAGCCCGAGCCTCAAATGGCAGCTCAGAAAATAGAACCAGCACCGATTGAACATGAAAAGATATTAGCAGGATCATCTGATGGAGAAGCGAAGGCAGATATCATATCAGAAGAAAAAGAGCCGGTTGCAGCTCTGGCAGAAGTGGAAACTGCACAGGCGACGACTTCCGGTTTCGAGGAGCTCCAGCCAGCTGATATCGAGATATTAATACCGGCCGAGCTATCGATACCCCAACAGCCGTCTAAAATCAGGTTTGCCGAGGAAATTTTATCGGGGAGAAACGGTAAATCTCGTAAAAAAGACTTTGCTAAAAAGGAAGTCGAAGGCAAGGATCTGGGTGTGAAAGCTAAAAAATCCAAACCGAAGAAGCATGCTTACATCGAGGATGAAGACTTTGAAGAAGCTTAATAACAACACACCAATTTCCAGGCGAAAACATGTGCCCGTACGAACCTGCGTGGCCTGCCGCTGTGCCAACAGCAAGCGGGAACTTATCAGGTTAGTAAAAACATCTGAAGGCGTTGTAGTGGATGCCCGAGGCAAGCTACCCGGAAGAGGTGTTTACCTCTGTCCGGACCGGTCATGCTGGGAAAAAGGACTCAAAGGCAACCGAATAGAATTCGGCCTGCGGATCAGGCTATCCCCGGAAAACCGACAGGCATTGCTGGATTTCAGCAGGAATCTATCTGATCGGGATAATCGGAAATGAAAAACAGTCAGGGTCAAACAGGTACAGGTGAGAGCAACAGCAAACGTGGTTTGGCACAAATTGTACTTCCACCGGTCATCACGGTTAAACAGCTGGCGGACCAGTTAGGCACCAGCGGCATCGATATAATCAAACAGCTTATGCGCAACGGCATTATGGCCAACATCAATCAGGCCCTGGAATACGAGGTGGCCGCAAAAATAGCTTCCGATTTCGGCTACTTACCCAAAAAACTTTTAGTATCTTCGCAGGTAAAGCAGACAGTTAGCGGAAAGGGAGCTAAACTGCACCCGCGCCCTCCGGTTATAACTATCATGGGTCATGTCGACCACGGCAAAACAAGCCTGCTCGATGCCATAAGACAAACCAATGTTGCCGCCGGTGAAGCCGGTGCCATCACCCAACATATAGGTGCTTATCAGGTGGAAATGAACGGAAGGAAAATAACCTTCCTTGATACCCCGGGCCATGAGGCGTTCACCGCTATGAGGGCAAGGGGCGCGCAGGCAACAGATATAGCAGTGCTTGTAGTAGCCGCAGATGACGGAGTTATGCCCCAGACTGTTGAAGCACTCAATCATGCAAGGGCAGCTGGAGTTACAATTGTAGTTGCCATCAATAAGATAGATAAGCCCGATGCCTCACCCGATAAAATTAAACAACAGCTGGCTGATCTGGGTCTGCTGATAGAGGAGTGGGGAGGAGATACCATATGTGTCCCGGTATCGGCTAAAAAAAGAATAGGCATAGACGACCTGCTTGAAAACCTGCTGCTGGTCGCCGATATGCTGGAGCTCAAGGCAGAGTGGGATTGCCCCGCCGAAGGAATAGTTATCGAAGCCAAACTGGATAAAAATAGAGGTCCGGTAGCCACCTTGCTGGTTAAAAAGGGAGTATTAAAAATCGGCGATAACATCGTCATAGGAACTATATCCGGAAAAGTTAAAGCCATGTTCAATGATGCCGGAAAGAATATCCGTAAAGCAGAACCATCGACTCCTGTGGAAATACTTGGTATTGATTCGGTGCCCGCCGCCGGAGAGATATTCCAGGTAGTTAGCGATGAAAAAGAAGCTAGAGCGCTGGTTGAAAAAAACCGTTCTTCCCGAGCAACCACGGCAATACCTCATGCTATCAGCCTATCTTCCATTGCCGCCCAGGCTACCAGTGGAGAGATGAAAGAACTCAACATTATACTTAAGACGGATGTTCAGGGAAGTATCGAACCTATTAGAGATTCCCTCGAGCGGTTGAGCAATGACAAGACCCGCGTAAAAGTCATCCACACTGGTACGGGTGGTATTACGGAGGGGGACGTCCTGCTGGCCATGGCATCAAAGGCGGTGATAATAGGTTTTAACAGCAAACCCGAAGCTGGTGCTACCCGTCTGGCCGAGCAGGAAGGCATAAGCATAAGGCAATATAATATTATCTATAAGCTTATTGAGGATGTGGAAAAGGCACTCAAGGGCTTACTTGAACCGGAATATGTGGATGTTGTTGTAGGTCAGGCTGAGGTAAAAGCTGTATTCGAGTCGGGCAAGAAAGGCAAAATCGCCGGTGCGCTTATGAAAGAAGGCAAGGCTACCAGAGACTCGCAGGTAAGAGTCCTGCGGAACGCTAAAGTCATCGCAGAATCACATGTAAGTGGGCTGCGCCGTTTTAAGGATGATGTGAAGGAAGTTTCGGCTGGTATGGAGTTCGGCGTAAAGCTGGAAAACTTCGGCGACTTCTTAATCGGGGATATACTCCAGTTTGTTCGAAAGGAAAAAATCGATTAATCCGCGAAGCAAATTCTTCTGCTCATTGCTATAATATTTTTGCGGAGAAAATCATGACGCGGCGTACGGAACGGTTAAATCACCTCATACAAATTGAAATAAGCGACCTACTGCGAAGGCATATCAATGATCCCCGATTGAGCGGATTGATAAGCATTACCAGAGTCTCTCTCTCCAACGATCTTAAGAATGCAACAATCCTGGTAAGTGCTATGGGCGCCGAGCCCGATCGTGATGAGATATTAAATGGTTTCCACTCTGCTGCAGGTTTTTTACGTCGCGAGTTAGCCCACCGCCTTAAAATCAGATTCGTCCCCGAACTCAAGTTCCAGTTCGATGATTCAATTGAACAGGGTGTAAAGCTCGTCAATCTTATTGAAAGAGTAGCTACAGAAGACAAACTGGCAGGAAGGAATGACCGTTAACGGAATCCTCAATGTCAATAAACACCAAGGAGCTACTTCTTTCCAAATTGTATCAGCTATACGCCGCCTCAGCGGACAGAAGCGCGTCGGCCATGCCGGTACTTTAGATCCTCTGGCTACAGGGGTGTTACCGGTATGCCTTGGCCTGGCGACACGCATCATAGAATATATACACTCTTTACCCAAAGAATATATCGCCGGCATAATGCTGGGCGCAGAAACCGATACCTACGACGCCCAGGGCACTGTCATCTCGCGAGGCGATTTTTCCCATGTTACTATCGATCGGATAAGGGAAATCCTGCCACAGTTTATCGGCGAAATCACACAGATTCCACCCCCTTATAGTGCAATAAAAGTCAACGGCATCCCCTCCTATATCCGCGCACGGGCCGGCTTGTCCGAACAGCTCAAACCGCGTTACGTTAATATCTTCAGCATCGATGTAATAAGCTTCGTTTCTCCATATTTAAAAATACGTGTGCGCTGCTCCAAAGGTACATATATCCGCTCTCTGGTGCATGATCTCGCTAATATGCTTGGATGCCAAGCATACTTAAATGACCTGATACGCACGGCTTATGGCCCGTACAATTTAGATACAGCACTTTCACTGGAGGAAATCGCCGGTTCTATCGCTACTAAGGGCTTCTCACAGCTGTTATATTCGCTTGATCATCCCTTATCAGGCTGGCCGAAAATTATAATTGACCAGAATTTAATTGCATCGGTTATGAATGGCAAATCAATAGTAATAGATAATGCACCGGTCGATAATGGTTCCTTCTTACGATGTTATGACCGGTACGGTAAACTAATTGCTGTATTGCGCTATGAAGCCTGCAGTAGACTGTGGCATCCCGAAAAAGTCTTTATCCGTTAAATCGGAATTACTACCCGGCACAAAAATAAAATCAACAGCTTGACATACGTACTCGTATTAGCTATATTAGCCTTAAGAGGCAGAAAAAAGATGCAGGAGGTGCCAGGATGACACATCATGTTCCTATGGCCTATTGCTTCAAAGACCGAAAAAAGGTTGAAATCAAAAATCCAGAGAAAGTCACATTGAAAAACGGCAGACCGGCCACCAAGGGCGTGTGTCCTATCTGCGGAACTACCGTGTACCGGATCGGAAAGAGCTAACCGTCGATCGGAGCAACTATTTTAAACAATGCGCCTTACCCGCTGAAGTAGCTTCAGAGGGTTAAGTTCTAATATGCTTTTAAATTTTCGTGGGCTTATTCCGGCCTGTGTAAGGGTTTGTTTGGCCAGTTGTTCTGATAACAGGTCATCCTCAGTATGGGAATCGGTATTCAGCAACAGCATTGCACCAGTTTTAACGGCAATTTCAGCAACATGGGGATTGGCCGTGCAGTGACCCCTCCGGGTTGTAATCTCGAGAAACACGCCGTTTCTGGCAGCCAGCCTGGCCGCTTCAGTCGTTATATGCCCTGGATGGGCAAGTATATCTACATAGGAGGACTTTACCGCCGCCAGATTCGTTCCTTCTTCTACAGGTTCTGTCGGCGTTTCGCCATGCACCACAACCAGCCAGGCTCCCAGATTCTTAGCCTTTTTAGCAAGCTCATCAATTGTATCCGGCGGTACATGAGTCAGTTCGATACCGGGCATTGCCAGTATATTCCAGTGCGATCTAGCCAGCTCGCAATCGGCACTGACTTCTTTTATTATCCTTTCCATAGAGCCAATACCTGCATGGTCGGTAATGCCGATAGCAACATAATTTTTAACTGCCGCCCGTCTTACCAGCTCAGTGGGCGAAAGTACCCCATCACTATAAAAAGTGTGGGTATGGAAATCATAAAGCATTCTATAAATTAACATAAAAACCTTAAATTATACAAGATAAGGCTCATAATCTGTTATAATAGGGCGTATTTTAGCCGCTATGTTTAAAAAAATACTCGTACCACTTGATGGTTCGATAGAATCCGAAACAGTTCTGCCATATGTTCGAGACCTGGCAATCAGGTTCGGCTCTGAAGTAGATATCCTGAGTGTCGGTCTCGGCAGCAAAAAAAGGCGTGTCAATCAACTGCTGGACGATTACGTACAGCACGTGGTAGAGCATCTTCAAAACAATCATATAAACTGCCGCTCAGTCCTGGTCTACAGCGAGAGCGAAAATGAGACGATTGATTTCGCTCAGGTAGCTACAGAAAAACTGGATATCAGGGCAAAAGGTAAGGTCTTTTACGGTGGTCCTGCTGAGACTATACTTTTTTATACACAGAGACATCACGTAAATTTAATAATAATGGCCACCCATGGTCACAGCGGCCTGAAAAGATGGTGGCTTGGCAGTGTTTTTGAAAAAGTGATATCGCAATGCACTGTGCCCGTCTTGGTCATTCACAGCAAGCATGTTAGAGAAATTGACCGTGAACATCGCGCAACTTTCAGACATGTACTGGCGCCTCTGGATGGATCTGAAGCAGGCGAATCGGCTTTACACGATGCTGAAGAGGTAGCAGTTAAAACAGGTGCATCAATTACACTTCTGCACGTTATACCTGAACCCCATGCTGTCGAAGCCAGATTCCTGGGCTCTGAATTCACCCGTTTTGTTAAAGCCATGCACGATGCCGGGGAAAATTATCTCACACGGACATGCAACAGATTATCAGAAAAAGGTATAAAGGCTTCATATAAGATTGTATACGGCGATCCTGCACAACAAATTATCGATATAGCTGCCCATGAAAAAAACGACCTGATAGCACTTTCCACACATGGTCGAAGCGGTATAACACGGTTCGTAATGGGCAGTGTGGCTGATAAGGTTCTGCATGCTTCCAAACTGCCCATGTGGCTTGTCAGGCCAAGGAAAATTATAAGACAGATTAATTCTGAAAAGAGTGAAAATACTATTTTAAAGTAATGTAAAGATACTCAGTATCAATAAGGAGTTTTATAACAATGGGAAAGATAAATGTAGCAATCATCGGGGTAGGCAACTGCGCATCATCATTTGTACAGGGAGTTCATTATTACAAAAAAGCAAAAGACGACGAATTTGTACCCGGCTTAATGCATGTAAACCTGGGCGGCTACCACATAAGGGATATAAATTTCGTCGCCGCTATCGACATCGATAAGAACAAGGTGGGCAAGGATCTGGCCGAGGCTATCTTTACCCCACCAAACAATACTTATAAATTTTGTGATGTTCCCACTACCGGTGTAAAAGTCGTACGGGGTATGACGCATGATGGACTGGGGAAATATCTCAGCAAAATTATACAGAAGGCTCCGGGCCCAACCGCCAACATTGTAAGCATTCTCAAGGAAGTTAAGGCCGATGTTGCCATAAATTACTTGCCGGTAGGCAGCGAAGAGGCCACCAAGTGGTATATAGAGCAACTGTTGAATGCAGGAGTAGGTCTGGTCAACTGTATCCCTGTTTTTATAGGTAGAGAACCGTACTGGCATAACCGCTTTTATGAGGCCGGCCTTCCAGTGATCGGTGATGATATCAAATCCCAGGTTGGTGCTACCATTGTGCACAGGGTGCTGACCAGGCTCTTCCGCGACCGCGGGGTCAAGCTTGAACGTACTTACCAATTGAATTTTGGAGGCAATACCGATTTTTATAACATGCTCGAACGCGAACGCCTTGAATCCAAAAAGATATCTAAAACCAACGCCGTTACATCACAGCTCGATTACGAAATGAATCCTGATAATATACATGTCGGCCCCAGCGATTATGTACCATGGCTGCTTGATCGCAAGTTCTGCCATATAAGGATGGAAGGGCGAACCTTTGGAGATGTCCCTCTGAATCTCGAATGTAAACTGGAAGTGTGGGATAGCCCGAACTCTGCCGGAGTAGTCATCGATGCAGTCCGCTGCTTTAAAATAGCCAAAGACCGCGGCCTGGCCGGAGCAATCGTAGCCCCGAGTGCATATTTTATGAAATCACCTCCCATACAATATTCCGACGATGAAGCAAGACGGCGGGTAGAGCAATTTATCAGCGGACAGGATCAACAACGCCCCATCACCCTGCCCGAGATAGCTTGAATAACAACGTATAAAATGCCAGACATGCCTGACCATGAAAATCGGCTTAATTTCCGCATATGATTATTCCCATCCCGGCGGCGTAATTAACCACGTCTCCTATCTGGGGCACTATCTTCAGCAAATGGGGTACGAAGTTAAAATAGTTGCTCCTGTGCGCAGAAAAGGTACCCGGTATTTCGGAGAGGATGTTACGCCGGTTGGCAGGCCACTCCCAATACCCTATGGTGGTACTACTGCCCGCATTCCCCTTTCACCCTGGCTACCTTATCAGGTAAACAGGGTACTTGACCGCGAAAATTTCGATATTATCCATTTGCATGAGCCTTTTATCCCCATGCTCTGCCTGAGCACGCTGACACAATCGAAAACTATAAATGTGGGTACTTTTCACGCATGCCATGACAGGTCTTTAATGTACTGGCTTGGTCAGCCGATTATGCACAGATTGGGGAAAAAGCTTCATGGCAAGATTGCCGTATCACAACCGGCTCTGAAATATATATCCAGGTATCTTCCAGGAGAGTATCGAATTATACCCAATGGAGTTGACACCAGGCACTACCGTCCGGAAGGCCCACATCTTCCTGAATTCAAAGATGGTAAGATCAATATTCTCTTTGTAGGCAGATTGGAAGAGCGAAAAGGAGTTGATGATCTTATTCATGCATGCTCTCTGGTTAAAAAAGAATTCAACAATTTCCGGCTTATTATTGCCGGCCCCGGTCTCAAGCTCCGATATAAGTACGAGTTGCTTGCCAGAAGACTACTTCCTGACCAGGTAATTTTCACCAGGTTCGTACCCTTTGAACAGCTCCCCAGATATTACAGAACAGCCGATATTTTTTGTGCACCGGCTACCGGAGGCGAGAGCTTCGGCATAGTATTACTCGAAGCTATGGCCAGCGGTACACCCGTAGTAGCTACCAGCATACCGGGCTATGCGAGTGTCATAACACATGGGCAGGACGGGCTTCTTGCTAGACCGAAAGATAGGCGCGGCATAGCAGATGCTTTACTCACATTGATAAATGATAAAATTTTACGTAATAAATTTATTGAGAATGGACTGATTACCGCCGAAAAATACAGCTGGGAAAACGTAAGCCGCCAGGTCGCAGACTACTATAAAACATTAATAAATACTTACAGCGGGAAAATATAATGCCTTCATTTCATGAAATCAGAAAAAAAGCTCAAACATCCATTACTGCGCCCCTTATTCCGATTATAAAAAAGCTCAGGCTATCCCCCGATATGCTAACATTCATCGGTATTTTTTTGAATCTCATCGCAGCTTTTATAATAGGCTCGGGACACCTTTTCATTGGTGGCCTCATTTTTTTGCTGGCAGGCCTTTTCGATATGCTGGATGGCGTCATGGCCCGTTTCCTTAACCAGGCAACCAAATTCGGGGCACTGCTCGATTCGACTTCTGACCGTCTTACCGAGGCTGCAGTATTTCTGAGCTTTATCTTTATTACATCGACTAGCATTTGGCCCTATAATACCACTATGCAACTGGTGCTTATTTTCCTGGCTTTGACCGGCTCCTTTCTCACCAGCTATATCCGCGCCCGTGCTGAAGGTCTTCAGATCGACTGTAGCGTGGGTTTGTTCACACGGCCCGAGCGGGTCATAATACTGGCACTGGGACTGCTCTTGAATCTGGTGTTCTTGGCGTTATCACTGGTGGTTATCCTTTCTTTCATAACTGTGGGACAGCGTTTTTTTCACGTTTGGCGAAGATCTAAAACTTTGTAATACAATATACACATATGAGGTAATATGAGCGATAATGCTTTTAAATATGCACTCACCACATTAGCTTTGCTGACTTGCGTCTCAATTGTAGTTGCCATCAGTCTGGCTTCGGTAGGTATCTACTGGATAGGGATAGATTTTATCTCCTTGATATTTCTTACAATTTTAACAGGCCTTATCATCCTCATTGTAGGAGGAATTACCCTTCTTTATTTCTGGGGCAGGCGGTATATGTCAAAACTTTAGTTGACAGGCTTAGCCATACTCCCTTATTATTACAGGTTGTGTAAAAAAGGCAGCCTGTATTTGGAAAGATGATATGTCAGTAGTAGCAGTTATCGGTGCCCAGTGGGGCGATGAAGGCAAAGGGAAAATAGTAGATCTCCTGGCCGAAAAAGCGGATGCTGTCATCCGCTTTTCTGGTGGTGACAATGCCGGCCATACTGTGATAAACCCAAAAGGTGAATTCAGGCTTCATGTTGTGCCCTCCGGCATTTGTTATCCCCGGGCAGCCTGTATAATTGGAAATGGTGTGGTGGTAAATCCCAGAGTACTTCTGGAGGAAATTGATAATCTTCAGAGCAAGGGCGTTGACGTGAGCAATCTGCACATCAGCGATCGGGCACATGTCATTATGCCCTGGCATATATTGCTTGATGGTTTGGAAGAGGAAAGACGCGGAGAAGGAGCCATCGGAACAACCAGAAAAGGAATAGGTCCAGCTTTTGCCGACAAGACCGCGAGAAGAGGTATCCGTATATCCGATATGCTCGACCCTGAAAACTTTAAATCCCGTCTTAAGACTATCCTTTCCTCAAAAAATGATTTATTAACCAGAATCTACGACCAACCTCCTCTGAGCCTCGACAGTATATTTGAGGAATACAGCGGCTATGCCAGACGAATGTCTGTATATATAAAAGATACCACTTCGATGATTAACGATCTCGTCTCCAGAGGTCGCAATATCGTGCTGGAAGGCGCCCAGGGCACAATGTTAGACACAGATTTTGGGTCTTATCCTTACGTGACTTCGTCGTCTCCACTGGCCGCGGGGGCCTGCCTGGGGTCGGGCATAAACCCAAGAGCCCTCGAGCGGGTTGTTGGCATCTTCACAGCCAACGGTGGCCTGGCAGAATCAGAAATTTGGACCGATGCAACCGTTTTGCAGGCGGCCTATCAGCGTGGCAACAGCTTCCAAACCGTCCACGTAAAACTTGAATCAGAGCAGGCTTTTGAACGGTTCAAAGAAGCGCTGAGCGCCGACCCGCGGCTCAACGTGCAGGTCCTCCGCCAAGCCGATTACTACATCGAGCAATCCGCGGCCGTGCATCGGTTAATAACAAGATTGGGCACGTTAATAGCGGCGCTGATGGCAATTGGGGCTGTT